>Ga0209636_10002076_pt1 | contig 20316 bp, 19 predicted proteins | sample DeeMarSWOR152_54_FD_187464 | JGI IMG/M metagenome (GOLD analysis project Ga0209636, IMG submission 187464) | Marine sediment microbial communities from White Oak River estuary, North Carolina - WOR-1-52-54 (SPAdes) (version 2) | ecosystem: Environmental > Aquatic > Marine > Intertidal zone >...
TAACATTTTAGCTCTTTGAAATTAACTGGTGAATGAGCATGGAGATGTCTTTTTTTACCATGCCCTCACAAAGACGAGTCGGTAGGCCGCTTCAAACCGGCGCGCACGGTTTGAGGCGGCACGCTGAGGCCCCCTGTTAGAGGGCATGAGGTAAAAAAAGACATCTCCATGCTCATGCGTCTCAGCAAGGGTAACTATTCGGCCTTGAGTAAAGGCCAGGAGTAGTTTTCAAAGAGCTAAAATGTTACAAAACGTTCTGTATGAGTCCATGATATGAGTGCTGAGGGGCCTGATTATTATCGCTAAGGACTGAACAATGCAAATAGTTTCCGGAAGATTCAGGAAATTTGAGTTTAAGCCCACCCTTTTAGTTGAACAGATATCCCGAGTTCTTACGGATGCTATCCTGGAGGGGGTTTTAAAAGGCGGGGACCAGTTGATTGAAGCGGATCTGAAAGAAGAGTTCGGCATCAGCCGTTCTCCGCTTCGAGAGTGCTTTAGAGTTCTGGAAAAAAAGGGATTGGTCGAAATTATACCCCGGAAAGGCACATTCGTTAAGACCATTACCCGCAGAGACATAGAAAAACATTTTCCGGTACGGGCGGTACTCGAGGGACTGGCGGCCAGGGAGGCATATAAAAAAATGACCGAAGAAGACCTGGGCGAGATGAGCCAGGCGCTTCAGAATATGGAAAAGGCTGCCCAAGAAAATGATGCCATGGCCTTTTGGGAGCACCATCATGTATTTCATGAAATCTTCATCAACGCCTCCGAGAACGATCTCCTGATTAATTTATTAAAAACATTGCGCATGCACAGCATGTGGTACCGATTTTCCTATCAACATTACAAAGAAGACTTTCGTAAGTCTTTGGCAATTCATCAAAAAATCTTAAACTTGTTCAAGAATAAAAACTCAGACGAAAACGAAATCGAATATGGCATGCGCAATCATATTGAAATCGCCGTGGATAGATTTTTGGACTATCTGAAGGAACAAAAAAATATTTGATGCTGACGAGTAGTAGCGGTGAAGAAATCCATGATCACTATGATTTTTCATTACCTTTTACGGGGGTTTCTTGGTTTTGACAACATGGACGGTCCAGCCACTGGAAGAACTGTTCTGCCGATAACTTATGCTAAATGGAAAAACCCTGCCCTTTTGACTAAGAAGACAAATTCTCAGTTTTAAAGAGTAGTTAGAGCCAGTCTCTTGATTTTAGAATCCCCCGACCGGTTACGGCTCTTCGAGCAGAGATAACGAAGATATCAATATCTCTGTCGTTACTTGAAGCCTTCTTTGGGGTTAGACTACCATGACGACTGGTTTGGTTAAGACCCGGTTGTAAGCGCCGATCATATCCAGGATAGAGACCATGTCCATTTTGTCCTTCTATGTCAAAATAAGGGGATGGCCCTTTATCATTAGCTGGGCTCATCGACTCTCCGGATTAATACTCGTGGTCTTTGCCTGGTTTCATATCTACACACTTTCAGCCCTTACTGTGCCCGGCCTCTATGAGGCGAAGATGAAGATCTTTAGATTCCTTATCTTTGCCTTTTTGCAATGGGCTTTGTCCATACCGGTCATCTTCCATGCGCTCAATGGTGGTAGGCTGATCCTGTACGAAAGCTTTGGAAGCAGGAACGATGAATCCATGATTCGTTGGATGTTCGGGCTTTCTGCCCTTTACGTAGCACTTCTGGGTTATTTGATGCTGGCGGGCAGCCAGAGTGTTTCTGCAACCTTTTTCTGGTTGACCATGCTGGTTGCCGGTTTGATCCTAACTTATGGCGTTGCATCAAGGGTCTGGGCAAACCAGAATTCTTTAGCGTGGAAGCTTCAGAGGATCACCGGTGCCTACTTGCTGATCTTGGTTCCGGCCCATATGCTGTTTATGCATTTAAATTACCCTGTGGCTCATGACGCGAACACCGTGCTAATTAGAATGCAAGACTGTTTCATAAAAGCAGTAGATCTCAGCCTCATGGTCGGGCTCGTTTACCATGCCGGATACGGCCTGATATGCATCATAAGAGACTACCTTCCCTTTCGAGTTCTGCTACTCGGGCTAACCGGGTTGGTCGTTTCGATTATGGCCATCTTTGTTTTTATTGGAATTAAGTTGACTCTTGTCATTTAACCGTAGGAACGTCTGTATGGACAAAAGGCTTCGAATTAGCTCAACAATACATTGTGATGTGATGATTATCGGAGCTGGAGGAGCGGGGCTTGCATGCGCTGCGGAGATCTATGAGAGAAGGCCTGGGACCCGGATTTTGGCAGTAACGAAGGTGCCACACCCACAAAAATCTCATACCACAACCGCCCAAGGTGGTTTGGCAGCGGTGGATCCCAGAGATCCCGCCGACAAGCCCATCTATCATATATTCGATACATGGAAAGGCTCTGATTGCACGGCTGACCAAAATGTCACCAAGAAGATCGTTGAGTCTGCGTGGGAGCAGATTCTCTGGTTGGAAAATCACGGCATGCATTTCAGTCGGAATGAGGACGGGAGACTCAGCAAGAGGACCTTTGGCGGCCATACCTTGAACTTTGGAGAGGGCACTGCATATCGGGCGGTGTTCGAGGCCGACCGTACCGGAAAGGGGATTATGGATACTGTTTGGGGGGAGTCCATGAGAGGGGGCATTTCCTTTCTCAATCAGAGCATCGCCACAGAGCTTCTCTTCCGGCAAAACCGATGTGTGGGCGCGATCGTCTTCAAGCAAAAGGAGGGCCAATTTGTCGCTGTTTTATCAAAGGCCACGGTCTTGGCCACGGGCGGAAACGGTCAGGTATATAAGGTCACCACTAACTGTCGTCAGAATACAGGGGATGGATTAGCCATCGTCTTGCAGATGGGGCTTCCGGTAATGGATCTGGAGGCCGTTCAATTCCATCCGACGGGGATCGTAGGCCCTGGTATCTTGGCCAGTGAGACCTTGCGATCAGTGGGAGGTATTCTGCGCAACAAGGATCTGGATGCATTTATGGAACGCTATGCCCCCAAGATGAAAGACCTGGCCCCTCGCGATCTTGTAGCGCGGGCGATCGAGACCGAAATTCGAGAGGGAAGGGGTATCCTGAATCCCGATCACAACATCCAGCATGTCTGGATCGACTTGAGGCATCTGCCGGATTATATTCATGATGTGCAACTCCCGGAGGTTACAGGCTTTTTCAAAAAGTTCATCAATCTTGACCCCAAAAAGGACCTCTGCCCCGTTCGACCCAGTAATCACTATCAGATGGGGGGGATTCCGACCAATGAATTTGGTGAGGTTCAAAAGACCCCCGGGGAAGTCATCCCAGGTCTATTTGCTGTGGGTGAGTGTGCAGCGACTAGCTTCCACGGTTTCAATCGCCTGGGGACCAACTCAATTTTAGAACTCATTACCATGGGAAAATTCGCTGGAGAGAAGTGCATAGATTATCTGGGCGACAATTCTGACGAATTGCCGGAACGCGCAGGCGAGGAAACTTTCTCTAAGTTCTCTCAATACTTGGAGGCTCAAATGGAAGACAATTTAGGAGAAATTCGTGAGGCGATGCAAACCCTTATGACAGAAAAAGTTGGCGTCTTCAGGGCAGAAAGGGGACTTACAGAGGTGATCGAGGCATTGAAGGAGCTCAAAGACCGAGCTGACAAGACCTCTCTAACAAGCAGAAGTCTCACCATGAACCAGGAACTCATCCAACGCTGGGAGTTGGACAACCTCCTGAATGTTTCTATGGTGATCACCCAAGGTGCTTTAAATAGGAGGGAATCCAGGGGTGCACATTTTCGTATGGATTTTACCGAAAGAAAGGACGAGTTCAATCATCATACATTGGCCTATATGACGGAGTTCGGCGAGATCAGCCTCGGAAGACGCCCGGTGGATATGAGCCTGTACGAGGCTAAGGGTGAACATTATGGGAAATTCGGTATGATCGAGAGAAAATATTAGCAAGCGGGTGAGGCCCTATATTTCCCCTGATAATGCTTAGAACGATGGATCTGCGTAGAACCGTCCTAACAATATCCAGGGAGATCCGGTTTGGCGCTCCGACCACACGTTTATCAAAAAGGCCTGACCAATGCGGAGAAAAGTCATGAAAGAAATGTACAATATTACTTTAAAAATTAAGCGCTATGATCCTGATACCCGAAAGTCATGGGTGCAGAACTATGAGTTGGAGGCCGGAAGGATCCTTCGATTTACCGATGTGTTTCGAAAAATTAACAACGAACTGGATCCGACTCTGGCTTGGAACTCATCCTGCGAGCATGCACAATGTGGGACCTGTGCGGTCAAGGTCAACGGAAAGCCCTTGCTTGCCTGTGAACTTCTCGTTGAAAATGCGGTGGCCTATTTCGGAACAACGCTTTTTAAGGTCGAGCCGATCACTATAGCCCCCGTGGTACGCGACCTCATTGTTGATCTAGAGCAGGCATATCAAAAGGTCGACAAAATCAAACCATATATCATCGAGCCCACGCAAAACCCAAATGCAGCAAATGAATACCTGATCGCTCCTCGAGAGCTGGAACGTTATGTGGATGCGACCCGATGCATCAATTGTTTCTGCTGTGCTACTGCCTGTATCAGCAGCCATAAAAGCTTTCTGGGGCCAAACGCGATCATGGCCAGTATCGTTCGTTTGATGGATCCGCGGGAGCAGGCCAAAAAAGAAAGAAAGGCGTTACTATACAGTGAAGAAGGGGTTTATCGGTGTCATACATCCAAGGCGTGTTCTTTTGTTTGCCCGAAAGAAATCGATGTGGCTCATTTTATCGCTCTGGCAAAGAGCGGAGATCTTCAATCCGACGTCTAACGCTGACAGATTAAGTTATTCTGAACTGCTAAAAACTTGCGCCGGTGTTCGTGGTTGAAATTAGGAATCGATACAATTTCAGTTGATCGTTTTTCCTTCAAGTTTTCATGTTCCCACTCGGGAAAATGCTCCAATGGTTCACTGTCTTCAGCAGCACGGAATTCCCGGTCGGTAATTGTGGCTACTTCACCTGTTTTCCTGTTGAGATATGAGATGGTTTCCTCGGTCTGAAATTCCATCCCCTCTACGATGTCATCGAATTTGACAGTAATGGCCATGTAGCTCCTGCAGTAATGTTTTCGTTAAAAAGCCTACGATCATTGTCGAGAGTGATAAAGGCTCAGCAATTTTGCTGTCCTTAATAGTAGGGATCCTCATCATATCCAAGCTCTTTCCAGTTGAGCACAGAGGCGTTCTCCCCGTGGCAGTCTTCACAATTGAATGACTGCTCACTTGGAACAACTGAGTGGGACACACTGAAATTGAACTCCTCGGTGACCAAGGTGGCATCCCTATATTTTCCCTTGGCATATTGCCGCATCTCCTCAACCGTAGTCTCTCCATCCTTATCGGCATCTGCTGCCCTGACCTCAGGGACAATGATAATATCTTCAAGCGCAGCGTCAGCTCTCTCGATGAACCAGGTTACCGTAACCACATTAAAGGGGTAGATCTTTGATATCAGGTCCGTGGCCCCCAGAATGGGATAAGAACCTAACGTCTTTCCAGTGTACCACTTATGTCTGGGAATCCATCCGGGTTGTCGCTCTTCTGTGAGGGGCTTGCCGTCTTTTGTGAATTTATTCCAGCTTCTACTCTTTATGGCCTTGCCCGGCCTTGGGCCGCTATGGCAGGTTACGCAGGCTATTTTGGTAACATGTCTGCTGTCCAGGATCTCACCTTCGGGAACCCTGCCATGGGGCTTTTCCTCGTGGCATTTTAAGCAGGAGAGTGTCCCCTCGACTGTGTCCTCGGTTGTATCAATGGCGTATCCTTTGGCAAACTGGTGATTGCTATGGGAATCCGTTAGTCTCCCATGACAATCATGGCACCTCATTCCCACCACTAGGTGAACATCATGTTCTTCATCGAATATATCCCCTCTCTTGAGCATAGCATAGCTCTGGTGGCACTTTGCGCATTGGGCTACTGTTGGGCTCCCCTTTCCATCCTTGGTTTCATGGCAGAGTCGGCAGTCAGTCTTTCCAGTTGCAGGATCCCGGTAGCTGGAGGTATGGCATTGACCACAGTTCTCCTTCCACCCCCTGATCCTCCCCTGTTTTTCAAAGCTGAAGTTGTTAAAGGCGTCCCACTTCTCCAACATCCCGAGACCATTACCCCAGCCACCAAGGGCTGGACTTCTTCCGAGTTGTCCATGGTAGGAACACTCAGCCACATCCCTTGCCCGAGCAACTGAAAGATCGAGAAGAAAGACAATAGATACGATGACTAACATCGTCAGGGTATTCTTCAAAGGCTTCACCGTCATGCTCCTCTTTTGGCAGCTCCAAAAGGACAGTGGGAATAAACATTCATCTGTACTACATGTCAAGGAGAAAGTGCCCAGGGCCCGTGTTCCCCTCCTCATTCCAGGGGGGTTACAATCTCTATCTCTGCCTTATCTCTTAAGGACTGCAGCCAGGCATTCGATATCCTCCTCACCTTCGCTAAGAGCAGTGCCTGTCTGAAGGACTCCCTCTCCTTATCGAAATCCTCTCTATCAATGCCCTCGTTATCGAGCCAGCTGATGATATAGACCTTCTTGTCTACCTCAAAGACCTGGTCCGGGTATCTCTCTTCAGATGACAGGGAAAAAGCGGCCTCACGTAGTAGTGGTGCCTGGCCGATCTTGGGTATACTCTGACCTCTGCTAAAAAAGCCTGTCTCATCGGTCTTTAACCCCTTGCTCTTCGCCACTTCAAACCAGTCAGCACCCCCTTTTAATTCCTCGAGGTAACCCTCCGCCTCCTTTTTTGCAGCGGCGAGGGACAGATGATCGATAAAGTCCTTATGTACTTGATCGGAGACCTCGCTCATCTCTGGAATATAGGAATCCTTGCTGTCAACAACCTGGATGAGATAGAATCTATCATTATGTGCGATGACGTCACTTACCTCCCCCTTTTCCAATGAGTAGATTGACTTCTTGAACCTTTCATCTCCTCCCAGTCCTGGTACGTTTCCCTTCTTGGGGAAATAATCGCTCTCAGTCGCGGTAAGCCCATGTTGGGCTGCATAGGTGGTTAAATCAATATCATAGGGCATCTGATCCATGAGGCTCAAAAGCCTTTCACGTGCCATATCCCGGCCTACATCCCTCTTTAAGGTTTCTATTATTTCATCCCGTACATCGGCCAGCGTCTTAATGGAGGCCTCCTTAACATCATCTACCTTGATTATGTGCCAACCGAACTTGGTTCTCACCGGACCCCCGAGCTCACCTGGCTTAAGGCCAAAGGCCAGATCCTCAAAGGGCTTAGCCATCTTACCTCTCTGAAAATAGCCGAGATCCCCTCCGTTTGAAGCAGAAAGATCCTGTGAATGCTTTTTGGCCAGCTCTGAGAAATCCTCTCCGGCCCTCGCCCTCTTCAATATGGCAAGCGCCCCCTCCTTTGCCTCTGCCTCTTCTGATTCAGATGCATTCGGCGCCACCTTAAAGAGGATATGCCGTGCCTTAACCTGTTCAGGATCCTTAAACCGTTCCTGATTTAGTTCGTAGTAGTCCGATATCTCTTCTTCTGTCACAGTTACCTTATCCTCAAAATCAGACGGCTCCATGGAAAGGTAGGCTATTTTTATCTTTTCCGGAACCCTGTATCTCTCCTTATTTTGCTCAAAATAGGCCTTCTTCTCATCCTGTCTTACCTCTACTTCTTCTTTAAAATCCTCGGGATTGAGGGAGACGAAGCCAACATTAATCTTCTCTTTGCTATAGGTGTAGTAATCCAGAACCTCCTTGTCTGTTGTGGGGAAAAAGCATGTGATAAGCTGACGGATCTTCTCCTCCAACAACTCCAGCTTTATCCCTGATTCAAAGTCCGAGGGCTCCATTCTATTGTGCCTCAAAAGAGACCTGTACCTACCCTCATCAAACTCACCATTTACCTGGAAGGCAGGGTAGGTGAGAATAGCATCGGATACTTCCTCATCGGTAACCCCCAGGCCCAGCCTGCCAGCCTCCTGACTGATTAATCTCTTCTCTATCAAGCTATTGAGCGCCCTTTGCCTGAGCTGAAATACCTTTATGAGGTTATCGCTCCAGTATTCCCTATACTGCTTCTGTAATGCATCCAGCATATCCCGGTAGACTGCATCATATTCCAGGCCTGTGATCAAATCCCCGTTGACATACGCAATCTTCGAGCCGGGCCTTTCCCGGAAACTATAGATGCCCCAAAAGACAAAGACGACGCCAATGAGGCCGACCATTACCTTGATCAGAATAGATTTGGTATGCTTTCTCATCATGGTGATGAACATCTCGCAGCCCCCCTCAACTAAAAGTCAATCCCCTTCCTTGCCTTTAACCCCCTCCGGTAAGGGTGCTTGACCTCATCTATACTTGAGACAAGGTCAGCCCTCTCAATGAGTTGCTCAGGGCAGTTTCTCCCGGTAAGAACCAGCTCGAGATTATCTGGTTTCTTATCCAAGAGCTCAACTACCCTTTTCAACGGTATGAGCTTGAAATCAATAGCAACGTTGATCTCATCTAAGATGAGGAGATCATAGTTGCCTTTTTCTATGACCTCTTCGGCCTTCGACAGTGCCTTATTCGCCTCCTCGAAGTCTACCGTCGATGGATATTTGGGGTCAACAAACTCCTTTGTTCCATAGCGAAAAAGATCAATGCCGAGCCTCTCCAGGCCTTTTACCTCTCCGTAATCCCACAGCTTCATGAACTGAACAATGGCAACCCTGAAATCATGCCCGGCAGCCCTCATAGCCAGACCCAGGGCCGCAGTTGTCTTCCCCTTTCCGCCCCCCGTATAGACCTGAACCAGCCCAAGACCGCCCTCTTTTCCCAACTAAGTACCCACCTCCACGTTTAGATATTTCGCGTGTACTCACTGTTTAGCCGATTAAGGAATGCATGTCAATCTAAGGGCGTCAAGAATCACTACTGAGAGCATTAATAAATAGTCTACAATGCCAAGAAGGGGCATGAGATCTTTGCTGCTGTGACTGGTCGGAGGCCGCTGTGCTTTTCACGACTTATCAGTGGGGGAAACCGCAGCCACCGGCTTGCCGGGGGAATGCGGAGGGGGCAAGAGTCCCCCGCAGATAAGTCGTAGAAAAGACCAGGCCGGGAGCCTCGGAACAGAAGAAAAGATCTCATGACCATGCTAGAGCTTTCTCGATTCTGCCCAATGCAAACAATAATATGCTCTCCTTAGTATGTCTCAATGAAGAATCGGAGATGCGCCCGGGACGAGCTCCTGCAGATACTAAAGCGGGGATCAGTGAAGCGGATAGGGATTACTGATTGAGGATATCATCAGGAACTATACCTTCAAGGTGAGGAAATCTATCCCTCATGTGTGGAAGTTGGAGGGAATACATGAATTCCGTTTGAAACTCCTGCTCTGCTGTCAACTCCAGGTATTCCACCTTTTTGGCGATGCGATCTGCCTCGATGCGCTTATTTCTGTTTAAAAGGGCAATTCTCGCCCCATCTCCTGCCGCATTACCTACGGAATACACCTTGCTTAGATCACAGTCGGGGATCATGCCCATGATTAAGGCCCTTTCCGGATCGACATAACTGCCAAAGGCGCCAGCCAGGATGACTCTGTCGACCCGATTGATTCCCATCCTCCTCATCATCAGCTTGCAGCCAGTGTATATGGCCCCCTTGGCCAGCTGGATCTGCCTAATATCCTTGAGGGAGATGGTGATATCCCGCCCGATGGAGGTCTCCTCCTTCCATGCAATGACAAACTCCGGTTGATCGTCCTCCTGGCTTATCCGGTACCTATTTGATCTCTGGTTTTTACTAAAGGCGCCGCTTTTCAAAATAATACCGCACCTGTAGAGCTCGGCCAGGATATCAAGGACACCAGAGCCACAGATTCCCTTTGCCTTGATCTCCTCAGGTCTGGAATACTGAGACCATTCATCCCTGCCAATTACCTTGAAGTTCACCTCATGTGTCTGGGGATCGATTGTAACCCTTTCTATGGCACCCGGGGCTGCTCTCATGCCGAAGATGAGCTGCGCCCCCTCAAGGGCAGGGCCAGTAGCGCAGGATGAGGAAATGAGTCTCTCCTTGTTACCCAGGACAAGCTCACCATTGGTGCCAATATCGATAATCAGCGATATATTCCCCTTTTTGTGAGGCTCCTCGGCGATCAACACGCCTACATTGTCTGCTCCCACAAAGCCGGCTTCAATGGGCAGGACATGGATATAGGAAGATGGGTTAATCCGGATTCCTATATCCCTTGCCTTTACGTCAATGGAGTGATGGATAGCCGGAGGGAACGGCGCAGTCGCCACATATGCTGGATTGATCTGTAAGAGGATATGGTGCATTGCGGTATTGCCAACTATCGTCATGTCTTCAATGTCATCAGCGGTAAGGTCAGTCTCCTCAACGATGCTTACAACGAGGCTGTTGAGGGTCTCAACAATGGCTTGACTTAACTTGCGTAGGCCATCGTCTGGGTGCATCATATGATAGGTTATTCGTGACATAACATCCTCGCCATAGGTCACCTGGGGATTCATCAGGGAATGGGTTGACAGGACTTCACCACTGACGAGGTCACAGAGATAGGCGGCTACTGTTGTCGTTCCTATATCAATAGCCAGTCCATAGGCATTGGTCACCTTTCCTGGCCGGATTCTAATCACCTCCCTGTCGTTCCATACAGAAGCTGTGATCTGCCAGTTTCCCTTCCTTAAAATCGTACCCAATGACCTGAGCACCTCAAGGTCAAGGGTCATATGCTTTAATCCATATCTCTTCTCAAGGGCCTGAGTAAGCCTCTCAAAATCCCCTAAGGGATCCCCGATAGAGGCCTGTTTCAAAGTAAGGGAGTAGAGTTTTACTGCTGGATCGACCTTTATCCGTCTTTTGGTAGCGGCCTTTCTTATTACCTGGTTCGATACCCGGCTCTCCTCAGGCACAAATACAAGGACATCCCCTCTGATCCTTGCTGCACAAGCAAGACGAAGGCCTTCCCTTCTTTCAGCGGGGGGTATGAACTTCCCCTCTTCCTGTTGAAATTCAGTCAGATTTTCTCCACCCTCCTCAATCCTTACCCTGCATTTGCCGCATAACATCTTCTCTCCGCACAGCGACTCAATATCAACCCCAAGTCTCCTGGATGCCTCCAGTAAGGTTTCTCCCAGGGGGACCTTTCCCCTCCTTCCGGAGGGCTGGAATATGATCATGGCCTCTTTCATTATTCCCCTTGCCAAATCTCCTGGGGCTTTCGTTACTCTTTTTTCCCCTTCTTTTCCTTGAGCCTTAGTGTCTGCCTGACGATTTCCTTTTCATGCTCGTAGTCTATGACCCTCTGTAACATGATCTTCTGAGCCATGACAGGTCCGGCACCATGCCACGTGCCGACGCCATGGAGCCCTGCTGTCCAGTTCTGCAACAATTTGGTAACCTTTATAATATTTTCAGCAGGGGCCTCTGAGCCAAAGCCGAGATACTCGTTCACGTAGTCTTTAACCTCGGGATTCTTGAGCTCTTTCAGGGAGGGAAGTGTCACTATCAGGCCTCCGCCGATATCCCCGGCAAGTGCCATAATCCTCCAGAAGGCATTACAGACATTGAGCTTCGACACATTTCCCATAAGCTCGTCGGGCAGATATACACCTGATCCTAGAGGTTCCTCAGAACCGTTGTGGGCAGCTGCCAGCCCACAAGCACGGCAGGTTTCCCTGAGGGCAACCATCTCCATGAGCTGCTCATTGATGTGGGTGGCCCTATCAAGGCCTTTGTATTCCTGAATAAGCTTGCAGGCCCCGATTATCTGGTTCATAAATCCTACCTTACATGTCCCGCCGCACGTCATCCTATGGGTCTTTGCGAATCTCGTCACAAGCTTTACGGAATATTGATACTCACCGCAGTGGAATACTCTGTCCCAGGGAACAAAGACATTATCAAATACCACCATAGAAGTTTCTCTTTGCCCGTAGAGGGGATTCCCGAGCTCTTCCAAATCATCTGCCTGATCTCTCTCTGCTGAATAGGGGGTATACTGGCAGATAAAGGTGATCCCCTCAGCGTCAACCGGGGTAGCAAAGGCGATAGCATAATCCTCCTCCCCTTTATAATGAGCAGCCTGGGGTAGTACATTCAAATAGTGGCTTGCAAATGCGCCGCTTATATTGATTTTCGCCCCTTTGACAACAATGCCATCCTTGTTTTTATCCACGATCTTTAAAGAGAGATATGGATTTGGCCATTCAGGTGTCTTTTGTGTTCTGCTTCCCCTTGCCTCCGTTAGGGCCCCAGCAACAGCAAGGTCCTTGGACTGGACCATCTTCAGGTATTCAAGGAACCTGGGGTGATACTCAGTGCCCAGCTCTTGATCCATTTCCCAGGTTGTTGCATAGAGAGAGTGAAAGGAGTCGTAGCCGACGCACCTGTAAATGCAAGTCCCAAGCATTTCAGCAGTGAAGGTACCTGCCTGGGCCTTTTTGACTAATTCATCAGTACTCGTGCTTACATGCGTATACCTGTTAACAGTATCATCTACAAGGGGTGAGTAGCAGGTCATAATATCCTTGTACTTTGGATCAAGGGCCCATCCATAGCTTGCCTTATTCGCCTCTACGACCGTCCTTGTATTTCTGTTTGTAAGGACATTCTCAACCCTTTTCCCATTCATAAAGACCCTTGGCTTGAGCTTCTTCAGGCTTTCCTCAAATTCCTCCGGTGTCATCAATGCCATATCCCTTTCTCCTTCCTAATTCTGATGATTCAACCCCTCAAGACCGAGTATCCTTTACGCCATCGCCACCATGTTGTCAACAGCATACGTAAGGAAACATTGTATCCAGGCCTCTTATGGATCATTTCTTCAGGGAAAGCGGTCCCAACATGGAGACAAATGGAAGAAGGCCTCCTGTTGAGGCAGGTAGGAAGCCTAACCGGAAGTTGGCATTTATTAAGATAAGAAAGGCAGGGCCATCACGACCCTGCCCTTAAGAAGGTAAAGAGTCTCGTATTGACTCCGATGTTTATGTTTGCAAAAATCATGCACGACTGCGCCCTTGAAAGATTGCTAAGAATCTCAAATACTTAAACAGAGCCCATCCAACTATGGGTGATAAAAGACCTGTATTTTGAGAAGTTAGTTACCAGTTTTTGGTAAAGTTTTACATAGTTAGGATGGCATAGAGCGGAAAAAGAAGACAAGCATATAGAGCAACGTTGAGCCATAAGAATCTCACATGGACCATCCTCAGCATTCCTGTAAATGCCTATTTGAGTGAGGTTGAAGAAAAACCTTGACAAAGGGGGATAAATTTCTTAAAAGCCAAATTTCTGTTATCCTAGTTTTAAGACTCTGAAAATTGGGCACTGGTGCGGCCTGGCGGCTTGGGTCTTAGGCTATCTCAGCAAATAACCCCACTGCTACCCACCAGTGCCCTTTTTTTAAATCGGGGCAACGGTTCCATTCTATAAGCTCCACGAGAATAATCGGGGATGTCTTTATAAAGCTGCCCACTTGAGGACGGATCCACACATTGATCAAAACCTACAGGGGGCTTATCCCCAGGCTTTGCATAAAACGGTGTTTGATAAAGGTCGGGCTTTTGGGTGGACGGCCGGTGGCCCGTTCTGAGCCGATCAGGGCCACGATGATCCACGGGCCAGGCTCTTGCAAGGCACGGGAGAAAGCATTTTCGAAAGCCGCCTGGTCCTCGATGGTTTCCACCTTGTCAAAGCCAGCACCTCGGGCCAGAAGTCCCAGATCAGCGCGAAAGGCCGTATGCGTGGGCTGGCCGCCTGTGAGTTCGAACTGCCGATTATCCCAGATCACATGGATCAGGTTTTGCGGCATCCTTGTCGCGGCGGTGGTCAGAGAATTCAAATTCATCAACAGTGCGCCATCGCCATCAAGAATGATCACCTTCTGGTGCGGTCGGGCCATGGCCAATCCGAGTCCCATGGAGGAGGCCAAGCCCATAGAATTCCACATATAGAAGTTTTGGGGCCGATCCTTGGCAGTAAACAGGTCAAATTTGGCATTGCCCAGAGAGGCGATGATGGGCTCGTCGGTCAGTTGATCTACCACGAAGCGTGTCGCTTGCAACCGGTTAATCATCTTGCCTCTCTTTACTTTTCCTCTTTCCAGCCGGCGAGTGTCGTGGAAATGAGCAGCGCCACAGGTAATTCCAGGGCATAGGTGAGCTTGAGAGCACCCTCAACCATCGTGTTAACTTCATCCGGACGTTCTAGCACAAAGTAGGGAATGCGCAGGGATTCCAGGATAGGCCGCAGCGCCTGCCCCATCGGCACCTGCGCCGCGTTAAATTCCCCCAGATCGCCGCGTAGACCGATGAACATGGGAAACGGGATCTGGTAAGGAATTGCCAGCGAGGCCAGCCCGTTAACAGTATTACCCACCCCAGAAGTCGGCATCAGCACCGCACCGCGCTCCCCGCCCACGTACAGACCTGTCACTACACCGATCCCCTCTTCCTCACGGGCTAGCGGCAAGATGTCAAAGAAATCATCATGACGGGCAAGTTTCAGCACTTGTTCCCCAATGGCATCGGGGACGTAACTGAGGAAGCGAATTCGGTAGGCTTTCAGTTGCTCGATGATGTGTTGAGGCCAAGTCATGCCAATCGGTCCTTTCTGTGCGACAAGCATCTTCCATGTTCAAGTGTAATAAAAGTGATAAGTTATTGCTCATCGTGAGAGCAACAATAAGGAAAAGACCGTCATCTGTCAAGTACAAGCCATACTCATGAAGCTGTTATTGAGGGGCAAAGGGAATTGAAAATAGAAAATAGGGTCGCCCATTAAAGGGCGGGTCAAATCGCTTGGTAAGAGAATGGAGTGAACCGGCCAGCTCAACAAACACCCCTTTTCTATAAATCATCCAGGGGACTTAGCACACCGTGTCCCCCCTGCTGTAAGACATGCGTATAAACCATAGTCCTTGACACATCTTTGTGCCCCAGCAAGGCCTGGATGGTCCGGATATCTGTACCCCGTTCCAGGAGATGGGTAGCAAAACTATGCCGGAAGGTATGGGTGCTGACCAGTTTTTTCAATCCCAGCTTCTTTACGGCAACCTTAATGGCTTTATTCACAACACTGGGATCAACGTGGTGGCGCCGCACTTTTCCGCTACCGGGATCTGTCGATAGCTTCCGGGAAGGAAAGAGATATTGCCATCCCCATTCTCTACTTGCATGTGGATATTTGCGAGCAACGGCATACGGCAAGTAGACCTCACCATATCCCTGGTGCAAATCCTGCTGGTGTAAGATTTCTACTTTGGCCAGATGATTCTCCAGGAGTGGAATAATAGATGAAGGAAAGGTCGTAACCCGGTCTTTGGTCCCTTTCCCGGAACGTACCGTGACTTGTTTCATCTGGTAATCGATATCCTTCACACGAAGCCTGACCGCCTCCATGATGCGAAGACCGCTCCCATAGAGTAATTTGACAATCAGCTGAGGGGTGTTCTCCATAATATCAATCAACTGGCGGACCTCTTCTCTGCTCAGAACAACTGGAATGTTCACTTTTCGGGGTGCTCGTACGGGGTTGATCTCAGCCTGTAACGGTTCCTTCAACACGCGCTTATATAAAAATACAAGGGCGTTCATGGCCTGGTTCTGGGTAGCCGGGGAGACGTTACTCTCTACCGCCAGATGGGTTAGGAATCGTTCGATTTTCTCCTCCCCCCCTTGCAAATGCTCTCTGCCGTGCATCTGGTGATACTTCACATATCGCCTGATCCATTCACAATACGTCCGTTCCGTATGGATCGAATAATGTTTCAGCCGCATAAATTCTCGTACTTCGTCGAGCAGCCGCTTTTGTTTTGGGGTTGACATATGCTCCTCCAAAAAGGTAGAAATTCAAAGGACAAAGCAGGGCATCTTTACCTGATAATTCACCCTCTGTCAAATTATCAGGGCAAAGAACTTCATTAATCAGTGGTTAAGTGCAAATATAATGAAAGAAGATTTCGGTGGTAAAAAGAAGATCATTTTCTGGATAATTCTGATTTCGATACCCATCTTTATTTTTGTCGTCTGCCCAGTCCTAATATTTCTCTATTCTGACATATCGTCTGGATATTATTCGTTTCGAAAAAATTTTAAGGTCATTAAACTTGGCGATAATAAAATCAATGTTTTAAAGCTTCTTGGTCAGCCTGATGAGAAATCAAAAGAATTCCGTTTAGGACAATATCAAGGATTTGAAGATGAATATAAAAAAGCACGAGAAAGCGACTCAGAGTATTATCTCTTCTGGTATCGCGGAATCGACGTTGTTTATGTGGTGGGATTCAATAATGAAGATAAAGTCCTAATAAAGTCGTCAGGCGGCACTTAATCTGTCACTTCACCTGACAGCACGGGCCTGGCGGCCCTCGCTGCCGGTGAGTTCCGCGTTAAGTGCCTTTCACTCCAATGATTAAGCCATGGAAAAGAAAAAAGGAAAAATATTAGGGGATCATAAAAAGGTTGGTTCCAAGTTTATCCCTCCAATGAGCCAACTGGGTATGACTGAAGTCAGTTATGTGAATCAGATTTTTCCAGAAATCATCTGGATGGGTTTGTTAAACAAGAGAGAAGGTTATCATACTGGTATTAGAATCGTTGAGTTCATGGCCAAAAAATCTGTTGAGATTAAGAATACTGAAAAATTTTTGAACTTTTCACTGGCAAGTTCTTATACCTTCTTAGGTGCAGATCAAAAAATTCAAATAGTCGCTGAGCTAGAGAAAAATAACTTTTTGCAAGTTCTTCAAAAGTCATTGGCGCCTCTAACTTGCTTATACGAAGGTTTTCCAATGGCATTCCTTGGACCTCCTGCTGATCATAATAGCAAGGAAACCATGTTGGCTATCATTAAGGAATGCATATCGGCCTGCATCAATAAATACGAACAACCTGGAATGGTTATGCAGGCAACTGTCATGTACATCCGAGGAATTACAGGTGGTTTATACTTCACCAATAATATTAAGCCTCCAAACTTGGATAAAATAATAACTGATTTTGATTCAGACGAAGGCAAAAAGGCTGCTGCCTCAGTAAGAGCTTTCGTAATGTCTGAATATATGCCTATGGAAGGGAAAAAATCTGATGAGTGGTCACGGTCCTTTTGGAACCAAGGCTACAAAATAGACAAATGCCATTTCCCGTGGGATAAAAAATGAATAAAAAAAATAATGATATAAAATCCGTTTTAATGTTTATGGACAAATATTGTTCATTGATCATCGAAGGATTTCGCGAACGTTGGAAAAAATGGGAAATAGAAATCTATGATTCAGAAACTTATGAAGCTATAGGGGGATTACTGTCTAGGCAAGTCACTCTTTCGATAAGCCTTGCATCCGCCCCACAAATATGGAATGGGCATATTGCCCCGCTAATTTTGAGAGCAATGACTGATGTTCATATTACATTAGCCTGGATTCTTCTGGACCCAAAAGAAAGAGCTAAAAAATATATCCTCTATGGCTTGGGTCAGGAAAAACTCTACATAGAACATCTCAAGAGTGAAGCGGTTGAGGAAGACAATCGAATTAATCTTATGATTGAAGTTAGGGAGTCGTGGCTCAACTCCCAACGTGCTGATTTTCTAACGGAGGTAAATGTAGGTAACTGGGCAGGCTTAAATACACGCGAAATGGCCTCTGAGGCTGATTGCCAAGGGTTATACAAATTTGCATATACACCTTTCAGTGGTGTTGCCCATAATATGTGGCAACATATCAGCCGCTATAACTTGGTGCCATGTAATAATCCTCTGCATAAGTTCCACAGAGTAGCAGATATTTTGGATGTTCCCAGTGACCCAGATTATGTTTACAGATCAGCGAAATATGTTGATAGATCTTTCGAGGCATTCGATAAAAAGTATAATTTACCAATTTCTACTCCTATGCCCCATGACTGGTTCGTAGAGGAATTTAAAAAGATTAATAAAAAACCAATTGAAGATAATTTGGAAGTAATAGACACCGGCACTTAACAACCGCATTAAGTCGGATTGCAATTCCGCTGCGCTTCATTGCAACCGCTTATGCGGAGCGTTAGTCGCGGATGGCTGTGAAAAGAATCCTTTATATTCTCTTTCTAGTTCTCCTTTTCCATTCACAGTTGGTATTAGGTTCACAGGATGAAGCAGAAAAGGACGAACCTTTTTATCAACAGTTAACTCGAGCGATAATACGCTTAGAGAGTATTGATGGTAAGCCGGTAGGAACCGCTTTTTTTGTGAGGCACTGTAAAGATAATAAATATTTCTATTTGGTTACAGCTCGGCATGTCGCATATCCTCCGAAACCACTTAAATCAAGAGTCCCTTCGCAAAGAAAAGATACAGGGAAAACCGAAATTATTGAACTTAGGATACCTGGGGATAAATGGATCTATCATCCAAGTAGTGAAAACTACGCCGAAATCAAAGGCAAGAAAGAAAAACTATTCCCTGTTGATGTTGCGGTTGTAAAAGTGCCTGGTATTAAGGATAGGCGAGTTAGAACAACAGGCTATTGCCCAAATGAGTGCGACGACAAAAGGGAAAACCAGTTTTTTGAAGAGGAACCCATGCCACCTTTGCGCGTAATGGTTTGGGGCTTCCCAGTGGACTTAGGTTTTACACTCGAAGAGCAAAGGCCCCTAGTAAGATTGGGCTTTGTTGCTATGAAAGCGAAAGAACCCTTTATCAGAACTGATGGCATTTTGAGGGATGAAAGAGTCTTTTTGTTGGATGCCCCGATTTTTCCCGGAAATAGCGGTGGCCCAATTTTCAGTTATCCTGTTTTCGGTGAACCAAAGCTATTAGGTCTAATTTCTGCTTCCAATATCCCATTGAATTTTGCCATTGCAGAACCTGTTTCAAGAATTGCCGAAACAATGGATGTGGCATTTAATTCCGATGTCAGGGTTGAGGGGGCATGGTTTCTGATAACCGATAAATAGACTACCCATAAATTCAGCGGACCCACAGGACGGGCCGCTGATTAATTCGTTAGGCAGCTTCGCGACGCGGCCGGCACGTAAAAATAGTCCAAGATGAACATGTCTGTGAGAACCACGCCATTCCGAGTTTCTACCGGTACCACGGACGAGCCCTTCGCCCATCCGAAGTGCTACGCACGGTGTCTGCAGAACTGTTCTCGAAAGATCTCGGGAGAGCACTACTTCACGCACGCGCTTCTGCGCAAAATCGGCTCCGACCCGCGCGGCATCTACCTCAGGGGCGCTCCCTGGCAGCCCGCTGGTACATGGATTCCGCCGCATGCCCTCACAGCCGCGGTTCTCTGCGATCGGCACAACTCGCAACTCTCCCAGCTTGATGAGTTCGCATCCTCGCTGGATGACGAGCTGGTCAGAATCCACAAGGCCGCGGAGGCGGACCACGTCGTGTCCACCGTTGTCCGCTTCCACGGTCCGAATCTTGAGCGGTGGCTTATGAAGTCTCTCTGCGGCTTCGTAGCCGCGCGCCCCAGCGTTTTCGGTTCGCATGAGGCGGGTGCACCCGTCCCAGATGCGTGGGTTCGCTACCTCTTCGGCGAAAGCCAGCTTGTCGCGCCGGCTGGCGTCTATCTTTCACCCAAGGCCCGCGAGTCGCGGACGGTTGATCCGAACGGCTTCACATTCACTATCCTCCACGCTCGCGGCGAGCTCTCGGGCCTCATGCTGGACATGCGGCTCTTGCGATTCACGTTCATCTCGATCGCGTGGCAAGGGACCATCCGAGGAGTCATCGATGAGGCAAGCGTCCGCCGCCCTTGGCGCATCAGCATCCGCTCTGGCTCTACCACCCGGTGCCTCGACTTCGATTGGCCCGGAGAGAGCGGTCCTGAGGCTCGTTTCCAGATTGCCTTCGGCGAGGGGCTGCCTAATCGGGTAAGGGGGAGGTTCTAACTCCCCCTCCCCACACCACCCCTCGTGCGGGTCCGCAAGGGGCGGTTCACGAAGATAATCGGGCCGTAGCAGGATAAAGGCATCAACTCACAGCTCTTTGACAACAAGGCGATAACTGCAGGTTGACCCAAGGGGCAAGCAATTCCATGACGCGCTCGTTTCATGCTCCCCTTATCAGGTTCATTGCATATCGAGGCTCATGGATGTCGACACCCTTCTTCGTGTTCAGTCCTTCACCATGTCCCGGGCATTACCCCGGGCATTTGGCTACTATGACCTCTGCTGACTTCTGTCCACTCACATCATGCGTTACCACATGTTGCGCCGCCTTCATCGCCTTAGGGTTCGGTGGCAATTCCACCCCTTCGAGATGGCCCTCAGTCCGACTC
>Ga0209636_10002077_pt1 | contig 20312 bp, 31 predicted proteins | sample DeeMarSWOR152_54_FD_187464 | JGI IMG/M metagenome (GOLD analysis project Ga0209636, IMG submission 187464) | Marine sediment microbial communities from White Oak River estuary, North Carolina - WOR-1-52-54 (SPAdes) (version 2) | ecosystem: Environmental > Aquatic > Marine > Intertidal zone >...
GTTCGAATCCTTCCCTGCCCATTTAAGCGGGAATAGCTCAGTTGGTAGAGCATCGGCCTTCCAAGCCGTTGGTCGCGGGTTCGAGTCCCGTTTCCCGCTCATTTATTTGGAGGAAACGCCCACGTAGCTCAGTTGGTAGAGCACGTCCTTGGTAAGGACGGGGTCACCAGTTCAAATCTGGTCGTGGGCTTGGAGAGAATCCATAGCCTAATAAAAGGAGGTAAGAAGATGGCGAGGGCAAAGTTTGAGCGGACGAAGCCGCATTTAAACATAGGGACGATAGGGCATGTTGATCATGGCAAGACGACGTTGACTTCGGCGATAACGAAGGTATTGAACAAGAAGTTAGCGGGGAAGGTGGAGTACATAGAGTTTGACAAGATAGACAATGCGCCTGAGGAGAAGGAGCGGGGGTTGACGATCCAGATAGCGCACATAGAGTATGAGACGGACAACAGGCATTATGCGCACATTGATTGTCCTGGGCATGCTGATTATATTAAGAACATGATAACAGGGGCGGCGCAGATGGACGGGTCGATATTGGTGGTAGCGGCGGATGATGGGCCGATGCCGCAGACGCGGGAGCACATATTGCTAGCGCGGCAGGTGAACGTTCCGGCGATAGTGGTATATATGAACAAGGTGGATTTGGTGGATGATCCGGAGATATTGGATTTAGTGGAGTTAGAGGTTAGGGAGTTGTTGACGAAGTATGAGTTTCCTGGGGACAAGATCCCGGTGATACGGGGGAGTGCGTTGAAGTCGATGGAGTCGGATGGAGATCCTGAGGCTGAGGTGAACAAGTCGGTTATTGAGTTGATGGAGGCGGTAGACAGTTACATACCTGAGCCGGAGAGGTTGGTGGACAAGCCGTTTTTGATGCCGATAGAGGACATTTTTTCGATTAGTGGACGAGGGACGGTTGTGACAGGTCGGGTAGAGCGGGGCAAGGTGAAGACGGGAGAGGAGGTAGAGATAGTTGGATTTGGAGAGACGCGGAAGCGGGTGGTGACAGGAGTGGAGATGTTTCGCAAGACGTTGGATGATGGGATAGCTGGAGACAACATAGGAGTGTTGTTGAGGGGGACGGACAAGGATGAGGTAGAGCGAGGGATGGTGTTGGCGAAGCCTGGTTCGATAACGCCGCATCGGAAGTTCAAGGCATCGATTTATGCATTGAAGAAGGAGGAAGGAGGGCGGCACACGCCGTTTTTCACGGGGTACAGGCCGCAGTTTTATTTTCGGACGACAGATGTGACGGGGACGGTGAAGTTACCTGGTGGAGTAGAGATGGTGATGCCTGGGGACAATGTGAATTTGGAGATAGATTTGATAGCGGATGTAGCGATGGAGAAGGGATTGCGCTTTGCGATCAGAGAAGGAGGACGCACTGTCGGAGCTGGCAGCGTCACCGATATCGTGGAATAGTAAAAGGAATAAGGAGGTAAGTATAAGTTAATTCAACTAACATAATAAACTCGATAAACGAGAGGCACTGGATAAACTAGATAAATTAAATATGAGGAGAACTGAGGAACAGAGAAAATGGAAAAAATAAGAATAAGACTTAAATCTTTTGACCATCGACTTTTGGACCAGTCCATAAAAGATATCGTTATTAAGGCAAAGAGAACAGGAGCAAACGTTCAAGGGCCTATTCCTCTTCCAACCAAAATTCATAGATTCTGTGTCCTTCGTTCTCCCCACGTGGATAAAAGATCAAGAGAGCACTTTGAAATGAGGGTACATAAAAGATTGATTGATATCAGCGATTACAACAATGAAACTATTGAAGAACTCCAGAAATTAGATTTGCCCGCAGGAATTGATGTGGAAATTCAAGCCTTTGGGACCGGAGGAGAATAGTCATGGTTGAAGGCCTGATTGGAAAAAAGATAGGAATGAGCCAGACTTTTGACCAGGCGGGAAATATTATTTCCTTAACTGTCATCAAGGCAGGTCCTTGTACAGTTATCCAGAAAAAAACAGAAGAGAAGAATGGTTATTCCGCTCTCCAAATAGGCCTGGTAGAAGAGAAAGGGGTAAAGCAGCCTATTAAGCCCGTCCAAGGGCACTTTAAGAAGGCTGGAGTGCCTCCTGTAAAAATTCTACGAGAATTTCGATTCGCTAAAGAAGCTGAGATAAAAGAAGGAGATCAAATCTTAGTGGATATTTTTCAAGAAGGAGAGAAGGTTCATATCACCGGCACAAGCAAAGGAAAAGGCTTTGCTAGCGTTATAAAACGTTGGGGTTTTCGAGGCGGCAAAGCCAGTCATGGGTCCATGTTCCATAGAGCGCCAGGTTCCATCGGAGCCTCTGCCTTTCCATCTCGAGTTGTCAAGGGAAAAAAATTACCCGGTCATATGGGGGATAGAACGGCTACGGTAAGGAATCTTACCGTTGTAGAGGCTGATAAAGAGAATAACCTCCTGATTGTTAAGGGTAGTATTCCCGGAGCCAGGAACGGATACTTGTTGGTAAGGAAAGCCAATTTTGACATCCATGCTCCTGCGGAAAGGAAGCCAGCTCCCGAAGAAAAAAAGCACATCCCAGAGGAAAAAAAGAAGCCTCCTGAAGATAAAAAGCTCGAGGAGGAAAAGTTAGAAAGTGTGGAGCCTGAAGATAAAAAGCCCGAGGAGAAGAAGCAAGCTCCTGAAGAAATGAAAACTCTTGAAGAGGAGAAGCCGGCTCATGAGGCAAAGGAGCAAGTCCCAGAGGAAAAGAAACAAACTAGTGAAGCAAAAGAGAAAGACTAAAAAATGGCCAAGATAAAGGTGTTAGATAAAAGCGGCAAGGCAACGACAGAAATGAATTTGCCCAAGGAAGTCTTTTCATATCCGGTCAAAGAACATCTTCTCTATGAGGCTGTTATTAGCCATCGGGTGAATAAAAGAGCTGGAACCGCTTCGACCAAGACTAAGAGTGAAGTTCGAGGAGGCGGCCGTAAGCCTTGGAGACAAAAAGGCACTGGAAGAGCTAGGGCTGGTAGCATTCGCTCGCCTTTGTGGAGAAAAGGTGGAGTTGTTTTTGGTCCGAAACCCCGAAGCTTTTACTACAATCTTCCGAAGCAGACTAAAAAAAATGCTCTAAAGTCAGCTTTAGCCATGAAATATGCAGAAAAGCAATTGCTTATCCTTAAGAAACTGGAGTTCAAGGAACCAAAAACAAAAGAAGGATTTAAACTGATCCAGAGCTTTAATTTTGATTCTGCCTTAATCGTTGACAACGATGAGAACAAAAATCTGTTTCTCTCTCTGCGGAATATCCCCAAGATAAAAACAGTAGATTACAATAAGATCAGCACTTATGATGTATTGAAACATAAATGGCTGGTTTTCACAGAGCCCGCTTTCAAATCATTAATGGAGAAATTGAAGTGAAAGATGCCTATCGGATTGTCCTGAGGCCAGTGATTACCGAAAAAAGCACTTTACTGAAAGATATGAACAGAGAGGTCTGTTTTGAAGTTGATCGAAGGGCAAATAAATCCGAAATTAAGAAGGCTGTTGAACAGCTCTTTAAAGTGAAGGTGGAGAGAGTTCGAACCATGAGCAAAGTAGGGAAGATAAAGAGAGTCGGTCGGTCACAAGGAAAGACGAAAGATTGGAAAAAAGCTTATGTGAAGTTAAAAGAAGGCGAAAAAATGATAGAATTCTTTGAGGCTGTCTAAAATGGGAATAAAAAAATATAAGCCTAGAACTTCAAGTCTCCGTCAGAAGACAGGTCTGACTTTCGAAGAGTTGACGACGAGCCATCCCCATAAACCTTTGCTTCAGTTTCTCTCTAAGTCAGGGGGAAGAGACTCAAGAGGCCACCTAACCAGCCGCCATCGGGGAGGAGGCCATAAAAGATTATACCGCCTCATTGATTTTAAACGAGATAAAATCAACATCCCGGGTGTCGTGGAGACGATTGAATACGATCCCAACCGCTCTGCTTTCATATCTCTTATAAAATATACAGATGGTGAAAAACGATATATCCTTGCTCCTCTCAATTTGAAAGTCGGACAGCAGATTATCTCGTCTGATAAGCAGGTCGACATCCTGCCCGGAAACTCCATTCCTTTGAGATATATCCCTTTAGGAACCGTAATTCATAACATTGAATTGAAAAAGAACAAAGGAGGCCAAATGGCCAGATCCGCAGGCACGGGTGCTCAAATATTGGCTAAAGAAGGAGATTATGCGCAAGTAAGGCTTCCATCCTCAGAAATAAGAAAGATTCATCTCGATTGCCGAGCCACTATTGGGCAGATTGGAAATCTCGATCATCAGAATATTTCTATTGGCAAAGCAGGCCGGAATCGATGGAAAGGAATGAAGCCGCATGTGAGGGGAACAGCCATGAATCCTGTTGACCATCCTCACGGTGGAGGAGAAGGGAAAGCCAAGGGAGGTCGAAATCCTGTGAGTCCTGGAGGCAAACCGACTAAAGGTTACAAGACAAGAAAGAATAAACGGACTCAAGCCTTCATAGTAAGAAGGAGGAGTAAATAATCATGGGCAGATCCCTTAAGAAAGGTCCGTACTTGGACCCAAAACTCATGAAAAAAATCAAAGAGCTAGAGGAAAAAAGAGACAAAAGAAAGGTGATTAAAACCTGGGCTCGCCAGTCGACTGTCATTCCTGAAATGGTAGGCATGACAATCGGAGTTCATAATGGAAGAAAGTTTATTCCTGTATTCATAACTGAGAATATGGTTGGACATAAATTGGGGGAATTTTCCCCAACCAGAACATTTAAAGGCCATACATCGAAAACGGCTCGAACAATAAAGATTAGAAAATAGAAAGATGGAAGAACAAGAATTTGTTGCCAAGGCAGCTGCTAAATACGTAAGAATTTCTGCCCTGAAATGTCGCTTAATCGCTGACTTGATTAGAGATAGATACGTGGGAGAAGCTTTAACAATTCTTCGTTTTTCTCGAAAGAAGAAAGCCAGTTCTATAGTAGAGAAAGTTTTGCGTTCTGCTATCGCCAATGCCCAGCAGAAGGTTCCTAATATCGATGTAGATAACCTTTACATTTCTCGAATCTTTATCAACCAGGGCCCCAGTTGGAAAAGATTCAGAGCAGCTCCTATGGGGAGAGCTCACCGAATTTTAAAAAGATTGAGCCACATCCATGTTTTTTTGGAAGAAAGAAAAGGGAGATAAGAAGTGGGACAGAAAACACATCCTCTCGGATTTAGATTAGGTTTTAATAGGCAATGGAGCTCCCGTTGGTTCTCCAAGGGTAAGGAGTATGGTCGGTTGATTCACGAAGACTTAAAGATGAAAAAAGAGATTAAACAGAGTTATTTTCACTCAGGGATTGCGGAAGTGGATGTGGAACGAGTGGGCCCGAAAATCAGAGTCATAATTCAAACGGCTCGACCTGGCATTATTATCGGGCGTGGAGGAAAAGAAATCGAAAACTTGAAAAAATATCTCCAGGACATTGCCCAGCGGGAAGTCTATGTGGATATCCGAGAAGTCGATAAGCCCGAGCAGAATGCCCTTTTGGTGGCCGAAGGTATTGCGATTCAGCTTGAGAAGAGAATAGCCTATCGGAGAGCCATGAGAAGAGCTGTTGAGATGGCTATAAAGATGGGAGCAAAGGGAATAAAAGTGATGTGTTCGGGTCGATTAGGAGGAGTGGAAATAGCGCGCTCCGAATGGTATTTGAGGGGACAATTGCCGCTTCAAACTTTAAGAGCCGATATAGATTATGGATTTACTGAAGCCTTCACAACTTATGGTCAAATAGGAATAAAAGTTTGGATCTATAGGGGTGATATCGACAAGCTCAAGATGACCTCCCAATCTGCGGAGTTAGAGGAGATTTAGCCATGCTGATGCCGAAAAAAGTCAAGTACAGAAAACAACAGAGAGGCAGAATGAAAGGAAAGGCTTACCGAGGTTCGAGTCTATCTTTCGGTGAATATGGCCTTCAAGCTGTAGAACCCTGTTGGATGACCGCTCGGCAGATAGAGGCAGGCAGAATCGCCATCACCCGCCATGTTAAAAGAAGAGGAAAACTCTGGATAAGAGTTTTTCCCTGGAAGCCCGTCACAAAAAAACCCACCGAAGTCAGAATGGGCAAAGGAAAAGGAGACCCTGAATTCTGGGTAGATGTCATTAGGCCCGGGAGGATATTGTACGAATTAGAGGGCGTCCCTGAAAATATAGCTAGAGAAGCGATGAGGCTTGCTGACCGCAAGCTTCCGATTAGGACGAAATTTTTGACGAGAGAAATAAAGGAATTGAGATGAAAGCAACAGAACTTCGAGAGCTATCCGAGGATGAATTGCACAGTAAAGAGGCTGATTTAAAAGACCAGCTTTTTAAGCTTAGCTTTCAACATACTTTAGGCCAGCTTGATAATGCTGCCAAGCTTAGGAATATAAGAAAAGATATTGCCCGTATAAAGACAATATTGAGAGAAAAGAGTAAAAGCACGGAATAAGGAAGGGAAGTAAAGAAGATGAGAAAGACCACCAAAACTGGAGTCGTCATAGGGAATAATATGAGGAAAACCGTAACTGTTCTTGTTGAGCGGCCCGTAAGGCATTCCCTTTACAAAAAGATTATCATAAGAAGGAAAAAGTTTCTTGTTCATGATGAGTATGAAAAATGTAAGGTTGGAGATGTCGTCAAGATCATTGAAACAAGGCCCTTGAGCAAGAGAAAAAAGTGGCGAGTTCTAGAGATAGTCGGTCTCTCTCCCGAAGAGACTAAGAAGGAAAAAGAAGTTGAGGAAAAAGGAGAATGATCCAGACTCAAACCATGCTTAAAGTTGCTGATAATTCAGGTGCTCGAAAAATTATGTGCCTCACTGCTCTAGGAGGAGGAGTAGGAAAAACTGCCTCTATCGGAGATGTTATTTCAGCCACTATAAAGGATGCAGACCCCGAAAGTAAGATTCCGAAAGGAAAAGTGGTAAGAGCAGTTATCGTTCGAACTAAGAAAGAGATCCGTCGCCGCGATGGATCTTACATCCGCTTCGATGAAAATGCAGCGGTTATCATAGACCGATTCGGAGAGCCATTAGGGACGAGAGTTTTTGGACCTGTAGGAAGAGAGTTGAGAGATAAAAAGTTTATGAAGATAGTTTCCCTTGCGCCGGAGGTTCTCTGATGAATAAGATATTTTTAAGAAAGAATGACCTGGTGATAGTCCAGAAAGGTAAAGATAAAGGGAAGACTGGTAAGATTCTGAAAGTTTTTCCCGAGGAAAGGAAAGCCGTTGTGGAAAAGGTCAATTTTGTTAAGGAGTTCATCCGCCCCGATCAAAGCAAGAATATTAAGGGTGGTATTATGGAGAAAGAAGCTCCGATTCATGTTTCCAACTTAATGCTTTATTGTTCTGAGTGTGGACAAGGTGTAAGGACGAGGAAGACAATATTGGATGACGGCAGTAGGATAAGAGTGTGCAGTAAATGCGAGGGAAACCTCGAGCGGCAAAAATGAGGAGTGAAGAATGGGTCGACTTTATGAAAAGTACAAGAAAGAGATTACTCCAGCTCTACAGAAAGAGTTTACTTTGAAAAACAAGATGGCTGTTGCCCGACTGGAAAAAATAGTCTTGAATATTGGTGTGGGAGAGGCCACTCAGAATATTAAGATTTTAGATGCGGCCAAGACTGAATTGAGTTTAATCACCGGTCAATGGCCGGCAGTAGGCAGAGCAAAAAAATCTATATCTTCATTCAAGCTTCGAAAAGGCCAGCCTATAGCTTGTTATGTGACTCTAAGAGGAAAGAGAATGTATGAATTCTTTGACCGTCTAGTCAATATTGTTCTTCCGCGAGTGAGAGATTTCAGAGGGGTTTCTCCTAATTCTTTCGATGGAAGAGGAAATTTCACTTTAGCTTTGAAAGATCAACTCGTCTTTCCAGAGATAGATTATACGAAAGTCGAAAGACAGAGAGGTATGAATATTACTATCGTAACTTCTGCTAAAACCAATGAAGAGGCTTCTGCCTTATTGAAAAAATTGGGAATGCCTTTTGGAGAGATTTGATAAAGAGAGGTAAAAGTGTCAAGAAAATCGAGTATGGCCAAATATTTAAAAGAGCCAAAATATTCCACCAGAAGGAAGAACCGCTGCCGAATTTGTGGGCGTTCAAAAGGATATTATAGAAAATTTGATATGTGTCGATTGTGTTTCCGTGAGCTCGCTCTTAAGGGTGAAATTCCGGGCATTATCAAAGCGTCATGGTAAGGAAAAGGATGAGATTATGAGCTTAACAGATCCCATTGGTGATATGTTGACTAGAATGAGAAATGCCATCATGGTTAAGAAAAAGGAGGTGAGTCTGCCCTCTTCTCGGATGAAGGTTGAAATTGCCAAAGTTTTAAAAGAAGAAGGATACATTCAAAACTTCAAAGTTGTTGATGACAACAAACAGGGAATTTTGAACATCATCTTAAAGTACACAGATGATAATCAAAGTGTTATATCAGGACTTCGGAGAATCAGTAGGCCTGGTTGCCGTATTTACTGCAAGAGAGAATTTATTCCCAAAGTCCTTCACGGTCTCGGAGTTGTCCTTATATCTACATCTAAAGGAATAGCCACTGGAAAAAAATGTGAGGAAATTGGACTTGGAGGGGAGGTTCTGTGTTATATTTGGTAAATTTTAAAAAAGAGGAATTCTCGAAATGTCAAGAGTAGGAAAACAACCCATAATCATACCAGAAGGTGTAAAAGTTAAAATTCTGCCTGAGAAAATCGAGTACGAAGGCCAGAAGGGGAAACTTACTTCTCCCTTGTTTCCTGGAATCAAAGCTGAACTTCAGGATAATAGGCTTATCTTGAAAAGGGGAGCTGAGACTAAAGAGATCCGCTCTTTCCACGGCCTCTGCAGAAGCTTAGCCTATAATGCTGTTATCGGTGTTTCAGCCGGTTTTGCCAAGCAGCTAGAGATCGTGGGAGTGGGCTACCGAGCTAAGCTCGATAAAGATAAACTTGAGTTAAGTATAGGCTATTCAAAGCCCATTGTTTATAAAGTTCCAGAGGATATAGAGATTGTTTTAGAGAAGCCAACTGTGATAACTGTGAAGGGGATAGATAAACAGCGAGTCGGTCAAGTTTCTCAGGAAATCAAGAATTTTCGTAAGCCTGATCCTTACAAACTCAAAGGAATACGTTTTGTAGGAGAGAGATTGCATAAGAAAGAGAGAAAAGCAGGAGTGGCCGGTGTATAAAGATAAGGTGAAATTAAAGAAGAAAGCCAAGGGAAGGATAAGAAAGAGAATTAAAAAGAAAATCAGAGGTACGAGTGAGCGTCCAAGGATTTTTGTTTACAAGAGTAACCGCTATGTTTACACTCAGGTCATAAATGATGAGGCCGGAAAGGTTATAACCTCGGCCTCCACTTTGGAGAAAAATTTTAGAGAAAGAAATAAAAAATATAAGAATCAAGAAGCTTGTCAAGCTCTGGGCGATATTTTAGCGAATAGATTGAAAGAAAAAAAGATCAAGACCGTCATTTTTGATAGGGGCATACACCCTTATCATGGCCGGATTAAGATCTTGGCTGATTCTGTCCGTAAAGGAGGAATCATTTTTTAGTTTACAAGAATATGGATTATTCGGCTTATTTCGGTGTTATAAAATTAAACGAAATGAACAGGACAAACTAAACAAACAAAATAAACGAATTAGGAGGAGGAATAGTGGCCGAAGAAGAACAAAAAGAAGAAAACAAAACTGCAGAAGAGAAAGCTCAGCAGAAAGAAGAACCAAAGACAAAAGCAGAAAACAAACAAGAAGTGAAGGAAGAGCCTAAGACTGCAGCAGAAGAAGAGAAACGGACAAAAGAAGAATCAAAGATAACTCCAGAAGAAGAACGCGTTGAAGAAGAATTTGAACTGAAGGACCAAGTCATTTCTATTCGGAGAGTATCAAAAGTTGTCAAAGGAGGAAAGAATTTGAGCTTCTCTGCTCTGGCCGCTGTTGGGAATGAAAACGGACTGGTTGGAATCGGAAAAGGAAAGGCCAGGGAAGTTCCTCAAGCGATAGCCAAGGCAGTAGAGAATGCCAAGAAAAACATGATTGAAGTTCCCCTCTCAGGGACGACTATTACTCATTTTGTCAAAGGAGAGGCAGGAGGCGGCCGTGTCATTCTCCGGCCAGCCTCAGAAGGAACAGGCGTTATTGCTGGCGGCGCCGTTCGAGTGATAATGGAATTGGCTGGAATAAAAGATATTCTGACCAAATCGATTCGCAGTAACAATCCCATTAGCGTCGCCAATGCGACCATGGATGCTTTGGGAAAAATTAAAAACCCAGAAGAGGTATCGAAGATAAGAGGTAAAATCAAGGAAGAGATATGGCAGTGAAAGAGAAAGAATCATCTCTCGAAAGGGCTAAGAAGAGCGACCTTAAAGAGAGAACCAAGCCTACTCAGAAATTATTAAGAATAGAACTCGTGAGAAGTGTTATTGGTCGCCCCAGATATCAACGGGAAGTCGTTAAGGGACTTGGATTGAGGAAAGTCAACTCAGTTGTCATCCGGAACGATTCTCCTGAAATTTGGGGCATGCTCAATAAAATTCCTCATTTGCTAAGGGTGGAAGTTTTGGAGAAAAAATGAACCTGAGCAATCTTCATCCAGCTAAAGGTTCCCGTAAAGCTAGGAGAAGAGTAGGTCGAGGTCCTGGCTCGGGAATGGGAAAGACAGCTGGTCGAGGCACCAAGGGACAAAAGTCTATCTCTGGGTATTCCAGGAAAAGAGGATTCGAGGGGGGGCAAATGCCCCTTCATCGGAGGGTTCCTAAAAGAGGCTTTACCAATATCTTCAGAAAAGAATATAAAGTCATCAATCTTGATAGACTAGAGAAAGTCAATAAGAATAAAATTACGATAAGAGAATTGATGGAGGAAGGTTTTATTAAAAAGGAATCAGAGAGTGTAAAAATATTGGGGCGGGGAAAGATTTCATCTCCCAAAACGATACACGCCCATAAATTCTCTGATTCTGCCAAAAAGAAAATTGAGAAGGCAGGCGGGAAGGCTGTCCTAATCGGAAGTTAGCCATGTTAAAGAGCATAAGAAACATTTTCAGTATCCCTGATCTGAGAAGAAGAGTGATCTTCACCTTGATGATTCTGGCTGTTTATCGAATAGGTGCTCAGATTCCCAATCCAGGAATAAGCGCTTCTGCTTTAGCCGAGCTCTGGGAGACTCAGAAAGGAACCATCCTCGGCTTTGTCGACCTCTTTACAGGGAGAAGTATGTCGCGCATGACTATTTTCGCCCTGGGTATTATGCCTTATATCAGTGCCTCCATTATCCTCCAGTTGCTCCAGGTTGTCTGGCCTTATTTAGAAAGGCTCTCCAAAGAAGGAGAACTCGGAAGGAAGAAAATCACCCAATACACCCGCTACGGAACCATTCTTATCTGTGTTATTCAATCCTCCGCTATAGCTATGTTGTTAGAACGAGCCACGAGTCCTGGGGGAGCACCCATTGTGTTGAATCCAGGGTGGGGATTCAAGTTATTAACAATACTGACCCTGACCACTGGAACCGTTTTTATCATGTGGCTGGGAGAGCAGATTTCAGAGCGAGGGATTGGCAACGGTATTTCTCTCATCATCTTTGCTGGCATTGTCGTCGATTTTCCCCGTCAAATGCAGAATGTTATAACTGGGGTCCAGACTGGGAGTATAACCGCCTTGAGGGCCATCTTTCTGATAGTACTGATGACGGCAGTGGTAGCCATCATTGTCTTTGTCGAACGAGGCCAGAGACGCATTCCTGTCTCCTATGCCAAAAGAGTCGTGGGTAGGAAAATTTATGGAGGGCAAAGCACCCATCTTCCCTTAAGAGTCAACACAGGAGGGGTCATCCCTATCATCTTTGCTTCTTCAGTCATAACTTTGCCTTCAACAGTGGCTCAGCTCATAAAGATTCCTGCTGTTCAGACAATTGCTCAGCAATTTGCTTGGGGAATGCCTCTTTATAATCTTCTCTATATTGCGGCCATCATTTTCTTCACCTATTTTTATGTTTCTATCATTTTCAACCCTAGCGATGTAGCCGATAACTTGAGAAAATACGGAGGATTTATCCCAGGAATTAGACCCGGGAAAAATACCTCTGATTTTATAGATGGTGTCCTTTCTCGAATCACTTTAGTCGGAGCTATTTATCTAGCTGCGATTGCTATCATGCCAGAATTCATTATCACTGGGCTTAAAGTCCAAGCTCTGCCCTTTATCGGGGACTTCTTAGAAGCGAATTTGCCTCAATGGTTCACCCAGGGATTGAATGTAGATATCTATTTTGGTGGGACTTCTATTCTCATCGTGGTTGGTGTAGCCATGGATACCTTACAGCAGATAGAAGCTCAGCTTGTCATGCGCCACTATGACGGATTCATGAGGAGAGGTCGTATCAGGGGGAGAAGAGGATGAGGATTATCTTATTCGGTCCTCCGGGTAGCGGGAAAGGTACCCAGGGAGAGCTCATCGAAGAGAAATACGGATTCCCCAAAATTTCCACTGGCGATCTTCTCCGCCAGGAAGTCGCAGTAGGAACTCCCTTAGGGAAGAAGGCCGCTACTCAGATGAGAAAAGGCGGACTGGTTAAAGATGAGCTCGTGGTGGAAATGATGAAAGAAAGGATATCCAAGGATGACTGTCGTCCGGGATATATTTTGGATGGTTTTCCTCGGAATATATCCCAGGCTCGAGAATTAGAGAAAGCGGATGGCAAGCGGAAGGAAATTGTGATTGATATTGATTTGCCAGAGAAGGTTATTGTTGAGAGGCTCTTAGCCCGCCGTATTTGTCCAAGATGCGAGTTTATCTACAATTTATTGGAGACTAAGCCCAAAAGAGAAGGGATATGTGACCGTTGTGGAACTGATCTTATCCGCAGAGATGATGATACTCGGGAAGTCATCGAGGAACGCCTAAGGATTTATCATCAACAAACCGAGCCTCTCATTGGCTATTATCGAGAAAAAAAGACCTACCGGAGAGTAAATGGCTCGGGAGACATTCCGACTGTCTTTCGTCAAATTCATTCTCTCCTCGAGGCTGAAATGACCTATCCCAGTGAGAAGGAAGCACGAAAGTGATTATCTACAAGAGCGAAGAAGAAATTAAGGGTATCAAGAGGAGCAATCAGATTGTAGCTAAAATTCTAGATGAACTGAGTTCGATGATAAAGCCAGGAATCCAGACTAAAGATCTCGATCAATATGCTGAGAGCAGAGCCAAAGATATGGGAGCTGTTCCGGCCTTCAAGGGATACCGTGGTTATCCCTTTTCTCTCTGCACCTCCATAAATGAGGAAATTGTCCATGGCCTTCCTTCTTCTCGGACTTTAAGAGAGGGAGATATCATCAGCCTTGATTTTGGAATCCTCTATGAAGGATTTTATGGTGATGCGGCTGTGACTTGCCCGATAGGAAATGTTACTCCTGTAGCTAAACAACTCATAAACACAGCTGAGACGGCTTTTTACAAAGGCATCGAGCAAATCAAGGAAGGAAATCGAATCTCAGATATTTCGCATGCGGTACAAACTTATGTGGAAGCCCAGGGCTTCTCAATCATCCGCACTTTTGTCGGGCATGGCATCGGCCTCTCCCTTCATGAAGAACCGCAGGTGCCAAATTTCGGCGCTTCAGGTCGCGGCCCTAAGATTCGGAAAGGTCTAGTCTTGGCCATCGAGCCCATGATTGCCGTCGGAGATTGGAGAGTGGAAGTGTTGGCCGATGATTGGACTGCGGTGACCATAGATAGAAGCTTATCTGCCCATTATGAACACACTGTGGCTTTAACTCAAAGAGGGCTTGAGATTCTGAGCGCCCTCGAAGATAAAGAGTCGAATTTTAAATATATAAAGAGGAATCAACATGCCTAAGCAGGATATTATAGAGACCGAAGGCACAGTTATTGAAACCCTTCCCAATGCTATGTTTCGGGTAGAACTAGCTAATAAACATGTCATCTTGGCTCATATATCGGGGAGGATGAGGAAGCATTTTATACGTATCCTTCCCGGCGATAAAGTCTTGATAGAGCTTTCACCCTATGATTTGACAAAAGGAAGGATCACTTATCGGTTTAAATAAAGGAAGAAGATAATGAAAGTGAGAGCTTCAGTAAAAAAAATTTGCCGCAACTGTCGGATAATAAAGAGAAAAGGTAGCCTTCGAGTCATATGCTCCAACCCGAAGCATAAACAAAGACAAGGCTAAAGAGGTTCAAAATGGCAAGAATTGCAGGAATTACCCTTCCTTCGGAAAAAAGAATCGAGGTTGGATTGACCTATATATTTGGCATAGGCCGATCCAAGTCAAACAAAATTCTCCAAGAGGCTAAGATTGATAGAGATAAGAAAGTCAAGGCCTTAAGCGACGATGAAATAAAAAGAATACGCGAAATCATTGAAAAACGAGAAAAGATAGAAGGCGATCTTCGCAAAGAGATAAACCTGAACATAAAGAGACTGATGGACATTAGTAGTTATCGAGGAATGCGCCATAAAAGAAGGCTGCCAGCTAGGGGCCAAAGAACAAAGACGAATGCCCGGACAAGAAAGGGACCGCGTGGACATTCGATAAAAAAATTGAAAAAGTGAAAGGGAGCATTAGATGCCGAAAGCAAAGAGAAAAACCAAGAGAAAAAAGGTAAAGAAGGAAATCGGATTTGGTGTCGCTCATATACAGTCGACCTTCAATAATACACTTATTACGATAACCGACCACCAGGGAAACACAGTTTGCTGGGCGAGTTCCGGGACCTCGGGCTTCAAGGGAGCTCGGAAAGGAACTCCTTTTGCAGCTCAATTGGCAGCCAAAGAAGCTACTGAAAAAGCCAGGGAATTTGGAGTAAGATATGTCGATGTTCGGATAAAAGGACCAGGTGCAGGACGAGAGTCAGCTATTCGAGCTCTCCAATCAGGAGGAATGGAGATAAAATCTATTAGGGATGTGACTCCGATCCCCCATAACGGTTGCCGTGTTCGGAAGCGAAGAAGAGTCTAAGCGAAGGAGTATATAAGGAGAGAAAGATGTCAAGATACAGAGATCAAGTTTGCCGCCTCTGCCGCGTAGAGAGAACAAAACTTTTTCTCAAGGGTAACAAGTGCCTGACTGAAAAATGTCCAGTGGAGCGAAGGCCGTATGCTCCCGGAGAGCATGGGAGAGCCAGAAGAAGAATCTTAGGATATGGGATTCAGCTCCGTGAGAAACAGAGGTTAAAGAGATACTATGGAATGTCAGAGAAGCAGTTCCATCTTTTCTTTGAAAGAGCGGAGAGAAAGAGGGGCATAACTGGCGAAAACTTGTTGTCTATGCTGGAGAGAAGGCTAGACAATGTTGTCTTTATAATGGGATTTTCCCATTCTCGGGTTCACGCTCGCCAGTTAATCACCCACGGCCATATCAGGGTCAACAACAGGAAGGTTGCTGTTCCATCTTTCATTGTGAATGAAGGAGATGTTATAGGTCTGAAGGAAAAATCGTTAAAGTACGAATATTTTAAAGCACTCTTCGAAGCGAACAAGAACAAAACTGTGCCTGGATGGTTGGAGGTCGATTGGGATAAAATCATAGGAAGAATCGTTTCTCTTCCGACTAGAGAAGATATCACCCTGCCAATCAAGGAACATCTGATTGTGGAGCTTTATTCCAAATAAGTAATTAAGGAGAGGGAATTATGGAAGCAGAAAAAAAAGTCATAAAGGTTGAAGAAAGGGGCTTTCAGAGGCCAAAATATCTTGAGTGTGATTATGAAACTCTGACCGAGACCTATGGCCGCTTTTCGGCTCAGCCGTTTGAACGGGGCTATGGCATAACTGTGGGGAATGCTCTGCGCCGGATCCTTCTTTCCTCTATAACAGGAGCGGCTATTACTGCCATTCGCATTCAAGGAGTCTTACACGAGTTTTCTACCTTGCCAGGAATAGTCGAAGATGTCACGGACATCATCTTGAATCTGAAGAGCATACCTTTAAAACTCGAAGGAAAGGAACTAAGAACAATGACCCTGAAGAAGGAGGGGCCAGCAGAAGCCTTGGCTTCTGATATCGAACATGATTCTGACATTAAGATTCTTGACTCCGACATCCATATTGCCTCGCTAGATAAAGACGGGAAATTGGATATAGAGATGGTTGTTAAGAATAACAGGGGGTATATTTCTGCTGATCAAAATTATGACCAAGAGTTAAGTGTTGATTTCATTCCTCTTGATTCTTCGCATTCGCCCGTCAAAAGGGTAAACTATCGGGTGGAGTCGGCCAGAGTAGGAAAGAGAATCGATTATGAGAATCTGAGCCTGGAAGTTAGGACTTCAGGAGCTATCACTCCTCAGGATGCTTTAGCTCAAGCTGCGAAAATCATGAGAGATCATTTAGTGATTTTTCTGACCGTTGTAGATGAGCCTGTTCAGAAAGAGCATATGCCAGCCAAGAAAGAAATTCCTTACATGTCTCAAGCAGAAATTTTATCCAAATCTATCGAGCATCTTGAACTTTCAGTCAGATCGAACAATTGTCTCAAAGCTGCAGGCATCGAGAAAATTTTTGAGCTGGTGAAGAAAACTGAAGATGAGCTGCTAAAGACCAAGAATTTCGGCCGAAAGTCTTTAACAGAAATTAAAGAAACTTTGGCAAATCTCGGATTAGGGCTGAATCTTGAGCTTCACCCGAAATTATTGGAAATGGTTGAAGGCGAAAAGAAGGAGAGAGAAGAAGAAGAGCAGGAGTAGCTTGAATGAGACATCTGGTTAAGGGAAAGAAGCTGAGGCGAAACACTGCTCATCGAAAAGCTTTATTGCGCAATCTTGTTACCTCGTTTTTAGAGAAAGAGAGGATGAGGACCACTTTGGTCAAAGCAAAAGCTGCTAGGCCTCTGGCAGAGAAAATGATTACTTTGGCTAAACAAGACACTCTACAGGCGAGACGTCGAGCTCTGAAATTCATTTATAAAAAGCCTGTCGTTCGTAAGCTTTTTGAGGAATTAGGACCACGATTCAGCGAACGGCCTGGAGGTTACACAAGGATTGTCAAGATTGGCCCTCGCTCTGGGGATGGCGCTGAAATGGCTTACATTGAGCTTATTGGCTCAGAGTATGTCAAGAAGAAAAAGAAAAAGAAGGGAAAAGAAAAACCTAAAAAATAATCCTTTTAAATATTGGGGACGGTTCTATTTTTTCTCAACAGTTCACAGAGAGATGTGAGGTAACTGCGAAAAAATAGAACCGTCCCCTAATTTTTTTTCCTAATTTTTTTTCTTTTTTTAATCTTGAATCTGGAGACCTGACCCCTTTTTTTTCTTTTTTTTATTTTTTAGGAATAACCCAGAGTTCCTGTCTAGGGTAAATTTTCGACCTTGTGTTGAGGCCATTCAAGCGGAGCAAATTCTGTAGATTCATCCCGAATTTCTTGGCGATGTGAAAGGGTGTATCTCCGGCCGCGACAATATAAATAACAGCTCCTTCGGGTTTTCCGGAATGAATCACAAGCTTTTGGCCGACATGCAGGATATTTCCCTTGAGATTATTCAACTCTTTTATTCTCTGAACAGTCGTGTTGAAAGCATGAGCCAGGAGATAGAGAGAATCTCCTCGCTTTACAGTATAAGTGATTTTCTCTCCTACTCTCTCTGTCTGAAGCACGGGCGAGGTTATATATCTAGTCGACCTCGCAGGAATTTTAAGCCGCTGTCCAGGCCTGATAAGATGAACACGTCGTAGCCGGTTCAAGCGGGCAATGGCTGAGACCGATGTTCGATACCGTTGTGCAATTCGAGAGAGGGTTTCTCCTCTGCGGACATAATGCACGATATAAGTGGCTTCAGGAGGAATCCAGCGGGGAAGAGAGTTCACCACTTCGAGGGCCCTCTTTCCCGTGCCGACTGGAACTTTCAAGGAATATTCGTAGTCAGGTGTGCCGTCGTGACGAAGATCAGGATTAAGCGAGGCTAAGGCCGTTGTCTCCAACCCAAGGTTTTGGGAAAGGGAAGAAAGCTTGACAGGACGATTGATGATGATTGTCTCATACTCCAGAGGGGGTTCAGGAGAAGGGAGATTAAGACCGTATTTTTCTGGATTTTCAATGATCAAAAGAGCTGCGATGAGGCGAGGGACAAAACGGGCTGTTTCCCGAGGTAACATGGCGAAAAGGTCCCAGAAGTTATCAAGGTAATTGATGCGTTGGTTGCGGATGACATTCTGAACCCTGAACTCTCCACAGTTGTAAGCAGCCAAAGCTGTTGTCCAGTCACCAAAGAAAGAATGGAGTTCGGTGAGATATTTTAGGGCCGCTTGAGTCGATTTTAGGGGGTCCATTCTTTCATCTATCCATCGATCGCGTTTAAGACCAAATCTGTATCCAGTGGAGGAAATAAATTGCCAGAGTCCAAGTGCTCGAGCCCGGGACAGAGCTCTGACTTTGAAACCACTCTCGATAATGGGCACCCAACTCAACTGTTCAGGAAGGCCAGTCTTCTTCAATTCTTGAACTATCATTTTTCTGTAAAGTCCTGATCGTCGGAAAGCTTCTTCAAGATATTTCTTTTCCTTTGTCTGGAAGTTTTTGATCTCTGCATTGACATAACGGTTTTCGATAAGGGGAATCGTTTTATTGTTATCTCCGACTGTAATTAACCGCGAAGCATAGATTTCCTGAATCCTTCGAGCAATCAGCAGCCTGAGGTCATTTTTCTCCTGGATAAGAGGTGAATTCTGAGGCAGTTTAGCTTTCAGGATGAGGTCATAAGCCTCATCAAGGGCGATCAAGGCGGTATCAAAATCACCCCTCTCCCAGGCGCTTCGAGCGTCCTGGTACGACTCGAGTGCTTCTTCGAGCAAAACCGAGGGGCTTTCCTCCTGTTGAGTTAACGTTTCAGCCTGATAAGGCAGTTGGTCACTCTCTTTCTCTTTCTTCTCGGCAATACTAGAGGGTTGCCCTTCAGGCATTGACTCGGGAGGAACTTGCTTGGTTTGGGGAGAAGGGGGAAGAGATTTTTTTATTTTAGGTTGGCGAGAGCAGTTCCAGAAGAAAAGAGAGAGAGTTGGGATCAATAAAAATGAGAGTAAATAGCTATATTTGCTCAATTTATGTTTAAAGGGTTTAATTTATAGCATTTAGAGAGTTAAGAGTCAAATGGTTTCTGGATCATCGGCATTTCCATTACCGTTAAAGGGAGAGTTTTTAGATGTATATTCGCTCCCAAAAGATTTTTCACGCCATTCAAATTCCACTCTTCTCGGCTGCTGCGTAACTCGCCAGGCTCAAACATACTCGCAGGTCGACTTCGTCGACTTCCCTCTAAGAGCGAAATTTGAAGGCTAAATCTTTTAAGGTCGCTTCATACATTACAAAAACTCTTTTACTATCAATGATTAATATAGGATTGTTTCAAATGGTTTTCTGGTGCCACGCCCAGGCTGTCTTAATGATAGTTTCGATATCTGAGTGTTGGGGTTTCCAGCCTAAGATTCTTTCTGCCTTATCTTTGGAAGCCAAGAGGATGGGAACATCGCCCTTCCGCCTTGGCTTTTCTGTGTAGGAGACTTCTTTCCCTAAAATTTCTTCTGTCTTTCTTATGATTTCCAGAACAGAATAGCCTTGGTTGGTGCCAAGATTTATGAATTGACTTTTGGGAGTGGACATGAGCTGGCGCAGAGCAAGAACATGAGCCTTAGCCAAATCAGTGACATGAATATAATCACGAACAGCTGTTCCGTCAGGAGTCTGGAAATCTGTCCCATAAAGCTCGAAATTCTTTTTTTTCCCCAGGAGAAAGAGAAAAATATTAGGGATAAGATGGGTTTCCGGCATGTGCATCTCTCCTAAGCGACCATCAGGGTCTGCTCCGGCAGCATTAAAGTATCGGAGGGAGATGAATTTAATTCCGTAGGCTTTTTCGTAATCCTGAAGAATTCTCTCTACAAAAAGCTTTGTCTGTCCGTATGGGTTAATGGGATTCAAAGAGTGGGATTCAGGTATGGGAATCTCCTCGGGGATGCCATAGACAGCAGCACTGGAAGAAAAAATGAAATATTTGACTTTGGCCTCTATTACGGCCTCGAGGAGATTAAGGCTGCTGAGAATGTTATGCATATAATATTTTTGGGGATCATGGTAAGACTCTCCGACCTGAATGAGAGAAGCAAAATGAAGTACGGCTCCTATATCTGATGAAGAAAAAATTTTTTTAAGGACTTCTTTATCTCTCAGATCTCCTTCTGCTAGCTCTCCACCGGCAATGAGCTCTTTTCTTCCCGTTGAGAAATTATCAAAAGTGAGAACTTCAAAGCCCTCTTGGATGAGCTCTTTGACGGTATGAGAACC
>Ga0209636_10002078_pt1 | contig 20302 bp, 18 predicted proteins | sample DeeMarSWOR152_54_FD_187464 | JGI IMG/M metagenome (GOLD analysis project Ga0209636, IMG submission 187464) | Marine sediment microbial communities from White Oak River estuary, North Carolina - WOR-1-52-54 (SPAdes) (version 2) | ecosystem: Environmental > Aquatic > Marine > Intertidal zone >...
TTGATGCTGAAATCTTTTAGGATCCCCGCCACATAATGAGCGGTCGACTCCCCTTCCACTGTGGGATTAGTGGCGATTATTATCTCTTTGAAACCTCCTTCTTTTATTCTCTTCACCAGCTTCTCTGTTTTGAGCTCATCCGGCCCGACTCCCTTTAAAGGGGAAAGGGTTCCGAGAAGGACATGGTATCTTCCGTTATAAATCCCGGTCTTCTCTATTGAAGAAATGTTGAACGGTTCTTCAACGATACACAGGATTTCATCACTCCTGTTCTTATCCGAACAATACTGACAGGGATCCACATGAGTCATGCTGTTGCACACCGAACAGTAAAACGTGTTCTGCTTGGCCTCTTTAATCGCGACTGATAATCCTTCGACCTCTTCCTGGGGAAGGGTTGTCAGATAAAAGGCAATTCTCTGAGCGGTTTTGGCTCCGATGCCAGGAATCTTTTTCAGTTCTTCGATGAGACGATTCAGGGGATGAGTTTGTTCGAGCATCAAAAAAGACCCGGAATCTTACCACCTAATCCGAGACTCCCCATTTTCTGGGAGATCTCTTCATCGACCTTGGTCCCCGCATCATTGAACGCAGCCACTATCAGATCCTGGAGCATTTCGACATCATCTTTATTCACAACTTCCGGATCGATACCGATGGAAATCAGGTTCTTCTGACCGTCTAGAGTCACGGTCACCATACCGCCTCCGCTCGATCCTTCCACTTTCATCTCTGTTAATTCTTGCTGGAGTTTTTCCTGCATTTCTTTGGCGGCTTTGAGCATTTTTTGCAAATTCGCTACACCTTTCATTTTTTATCTCCTTACAAGCCAAAGAGGTAATATTTCATTCTTTTTTTTCTGCCCTTTCAATGGGTTTGACAGATAGTACCCGGGCCTTGAAAGTATCCATAAAAGATTTTACGGAAGGATCTTTCAGGGCTATATCCAGCTCTCTTTCCCTTTTTCCCTTATCTTCTCCACTGGGAGCAGACAAACCTTCGTTTATCTTCGGAGTGAGGCTCTTTGAGTCTGGCATGTCGCTATTAGAGTCTGACATGTCTCTAGCCTGATTCGGGCTCGAGCCTGCGCTTTTAATAATATTTTTCCCGGAAGGAGCCTTCATCTCTTTCTTGAGGTCCTCTAAATCCTTCATGATATCTTTTAAATCGGCAATTTGTTTAAAATGACACAGCTTGACCAGAAAAACCTCTAAATAAATTCTCGGATGGGAAGAAAATTTCAACTCCTGCTCTCCCTGTTGGAGGACAACAAGATACCGGAGTATTTCTTCTCTCGACGCTTTCTCAGCTTCTTTCTTTAAATCATTGATCTCTTCCTCATTTAAAGGCAGTAAATCCTGAGGATCCGGAATCGATTTAACCAGAAGGAGATTTCTAAAATGCTGAATCAGCTCTCTAAAAAAGAATCTGAGGTCATAACCGTATTCAATGACCTTCTCCACAAGGCTGAAAATCTCATCCGGCCTTTCTTCCAGGATCGCCCCCGAGAAAGCAAAAAGGATCTCCCGGCTGATGGTTCCCAGGACTTCTTTCAAATCTTCATCTCTGATGATCTCACCTGAAAAAGCAACGGCCTTATCCAGCAGACTCTGTGCATCCCTCAGACTGCCATCCGCAGCATCCGCTATGAGATTGAGCCCGTTAGAGGATACCTCTATTTTTTCTTCCTTAGTGATATACAGTAAGTGCTTGATGATTTCTTTCTGAGAGATCTTCTTAAATTCAAAATGCTGGCACCGGGATACGATGGTCGCCGGAACTTTATGGAATTCAGTCGTAGCAAAGATAAACACAGTATGAGGGGGAGGCTCTTCCAGAGTTTTCAGAAGGGCATTGAAGGCTTCACGGGTCAGCATGTGAACTTCATCGATTATGATAACCTTGTACCGGCTGTGGATGGGTTTATATTTGACTCCTTCACGGAGAGACCTCACTTCATCGATTCCCCGGTTCGACGCCCCATCAATCTCGAGCACATCAATAGAGCGGTCCTCATTGATCCCTTGACAGAATTCACATTTGTTGCAGGGAGTGGGCGTCGATCCCTGTTTACAGTTCAAAGCTTTGGCCAGTATTCGAGCTGCAGTCGTTTTCCCTACGCCCCTCATGCCGGAAAAAATATAAGCTTGAGCGACCCTGTTGTTTTTGATAGCATTCTGAAGAGTCTGAACGATGGGTTTCTGGCCGATCATCTCCTCGAAGGTTTTAGGCCTGTACTTACGAGCATAAATCAAATAGGTCATTTTCGATTGGTGTGTGCAGCTAGGTCAGGAAATTGAATTCCTTTTTTAAAGGATATAGTATCATAATTTACTCTTAATTCAAAAAAATATTTTGGTGCGGAAGGTATCTCCATTTCCGTGATGGACAAAGCTAGGGTGGAATCCCAGGAAAGATCAGACTGATTGTTGAGAAAACCGTATGCTCCAGCTTATGGATTCAAAAAACAGGAAGAGGATAGATTCCAGAAATCCAAGGACAAGATAGACAAAAGCAAGGTATCATTAAGGCATGAATAACCAGAAGAGTCTTCTTGAGATCCATCTTGCCGTACTGCTTTTTGGATTAGCCGGCTTATTCGGAAAATGGATTGCTCTGTCCCCTTTTATCATTGTCCTGGGGCGAGTATTTTTTGCCAGCTTGATGCTCGTTCTTATTCTCTGGCTCTCTAAACAAAGCATGAAAATCCCACAGGGAAAAAATGCCGGCTATCTCCTATTCCTCGGATTCATCCTCTCGGTCCATTGGGTGGCTTTCTTTCAATCCATCCAGGTGTCTACAGTTGCTGTTGGACTCCTGTCCTTTTCGTCTTACCCCGTGTTCACAACCATTCTTGAACCCCTCTTCTTCAGAGAAAGAATCATCAAAATTAATATCATTTTCTCGCTTTTCTGTCTTACGGGAGTTTTCCTGATCATCCCTCGCTTCAACCTGGATGATTCAACCTTTGTTGGCGTTCTCTGGGGACTGCTGGCTGGCTTGACTTTTGCTGTGCTCACTATCTTGAACAGAAAGCTGACGCTTCAGTTCTCCAGTATGCTCATCGCTTTTTACCAGGATTTCTTCGCAACACTGTTTCTTCTCCCCTTCTTCTTTATCCTTAAACCTTCCCTGAACACAAGGAACTTTCTTCTCCTTATTGTTCTCGGCGTGTTCTGCACAGCGGGCTCACACACTCTTTTCATCAAAGGGATGAAGCACATAAAGGCTCAAACCGCAAGCCTCATACACTTTCTTGAACCGGTCTACGGGATTATCTTTGCCTTTTTCTTCCTCCGTGAAGTCCCTTCGTTGAGGACAATTCTTGGAGGAATCATCATCCTCGCGGGGCAGATTTTTATCATCATGAGAATTCTCAATAAGAGGAGAAAAAATGCATAAAAAGTTCGATACTGAAATATCCGTAAGACCACATGAAGTCGATATCAACGGACATGTCCACCAATCTGTTTACCTCGACTATGTGCTATTCGCACGGTGGGACCAGATGAGCAGATGTTATAAAATGCCCTTAGAGGATTTTTTTAAAAGAGGTCTCTCCTGGACAACCAAATCCGCTTTCATCGAATTCCATAAACCTTTATTCCTCGGAGAAACGATTATCGTCAGAACCTGGATAGAGGAAATAGGGCAGAAAAGTGTAAAAGTTCATTTCCAAATTTTGAAAAAGGAAACAGAGAAACTGGCTACAGAAGGCGAATTCGTCTACGTCCTCATAAATGCAAGAACAGGAAGGCCCGAACTCATCCCTGAAGATACCGCGAAAAAATATTCCGTATAAAAAATTAAAGCGCGCTATTTCTTAATTTTTTTCTTAACTTTCTTCTTTGTTCCTGCTTTTTCCTCTTTCTCTTTTTTCTTCGCTTCTGCTTCTTTTTCGTGCCTCTTCTTTATCTGAGTTTTTTCCGTCTCATGACTTTTCATCAACTGGCTGACCTTTTCTTTGTACTCTTTTTCAGCCTTAGACTTCTCTGCCTGTGTTTGAACAGATCTTATTTTTTCCTGTCTTTTCCGTTCAAGATCCTGTATCTCTTTCTGCTGACTTCTCTCTATAAGCTGGATCTCTCTCTTCTGAGTCGCTTCCAAACTCTCGGCCTTCTTTGCAGGAGCCTCTCTTATGATAGCTCTTCCAGCCGTTGTCTTTGTTTCAGTGATTCCTGACCTGGCATCCTCTCTTCTCACAGTGTTCTTCGGCTTGGCCGACTCATTTCTCTTGATGTTAGGCTTGTACACTTCAACCTTTCCAGGCGTAATATTCCTCTGATCAGCCCTCTGCGCATCCCTGAGTTCGTGCTTCATGATATTCTTTTTTGTGATCCTTTGGGCTCGTTCATGCCCGATTCCTTCATTGTACACTTTGTTATTCCGGACAATGATATTCGTCTGGTGGACTGTGTGATTGATTATGGTTACGTTCCGCTCATACGGGAACACATACCGGTTGAGAGAAGGATGCAGGAAATTAGGCCCATCCACAAAAACCCAGTATCTTCCAGGAATTCTAACGTTGATGTTTCTGATTCCGACCCCCGGGATAAAACGGACTCCTGGCGGGAGTGGAGCCCATCCAATGTAGAAGTCGCTGTGACGCCAGGTAACCCAGCAAGGACCCCATACGGTTCCAGGTACCCAGTACCAGCCGAGGTCTGATTCCCAACCCCAGCGTCCGTAGTGAAAAGGTCCCCATCCCCAGACAAACTGAGAACTCCAGGTCCAGCCATAGTCTGTCCAGACCCATTGACCCCATGTATATGGACGCCAGCCGAGGGACATTCTGGAGGGAACCCACACGTACCTGTGGATAGGATGATTCACCCAAATTCCGTATGGAGAAAGGGATTCATAGAAATAGGAAACATCCAGCCCAACGGAAGGTACCGGCACTCGCTCCACAGGATATTGCTCTACAGGTGGCGGAGCTTCCATGGGAGGCGGAAAGTAAAGTTGGCAGCTTGCCATTAAAAATAAACCCAGAAAAATGAATAGAATGTGTTTTTTCATGATTAACCCTCGCTTACCAAGATATAAATATAATATAAGAATGGAACTTTTTTTTCAACCCCCCAGAAGAGAACTCTTCCCTGTCAGGCTCTCAACTTGAATCTTGATGACCGTAACCTGTTCCAACGATTGTTCCGAGAATTCATACTTCTTACCCGAATAATGCTCGAGTAAAATACCTAAAGCTTTCTTCATCTCTTCAACATCCTCAACAAATGAGGCCCTTCCGAATCCAATAACGCTCGAATATTGGATTCCCCACTCACATCCTTTTTCACTCTCAACCAGCTCTGTATCGATGTCCATCTCAAAACAAACCTTATTATTCTTTCTCAGGATTTCAATCTTCCTCCCTTCCTGAGCCGAATGAAAATAAAGGCATCCGTCTTTAAACCCGAAACACACTGGAAAAACATAGGGAGAATCCCCGTCAGAAAGAGCCATACGACAGACAAGGGCTTTTTTGATGATTCTCTCTATCCCCGCTTTATCTTTGATCTCTTTGTCTTTTCTTCTCATCTTTTTCGGTTTTATGGATGGGGAGATGGGATCATCATAAGGAACCGATGGCTGCATGAGTTTCTTATCGAATTTGAAGCCCCATCAAGAAGAGATACTTTTCACTAAATTCTCTTGAAAACATGCTGGATCCGCCTGAAGGCCCAGTTGAGGTCCCTCTGTTTGATGATTAAAGGAGGAGCGAACCGAATGACATGCTCATGGGTTTCCTTGCAGAGAAGCCCTTCTTCCTTCAGGGCTTCGCAAAAACGCCTCGCTCCACCTGCCTCTGGCTCTAATTCAATTCCCAAGAGCAGTCCTTTTCCCCTGACATCCGCAATGTGATTGCTTTTGAGAGCCTTCAGTTTTTCCAGAAAATAAGTTCCCTGTTCAGCTGAATTCTCGACCAATTCTTCTTCAACAAGCACGCTCAACGCTTCCCGGGCCGCAGCACAGGCCAGAGGATTGGCTCCAAAGGTTGACCCGTGCTCACCTGGCTTGATCAAGCCTAAGATCGTGCGGGGAGACAGCACTGCGGATATGACATAGCAGCCTCCGCCTAGAGATTTCCCGATGACCAGTAAATCCGGTTTCACACCTTCATGGTCACAGGCAAAGAGCTTACCGGTCCGTCCGAGTCCGGTCTGGATCTCATCAGCGACAAACAAAATGTTGTGCTTTTCGCATATCTCTTTGGCCTTTTTCAAATAACCTTCGGGTGGAATGTGAATACCGGCTTCCGCCTGAATAGGCTCGACCAGGAAAGCCGCTGTGTTGGGATTTATCGCCGCCTCAAGCGCGTCAGGATCACCATAGGGCACAATAACAAATCCAGGAGTGAAAGGGCCAAAATCCTTCCTGTAGAGAGGTTCTGTGGATAAACTCACAAGGGTTATTGTGCGTCCATGGAAATTGTCGGAACAGGCGATGATCTCGGCTCTATCCTGAGGAATTCCTTTTTTCTGATAAGCCCATTTGCGGGCTGTCTTTATCGCTGTTTCTACTGCTTCGGCTCCGGAGTTCATGGGGAGGGCCATTTCATAGCCGGTCAATTCACACAGCTCTTTGGCCAGCAGCGGCCATTGGTCATTGCGAAAGGCACGGGATGTCAGGGTTAATTTCCTGGCCTGGACTTCTAAGGCTTTAAGGATGCGGGGATGGCAGTGGCCGTGATTGACCGCTGAGTAGGCACTCAAGAAATCAAGATATTTTTCCCCTTCCGCATCCCAGACCCAAATTCCCTTTCCCCTTGTGATAACGATATCCAAAGGATGATAATTATGAGCTCCGTATAGATCTTCCAAGACAATGAAATCTTTAGTATCCATATCTTCTCCTTTGTGCCCTGAGTATTTTCAGATTTATATCATCAATAAGATAATGGCGGAGAGGGTGGGATTCGAACCCACGGTACGGCATCTAGCCGCACACACGCTTTCCAAGCGTGCTCCTTAAGCCACTCGGACACCTCTCCACTCCTGCCTCTGCATTCAATGTATAAAAATAGAGAATGATTAAATTATCAAAAAAAGTATGTCAACGCAAGATGGCACGATGCAACAAGATGGGGACGTTCCCCAAAACAGAAAAAGGGGACAGGCCCCTTTTTTCGGGACTGTCCCTTCGGGGTCAGGCCTTGCCGTCAAGAAATACGACCTTTATTCCTTTTAATTACCGCACCTCCTTAGATTAAGGCCTGAACCCATACTCTTTTAAAAAGGGGCCTGTCCCCTTTTTCTAGAAGGAACGTCCCCATAACATTAAAATCTCTTCCGATAAATATTGATAATATCTTTTAAAAGCGCAGCTCCTGTTCCTATGGGGTCTGATTTACCCCCTGTCACGGTTATTGAATTCATCGTGTCCGTGAAAAAAACTATGCCTTTGTTTGTCCCATCCACACCAAAAAGAGGATGGGAGTTGTCTATAACGGTCAAAGCCACGTCCAGCTGATATTCTCCGGCTTTCCTCCACAGCCTTCCCAGCAGTTTCAGAGCCTTGTCTTTTTCTCTCCCCTGATTCAGGAGCTTGGATGGAATCGACTCGATTCCCTGTATTTTCACATCGTCCAGAGAGAAATCCGTTTTCAGGACAGCATTCGATATTATTAAAATCTTTGAGGCCGTATCCCATCCGCTGACATCGAGTGATGGATCGGTTTCAGCGATTCCCTTTGACTGAGCCTCCTCCAGTGCTTCATCGTAGCTCGCTCCCTCCTTGATCCGCGTCAGGATGTGGTTGGTTGTTCCGTTGAGGATTCCTTCTATCCGGGATACCTCAGTACCGGCCAAAGAATAGAGGGCTACATCCAGCGTCGGAAGCGCAGCAGCCGTGGCACCACTGAACTTAAGTGCCACATGATTCTTTCTGGCTTTCTCGCAGAGGCTCTGAAAACTGACAACAAGCGGACTCTTATTGGCGGTAACAACGTGCCATCCACGCTCCAATGCATCGCGGATATGGCTGAGGCCAGGTTCCCCGCTTTGGCTGCCAAAAGGAGTGCATTCGATAAGCACCCCTGGCTCGGAAAATTCGAGCACTGATCTGAGTTTCAGATCTGGCTTCCAATCAGGACTTTTCTGGGAAGAAGTCGAATACTCAAGAATTTCGTCAATCTCCATGGACTGAGAAGAAAAAAATGCGCCTGAGCTTTTAAACACTGAGAGTACACGGAGGTCAAAACCATAATGCGTCCGGCACAATTCATTTTTCTCTTTCAAAACTCGAAGAAACGCCCGGCCAACGTTACCGAATCCCATCAGGATGATGTTGATTATTTTTGTGTCCTTATTCATTTTTTCAATCTGTACTTAAAAAACATCTGAAATAATATTCTACCTGAATAAATCCTTTAAGAGAAATTGAAACTGGAGTGCCGTACTACATTCCCATAAGTGGAAGATAGATAAACAGCAAATAAAAGAGCGCGCTGCCTGACTTCGACATACGGAAACATTCCCCAAAGCAGAAAAAGGGGACAGGCCCCTTTTTTAAAGAAGGGGGACAGTCCCCCTTCTCTTAAGGAATATTGACTAAAAGGGATAGTCCCGAAAAAAGGGGCCTGTCCCCTTTTTCAATGAGCTAAGGTAGTACCTTGGGGAACGTCCCCATATTTCCATTGGGGAACGTCCCCATCTTTCCAGATTACCGTTATTTAATCTTCTTGGCTGTGAACACTCCGTTAGGCTGAGTCACTTTGGCTTCTGTGACCTTCCCGGATTCATCCATGATGAATTCTATGCTGAAACCGGAGAGCGCCTTGAAATTGAATGTCGCGCCTTTATAGGGAACCAGTTCGTATTCCGGCTGGCCGGGAACATAGATAAAGAGAGTCTTTTCCCCTTTCACAAAAACAGTTGATTTCTCTTCTCCGATCATATACTCTCCCGTGAATTTCTCGAGGAAGCTTTTCTCCATCATGGCCTTTTCGGGCATCTTGGTGAATATGGAAGGCTCAACAGCCTCTTCCAGCTGAATGGAAAGGCTTCTGATATTTCCCTTGAGATCCGTAAAAAAGGAAACCTTAAAGGACTCATCCATCATCTCATTAGTGATCTCGAACACATCATAATGGTAGTGACTGGCTGTAAAAGGGATGGAATTATACTCGGCGGTCATCTGGTCGCCTTTTTTCACGAAAGAGATCACACCATAACCCGGATGCTCATAGTCTCCCGCGTAATCCTCCAGAGGATGAGAAGGCTTGGTGTTCAGCTTGCGGTCCTTATCCTTCTCCTTTTTCGCTTTTTCGGCCTCCTGTTTTCCTTCCTCAACCTGTTTCTTGACCCGGCTGTTCCAATTGACTTGATCAAGCCCGAGCAAACGGTCAGCCACATTATTAGAAATGATAGGCGGGAGAGCAGAGCCACCCCTATTGGTGAGGATGACCATCCCGATATTATCTCTGGGCAGAAGGACGACTTGGGCCGTGAAGCCATCGATGCCTCCGCCATGAGCAAGAAGGAGATGTCCTCTATAGGCAGTGATTCCCCAGCCCATCCCATACATCGAGTAGAACGACTCATTATATCTATAGGATTTGGAACTGATCATCTGAGGAGAATGGACCTCCTTCAAGCTTGACTCTGAGATGACCTGTTGGTCGCCAATTTTTCCCTTGTTGAGATTGAGCAGAATCCAGTTCGCCATGTCTGTGACACTGGAATTGATCGAACCGGCTGGACCGACAGTGTCGATGTTCCGGAACGGAATCTTTATAATCTTGTCATCCTTCTCCAGGTAAGGAAGAGCAAAATCTTGAGCTTTCTGGGAATCATTGACTGAAAAATTGCTGTCGGTCATACCCAGGGGCATAAAAATCCGGTTCCGGACAAATCTCTCCCAGCTCGTTCCCGAAATCTGTCCAACCAGGTAGCCAGCGGTCATGAACATCAAGTTCTGGTACTGATATGTGGTCCGGAAATCCTTGCTCGGCTCCAGATACTGCAGACGGTCGAAGAGCTCCTTCCGGGAGGCAGATGAGTTATACCACATCGCATCATGACGGGGCAGTCCGGACCGATGGCAGACCAGATCCCGGGGAGTCATCCTTTCCGTGGCGAACGGATCTTTGAGCTTGAACGTGGGAAGATATCCTTTTAGAGTCCTGTCCCATTCCAACTGTCCCTCATCCACAAGGATTCCCATGGTTACAGCTGTAAAGGCCTTTGTGCAGGATCCAATGGCGAAGAGCGTCTGCGGAGTGACCGGCAAGTTTTGTTCGATGTCGCGGAAGCCAAATCCTTTGGAATAAACGAGCTTGCCATCCTGGATTACAGAAATCGCCAGTCCAGGAACCTTCCATTCCTCCATCCTTTCTGTGATGAATTGATCAAGCCCCTTCAAATAGTCCTCTGGGGTTTTCTTCTTGGCTGTAAGGGGCATAAACAGAAACGACAGGATAATTAAAAAACAAAAAGCTCTGACAGATCTTTTTCTCATGTTTAATCCTCCTCTCAAGAAATAATTTCTTTCACCAAAGGATGATCAACCTGGATTATTCACGAGTCGAGGTTGCTGTAGACATCGTTGCGAAGAGCGTAGCGAATGTGGCAATCCCATGTTGGTAGCGAGACAGGATGAGATCGCCACGCTTCGCTCGCGATGACAATCGATCTAATGAAAAGGTCATCAGATTTGCTCGCCCGAAGGGTAAAAGATGCCGACATAGAGTGAATAAATGGACATGGAAGAAAGTTTGAACCTTGATCTTGAGAAAGACTTATCTAACGAGCTCATATCATTGAAAATAATGTATAGTGTCGGCATATTTTATGAATAATCCATAGATTTTTCATTCCCGGATGGCTATAAAATTTAACTCTTTTCACCAATCCAGTCAACATAAGATCATATCTGCCTCCTGCATAAACAGAATGCGACTTTCCATTTTTCTCCTGTATGAGTTACAGTCAGTATATACATGTTCTATGCCACGTTGAAAAAAATTTGCAACTCATTGATAATCAAATAAATACGGACTCCAGCCGCAAGATAGGAAAACAAAAAATGAGGCTTTCATGGCACACTTTGTTAAAAAATCTTCGGAATTAGCTCATTCTAAACAAATTACAAAAGTGTGTCAGGATAGCCTCTGTGACACAATTTCACATTTTTTACTTTTCTATCAGATTGATTGCGAAAAAATCCAAAAAAAGATAAATTAGGAAAAGCTTTCCGATTGACAGATGTCCAATGAGTAAAGATGAATAATTTTCATACTATCCGGAGGTTTCCAATGCAAAAGAAATTTTTTGTCATCTCTTTTATTATTTCTCTTCTCTTCTCAATCTCCTGCGGGACAGACACTTTTAGCAACAAAACAATAACCACAGGAAGCCTTTTCGAAGAGATGATCGATATGATTAATCTGACATATTTTCCCTCTCCACCATATCGAACAGTGCAGTACTCCTCGTTTGACCGCCGCAGCAACCTTCCAGGCGGTCCAGAATGGTTCGCCAATTCAGATGGATTCGGCAAAGAACCCATTCCCAACTTTAAAGAAGTCCTCAAGGAACCGGATGAAGAGGGAATCGGAGAATACCTGATCGCAGATGTCAAGGGGCCTGGCGCGATCGTGCGTTTATGGAGCGCCGCTATTTCAGGAACCATCCAGCTTTTTATCGACGGGAACTCCTCCCCGCTGTTTGAAGGCCCCGCCATTGATTTTTTCCACCGTCTCTATGACAGTTTCGCTCAAGTCAAAAGTCTGAATGGAGACATCCTTGAAAAAACTATCTACCAGCGCGATTCCACCTATGCGCCCATTCCTTTTGCCAAGAGAATGCGGCTGGTCTGGATCGGTGACCTGCAGACTATCCATTTTTATCAGGTGGGAGTGCGTTTGTACGAGCAAGGAACAAAGGTCATCTCCTTTTCCCTGGGAGACCTGATTACGTATAAGGATGTGATTGAGCGAGTCATGACAGCCCTTTCTAATCCCGACGAGCATCTGGAACTTCATTCGAAAGAATCCGCTATCCCTTTCCGGTCCACCTTGAATGCCTCCCAGCAGAGCGAAATTCTATCTCTTAAAGGTCCCAGAGCCATAGAAACATTCACCATTAAAGTCAATGCGAGAGATATGAACAAAGCTCTTCGGCAGACAGTGCTTCATATCCTCTGTGACGACTATCCCTGGGGTCAGGTGCAGGCACCTATCGGAGACTTTTTCGGAGCCGCTCCAGGCATCAATCCCTATCAGTCTCTGCCGTTCACTGTCCACCCTGATGGCACAATGATTTGCCGGTATGTTATGCCGTTCAAAGAATCATGTAAGATAAGGATCGAAAACTTCGGAGATCAGCCAGTCCGTGTGGAAGGCTCCACTTTACTCATGGATTACATCTGGGATGAAAACCGTTCCATGCATTTCCGTGCCCGCTGGCGTGTCAACCACAGCCTGATTGCCTCTAACGAGGCAGTCCAGGACCTTCCCTTTCTGATTGCCCATGGACAGGGGCTTTATGTCGGAACAACTTCCTATCTTCTCAATCCCAATGAAGTGCCCACTCCTTATGGAAGCTGGTGGGGAGAAGGGGATGAAAAGATCTTTATCGACGATGATACTGTCCCTTCTACTTTCGGCACGGGTTCTGAAGATTACTACAATTACTCATGGTCCTCTCCGGATATATTTTACTTTCCCTACTGCGGACAACCGCGCAATGACGGGCCAGGAAACAGAGGGTTTGTGACCAATTTCCGCTGGCACATCCTGGATTCACTGCCCTTCCAGAACACTATCCGTTTTTTCATGGAACTGAAAAGCCATGAACGCACCCCGGAACTTTCTTATGCCCGAATCGGCTATCACTACGCGTGTCCAGGCTTAACAGACGATCATCTGGCAATCATGCCCGAAGACCTCCGCCACCTGGAGCTACCTGAAAACTGGAAGCCGGCAGCCAGGATGGGGGCTCGGAATTCTGTTTTTTATGAAGCAGAAGAAATCGTTCAAAGCTGGCTGAGAACTGGATATGAAAGAGGAAAATTATGGGCAGGCGGAAAACTGATTGTCTGGAATCCCCAAGAGGCCGGAGAGAGACAAACCTTTACATTCAGGATTAATGAAAAAGGGAGAAAGCGAATCCATTTTGCCGCTGCCCTGACACCAAGATCAGGCAAATTATCTGTTCTGGTGGATAATAAACCGACAGCTTTGGCCAATCAGCAGGAAATTGTTGACCTCTATCGACCCTTCCGCACTCTTCTCCGAAATTTCACTCTACCGCCCATGGAACTTGAACCTGGCTTGCACAGATTGACCCTGAAATTCGAAGGAGCCGACCCGCAAGTGGAAAAACCTGAAATCGGGATTGATTTTATCTGGATTCAAAAAGTCGACCAATAACTACAAAAATTTTTTCATTAATATTCTAAAGAGATTGCCACGTCACTTCGTTCCTCGCAATGATAAAAGTGTAAGATTGCCACGCTCTCCCACTCTTACTAAACAAGAGCGGGATAACTCGCAATGACAACAGGGTATTGTTGCCGCGCTTCCCTGGCAATGATATCCAAAAAGAATAACCTAATGACTATGCATAAACACCTATCCCCCATTTTTTTTGTGGCGAACACTGAGTGATTATTTCTGTGGGAGTGCGGAAAGATACTGCGCATAGGCCTGCTGGATACGACCAGCCGTTGCGTCACCGCGATGGATATAAAGTCTATAACTGAGGGTGACCGGCTTTTCTGGCTGGAGGACTGCGGGCTTGAGACCGGGCCAGGAGGCGTTGAGGACGCCTGCGTAGCTGTTGCGGATGAGCCAGGTAGTCGGGAAGCTGGGATGACCGGGTGAGACGAAGATCGATACACCAAGCTGTTCGGTCGACATATCCGCCCAGCGGAAGGGCACATTGGTGGAGTCTTTCTCTAGCAAGCCCTGGTCGGTGGTCAACACAGAGCCTTTAAACATCGGAGCACCGCGCAGGCATAGCCCGCCATAGCCTTTTTTCTGGTCCTGGGCACCCTGGAGTTCGAGCGGCCCGCCGATGGCCTGAATCCTGATCTCTAAGTCTATCGCCCGTCCAACGTCATTCGCTGGGTGGACCTGCAAGCTGACAGTCTCTTTAGCCACAACCTCTTTGCCATCCAGTTTCCAGACATTCTCAACGACGAGCGTGGCTGTGTCTTTCTCAACCTTGCGTTCCAGCCAGCGGACAAAATGCTGCCGCAGGGATGGAGTGACCGGGTGCCAGGTCTGGGTATCCCGGCCTCGTGTCTTGACGATTGGCCAGGTCCAGAACACGCCGTGGTGATGCAGATGGTCATTGGGGAAGTCATCGGTGAGCACCTGCCCGTCCAGAGAAAAAAGCGGATGGATGTAGCATGAGCGCGTGTGTTTCGGGTCCAAATCCTCCTGGAGCTGGTCTCCGAAGCAGTATGTTAAAATATCGGCCTGGCCGTCGAGAATCGTCAGCTTCCCCTTCTCTGAATCATCGATGAGCTTCATCTGTGGTGAAGCTGCGGTGAAGATAAGGCTGATAGCCAGAATCGCGATCCTTGCAAGCTTCATCGTTAGTCTCCGTTAAAACGAGTTCAGTTTTTTACCAGTTTATCACCGCCACTGAGTTTCATCAGTTCAATGACCTTGTTTTCGTCGACATCGATGCCCAAACCCGGCCCTTGGGGCACATGAGCGATACCGTTCTCGATGCGCAGTGGTTTTTTCAACACATCGGCTGTGAGAAACTGCGGACCATTGAGCGCAGCGGGTTTTGTCAAACCGTAGGCGCCGTAAAGACCGAGTGTGGCAGCGAGCGATATGTCCGGGTCGGTCAGGCCGCTGCCCAGCCAGATAAGTTTGTGTTCCAGACACAGCTCGATCTGGCGCTTATTGGACGACAGCCCCCCACAGCGCGCAGGTTTCATGGCCACACCGTCGAGCATGCCGAGCTTGATGAATTCCTCAAGGTCGGTTGGCGAGACCACGCCTTCATCCATGAGGATAGGCAGGGCGCCCTGTTTTTTGAGGGCCTGGTATCCGCTGATGCGGTTGGGCCGGAGTGGCGCTTCGAGCACATCCACACCAACTTCAGCCAGCCTGGGCGTTGCCCGCAGCGCTGTGTCTGGCTCATAGCCGCCATTGGCGTCTGCCCAGAGGAATGTTTCCGGAGCCAGACGCCGGACCTCCCGCGCCAGTTCAACGTCAAAGTCCGGATCAGGGGCCACCTTTATATTGAAGTGACGGTAACCACGTTTCTTGCCTTCATCCATGACGTGTCCGACGTCATCGATCTTCGTCACGTTGACTGTCCAAGAGAGGGTGACTTGCCCGCCAGTCGGCTTGCCCCACATCTGTGCCAGCGATTTACCCTGTAGTTTACCGCTCAGGTCGTGGAGCGCCAGGTCGATCCCGGCGCGGCTGATGGGCATGCCCGTCGTAAAGCCCGGGGCAACAGCCCTGTTCATCTCGCCATGAGCTCCTTCGATATCCGTCGGGTCGCGTCCGATCAAAACGGGCGAATAATAATCCCGCAGCACTACGGTCGCTGTTTCCAGCGTCTCATAGCTCCATTTGGCAATCGGCAACGCCTGGCCCCATCCGGCTGTCCCGTCATCCGCGGTGATCTTCACGAGAACCGCGGCGCGACCGGCTGAACCATGCGGCCCGGTGAAGAACTTGAAATAACCGGTCATCGGATAGCGCACGGGATAAAGGTCGATGCGGTCGATCTTGACCTTTGACTTCTCCCTGGCAAACACCGACCGCGGAAGGCCCAGCGCAGCGGCTGCAAAGGATAGGGCGCTGAGAAATTCTCGCCGATTTATCACTGCCATCTGCCTTTTATGTATTGCTGATACCGTTTAGCGACCTGACCGGTCTTCACATTGCCTCTGTGGACGAGGATGCCCACGCGCTGACGGATCGACTCACCTTTCTTCAGTGTGAAGAGGTTTCCGCTCTGGACATCCGGGCGTCGAGGGCCAAAGCAGCCGTACTCGCGCGTCAGCCAGCGATGCTCCCGACTGTCTGGCCACTGGAATATCGCCACTCCTTCTCTTATCCCTTCGACGGTATTGGAGTTGTCTATCCAGCGCGCGACTTTCATGTTGGTATCCTCCTGGCCTGTTGCGCCGTTGTCAGCCGTGATGGCTCCTCCGTTCTCACCGCTGAATACTGGGTGGAGCCGGAGATAAGGCCAGGCGTAATGCACATCATCGCTGACAAACTCCACATCGCCAAAGGCAGCGGTCAGCACGAAGGTTATGTCGAGCAGATATTCGCCTTTACCTATCGCATGGATCACCAGATGCCTCTGCTCCTCCAGCACTGGACGGTTGCCATCCATCTCCCACAGCAGTTTCGTCTCGATGACTGCCCGGCTGCCTTCCGCCTCACACCGGTCGAAGCCGAGATGGCGGACATGGTCGCGGAACGGCGTCCCGTAGGCATTTTGACCTATCTTCTGTCCGGAGTAGAGCGCGTTATAAGTGCTGACCTCTCTTCCACCGTTCAGCCGGACCGTGTCGGCAAACCAGAACGCCCGGTGATGGGGATAGGGCTCGGTCTGCTGCACCAGCATGTTTTTTCCCGAAGGGCTGTTCATCGGGAAATAGTGGGGCAGGTCGAGCCAGTGAATGTATTGATAGACGAATATCTCTTGGGCGTCGATGAGAACATGGAGCCGGCCGGATTCATCATCCCGTCGAAGTTCGATCTCGGGCCGCTCAGCCAGGGATCCTGCGGCCAGCATCGTGCATAGGCAGATGGACAATACGATTCGACCCATCACCAGAATCTCTTCTTTTTCACATTGTCCACGGTTTGCGGTGCGGATAATCCAGCCAGCGGTTGGCCTCGTCGTCGTTTATGAAAAGCTCAGCCTCTGGGTCCCACCTCAGTTTACGGCCCAGCTTCATGGCGATGTGTGTTATCACGCAGATGGAATTCGAGCGGTGTCCCGCTTCCACCGGCGCCACCGGATCTTTCCGGCTGCGCATACACTCCAGGAAGTTCTTCATGTGGTTGGTACTGCGGTAGAGATTGATCTCATCTTCGCGGATTTTTTCACGGAGGAACTCCCGGTCAGAGGGCTCTATCGCTCCGCGCCTGACGAATACAAAACCCCGGTCTCCTTCGAAACGGACTCCCGCAGGATCGCCTGTTTCCATGATCAGACGGACACCGTTCGCATACATCCCCTCAGCACGAAAAGTCGTGTGGACGTCGAACAGGCCCCGGTCAGGGAACTCTGCCTTCGCCTCAATCTCGACCGGACCGGTGTCGTCCGTGCCGTTCCCCCACTGGGCAGTGTCGTTCATATGGGAGCCCCAGCCGGTGATCATGCCCCGGCTGTACTCCTCGACCTGAAGCCATCCGGGCCGGTTGTAACTTCTCTGCGGATGGACGCGGTCCTCAGTGAACGATGCTTGAGGCTTTGGACCCAGCCAGAAGTCATAATCGAGGTTGACCGGTACAGGCATCGGCTCCGCATCTCCGGTGCCTTGGTCCTGAGGCAACCAGACATGGATGGTGTGAAGCTTACCGATGCGCTGGTTGCGCACCAGCTCGCAGGCCATCAGGAAATACGTGGAGGACCGTTGCTGCGAGCCCACCTGGAGGATCCGCTTGTTTTTTCGCACGGCTTTAACTAACTTCCGGCCTTCAGTGATCGAGTATGTCAGCGGTTTTTCCAGGTAGATGTCCTTTCCGGCTTCGGCAGCAGCGATGGCCATTGGACCGTGCCAATGGTCGGGCGTGACGATCAGGACACCATCGATGTCTTTGCGAGCCAGCAGTTCGCGGAAATCGCGGTAGGCCGCGCATCTATTAGTATAGTCCTTGCCCAGCTCCATTGAATAGATCTTATCCACCAGCCACTGCGCATCCTCCATGCGGTGGGCGTCGACATCGCACACGGCGACGACACGCGCCCCGGTCTCCAGGCCGCGGTAGATCAACTCCTGCATGTCGCCCTGGCCTTGTCGGCCTACACCTATGCATCCCATCTGGATTGTGTTACCCGGGGCCTTTTGACCGAATACGGTGGATGGAACGATCGCCGGCGCCAAAACCGATGCCGCAGCAGCCTTGAGAAAGCTGCGTCGAGTGATGCCTTTATTCTTTTTTAGTCGAGACATGATTCCTCCAGTTAACCAGAATAATAACTTTTTATAAGCCGGTCAGGCAGGCTTACCCTCATCGCTTTTTATTTCAACTTATGTGTATGACAAGACAAAATTATCATGACAAAAATGATGTTGTCAATGCCAGGGAAAGAAATGAGGAATGAGTTCAAGCAAATCATTTTATAAGAGAAATAGGTCAGGTCAAAATACAGCGGCATCACAAACCGGTTCTCTTCCATTTAGTGTGGGCTAGTTGTAATTTAGATTACTTAGAAGAGTATTCAGGGACGGACGGAGCGACATCGGAAGATTTAGCCTTTGACCTCCCTCCATTTATTGCTACACCTGTAACGTTAGAGCTCCATGGAGAATATCAGGATCGTTTTGAAGTGGAGATGGCCCAATTGTCTCTATCCTGGAGCAAATTGACTAGGATGAGTGGATCAATGCCGTTGGTAATCTTATATCACTATAGATTTTTGCAAAAGGGAACACGTTATTTTAAAGGGGCCGGGATATTATACTTGACTAAACTCAGGGTACTGTCTTCATTTTCATTGAACATAAATAAATCATTATCAGATATCGTCATTGACCAAAATAGAATCCCATCAAGGCGGCTATATCCAATCGGCAAGTAAAAATTATCTACAAGATTTCCTGCTGATGAATAGACATCGACTAAAATTCCCCTGTTTTTCTGAATGGTGGAAGTGACAACCCAAAGATTCGTTTTATGAAGTAGCAATTTTTGAATATCGTTATGGAATTCTACTGGATACCATTTCTTGCGCTCATCTGCATCATCCACCTTTACTCGCTTATAATCCCTCTTAAGAACTGAAATTATCTCCATGTCCATCAGGTCAAGTCGTTTGATGCTGTAATCAGGAGTGTGGCATATATACAGGAACCTCGAATTGCTGTCGACCCATATAAGCTTGTTAATTATTTGATAGCCTCCGCTCACTTTCGAAGCCATCGTGGGAAAGTTCAATCCGCTTTTATTCGCAGTCCCATCCTTGCCAACAACATATAAATTTTGATTAAACGATATAATGCCCTCTTTCCCTTTGTATACCTGTGGAATCCAGTCGACAAAATAGTACTTATCTCTGTAATATGCTAACACATCGGTGAAGCGTTTTTTCTCCAGCTTTTGTTCCCGTATAAAATCTCCATCCATATTCAGTTCGATGATTTTGTTCTTGGTCCTTTCGTATATGATTATTCTGTTAGCTATTATTAGAATGCTGCCTATCTGCTTCATTTCTCCAGGACCTTCTCCCTCTCTAAACAAATCTTCGATAAATTCTCCCTGCGAATCGAATCTATATAGTTTGTTACCTTCGTTGACGATAATTGAACCATCGGGAGCAATTATTGTTTGGTACGGTGATTTGAAAAAGAACTCATCTCCATCATTAATCCTCATAGCTTCAACCAGCTTGAGTGTCCGTATCTCATTTTCCTGTAACTGCTCAACAGCTATTTCTGTGACTTCAATAGATGGGCTGAGGGTGATTGCGAAGATTAACAACGCTAAAATGAAGGCAACAGAGATGGTGAAGCACCGCATCATGGGGTGTCCCCCTTACTAAAATTATATATTATGCTTGGGAATAATTACCAGGAGTAAAAATCTGTCTCTCGGCTGCACAGGTCTATCAAAAATAGAATAACATATATTGAAATTTACTGACAAAATTTATGTTTCACATTCTATTTCCATCGCTCATAACACCCTATTCATTCAGCTACATCCTTCATCTCATCAAGTAGCCAGAAGCGAATAATTCAATCCACTCCTCAAGGGATTTTTAAAATCATCTGAGATGGAAATTAATTTTATTAACCTGGCCAGTATCCGAGAACGGAGAGAACCTTTATCACTGCGCCCGCAGCCACGACCAGAATCGCAATAACGAGAATGATATTCCAAGCCGTTCCTCTGATTCCCCGGTTGACTTCTTCCCCAAGGTAACTTTTTTTATTCTGCAGGATGAAAAAACAAATATAGGCCACGGGCATCATGACGAGGTTGAACGAAGATACGATGACCGGCAGCCAGAGGGGCATGCTGTAGAATGCTCCAAGGATCCCGATGTTGGCCAGCATGGTGCTGGCTCGATAACCCCAGCCGTGGTACTCGAAGCGAAACATTTCACTCAACACGAACCCGCAGATGAGCATCTCGATG
>Ga0209636_10002079_pt1 | contig 20298 bp, 11 predicted proteins | sample DeeMarSWOR152_54_FD_187464 | JGI IMG/M metagenome (GOLD analysis project Ga0209636, IMG submission 187464) | Marine sediment microbial communities from White Oak River estuary, North Carolina - WOR-1-52-54 (SPAdes) (version 2) | ecosystem: Environmental > Aquatic > Marine > Intertidal zone >...
AATTGAGAAGGCTCGCGCGGCTCTAGCATATGCATTGGGGCGCGAATCTCCCGACGGGATTAAGAATCCCGAGCTTTCGTTAGACCTTACTTCCCCCTTCGAGCTGAGTCAAATAACTGCGTACCTAGAAGAAGCACCGGCACTGAAGGTGCTTAAGTCCGACTCTCTTGCGTCTCACTTCGATTTAAAAAGGTCGAGGCTGGAGTATTTCCCCGACCTGACCATAGGAGCTCGCTACGGTATGAGAGGAAAGATACCGCAAGACCTTCCGTCCGAATCAGGAGCTTCGGGCTGGACCCGTCTGGACAGCAGAGTCTCTCTGGAGCTCAGTTTCGCGATTCCACTCTGGCCTGGGGGAAATCAACGGGCTCAGGTTGAGGCCAGCAAGGCCAGGCTTGAGAAGGCGAAGGCGGATCTTGCCGAGGAGAGAATTAGGCTTTCAGCAGAGTTACGGAGTATGTACTTCGAAACACGATCCAAGGCCGAGCAATTTCTGATTACGAGAGATTCCATCCTGGTTCAGGCGGAGAACGCTTACAGGTCAGCCGTTCCTAGCTATCGGGCCGGGGAGCTGAGTTGGCTCAGTCTTAATCGCATTCGAATCACGCTTTCTATGGTGCACATGGAGCTGGCCGTGTTGGCGGCGGACTTCTTTGCGAAGAAGGCCGAGCTCGAAGAGGCGGTGGGGAGGATTTTGCTATGACCGAGGAGGTTTCTGTCCTGCGAGGCAGAGGACGAATAACAGCAAGCATAGCCTTGTTACTTCTTCTGAGCTTGGCACTCAACGCGTGGCTCTTTGTGGGCAGGCCGGCGCTTGCCCCGGAGGCCGGAGGCGGAGAACTCTACGTTTGTCCGATGCACCCACAGGTGGTACAGGATCATCCGGGCGATTGCCCTATCTGTGGGATGAAGCTTGTAAGGAGGGGCGTCGATTCGGCCTCTGACGTTCTATCGGACAGCCTCGCTGCGACGGTTGCCCTGAGTCCGTCACAACAAATCATGGCGAACGTTGCGGTGGCAGCGGCGGAGACGGGCCACTACAGATACCAGCTTTCACTTCCCGGCCGTGTCGTGCCGGTTGAGGGCAATCAAACGAAAGTCTCCGTGAAAGCAGCGGGGAGAATCGAGAGGCTACATGTTTCCACAACAGGTGAGAGTGTCAGGAGAGGACAGCCGCTCTTTGAGTACTACAGTCCAGGTATAGGCGCGGCTAACAGGGAATTGCTTCTTGCCCATTCCTCCACGAGCGGCCAGAAGCACGTGCTGGTGAACGCCGCTAGAGCGAAACTCCTCTCCCTTGGTCTTACAGACAAGCAGATAGAACAGATGAAGCCGCCCACCCCCCCTTCGGACACAGTCGTTTTCACGAGTCCAATCTCAGGGTTCGTGATGGAGAAGATGGCCAAAGAGGGAGAGTGGATGAAGCCGGGAGCGAACATCTACGAAATCGCAGATCTTTCTACTGTGTGGGTCGAAGGAGTCGCCTACGAGTCCGATCTGCGAAAGATTCGTCTTGGGAAACAAGTGACGGTGAGCTCTTCCAGCCATACGACCGAGAAGTTCAGCGGAGAAATCATCTGGATTGCGCCAGCTCTCGACAGGACCACGAGGACCCTTCCTTTCAGAATTAGTCTACGCAACGACGACCTGAAGTTAAGACCCGAGATGTACGTGACCGTGCGCCTCGTTGACGTTGAGGACAGACAGGTCGTTCTCCTTCCAGAGGACGCCATCCTGCAATTGGGCGAGAGGCAGGTCGCTTACGTCGAAGTACGCCCGGGTCACTTTGCGGCGAGGGACGTTGTGGCCGGGACCGCGGAGAAAGGTAGAGTTCCTGTCTACTCAGGAATCGCACCCGGGGAGATGGTGGTCGTTTCTGGTGGCTACCTCATCGACTCGGATGCCCAGATCAAGCGAATCGGGCAAGCGCCGCACGGCGGGCACGGACACGTGGAGACCGCGGGAGTTTCCCAGGGCGGGCGTGAGTTGTTCCGGGCTCCTGAGAGACACAGTGGCGGAGACGCTGCGGCTCACGCGGGAGAAGAGACGTACGTCTGCACCATGTGTCCGGACGTTGTGTCAAGTGAGCCGGGCAGGTGTCCGGAGTGCGGCATGGAGCTTGTGAAAAAGCAGGGTACCGATGATTGAAAGAATCATAAAGTACAGTCTCACTAATCGAATCGTCATCATCGTGCTGTTTTCCCTGATTGCCGTGTGGGGTGTATGGGCTCTCTATAAGACCCCCGTGGATGCAATACCCGACCTGTCCGACAATCAGGTCATAGTCATGGCGGACTGGATGGGACGCGCACCACAGATAGTGCAGGATCAGGTGGCGTATCCTCTTACATCCGCATTCCAGGGTCTGCCTCGCGTGAAAGCCGTCAGGGCTCAGACGATGTTCGGGCTTTCGATGGTCTACATCATCTTCGAGGACGACGTAGAGATTTATTGGGCGCGGACGCGCGTTCTTGAGGAGCTTGCAACGGTCACGAGCCTTCCCCCGGATGCAAAGGTTACCCTGGGGCCCGACGGAACGGGCGTCGGGCATGTGTACTGGTATACCGTGGAAGGGCCGGACTACGACCTTGCAGAGCTTCGAGCCGTTCAAGACTGGTACCTTCGCTACGCGCTCAACGCTGTGCCCGGAGTTGCCGAGGTAGCTTCCATCGGCGGCTTTGTGAAGCAGTACCAGATTGAGCTTGATCCGACGAGAATGGCCTCTCTGAGTGTGTCCACTGTGAACGTCGTGCAAGCCGTGAAGCGCTCTAACATCGATGTTGGGGGTGGTCTTATTGAACGGGCCTCGATGGAATACCTGATCAGAGGCCTCGGGTACGTGGAGAGCAAACAGGATCTTGAGAACATCGTGGTCAGGGCCAGCAATACCGGAACGCCCGTCTATATCAAGGACGTCGCGACAGTCCAAATGGGCGGTGAGATTAGAAGGGGGTTGCTGGACAAGAACGGTGAAGGGGAAGTCGTCGGTGGCATCATCGTGATGCGCTACGGGGAGAACGCTAAGGAAGTTATTGCAGGGGTCAAAGAGAAGATCCGGGCACTTTCCAAGGGGCTTCCGCCTGGTGTCGAGATCAAGATGGCTTACGACAGGTCCGGTCTAATCGATGCTGCCGTTCACACTCTCAGGAGAACCCTGAGCGAAGAGATATTCATCGTCAGTTTGGTGATCTTCCTGTTTCTCCTCCACATGCGGAGCGCCATCGTCGTGGTGCTCACACTCCCGCTCGCCGTCCTGATTTCATTCATTGTCATGTACCACTTCAAAGTCACGTCAAACATAATGAGTCTCGGGGGCATCGCCATTGCCATAGGAGCTCTTGTCGATGCGGCCATCGTGGTAGTGGAAAACTCCTATCGACACGTCTCCGAAGGAACGGACGAGGACAGAAGAAACATCGTTGCCACCGTCTACGAGGCCTGTAAGACCGTAGGCAGGCCCATCTTCTTCTCTGTGCTAATAATAATCCTGTCCTTCTTGCCAGTGTTTCTCTTGACGGGGCAAGAAGGAAGGATGTTCTTTCCTCTGGCCATGACAAAGACAGGAGCAATGGTGGGTGGAGCGATACTTGCGATAACCGTCGTGCCCGTTCTTGCCTCTCTACTCCTTAGAGGAAAGCTTCGTCCGGAGGCGAGAAACCCCATCTCTACTCGTCTCATCCGAGCATACGAGCCGTTTCTTAACTTTGCCCTGAGACACAAGAAGGCGACGCTCGTCGTTGCCGCAGCGGTTCTGGTTGCAACCGGGGCCTTGACCCTCAGCATAGGTCGCGAGTTCATGCCGGCTTTGGATGAAGGATCGTTGCTGTTCATGCCCACCACATTGCCGAATGCCTCCATAACAGAGGTGAAGCGAATCATGCAGGTGCAGGATAAGATCATCAAAGGCTTTCCCGAGGTGGACCTGGTTTTGGGGAAGGCGGGACGGGCGGAGACTGCGACGGATCCCGCGCCGGTCTCTATGATTGAGACCATCATATTGCTAAAGCCCAAGTCTCACTGGCGCAAAGGAATAACCCGCGAAGACATAATTGCAGAAATGGACAGCAAGCTTCAGATACCGGGGGTCACAAACGGGTGGACACAGCCGATTATTAACAGAATAAACATGCTTGCCACAGGGGTGCGGACGGACCTAGGCGTGAAGATTTATGGCGAAGACCTGGCCGTACTGGGAGATCTTGTGGTTCAGGCAGAGGGGATTCTGCGCGACGTTCCTGGTGCGGCCGACCTTTTTGCTGAACGGGTGCTCGGCGGAAACTACGTTGATATTAACATAGACAGAGAGGCAATTGCGCGTTACGGCCTGAGAGTGCAGGACGTGACAGACGTGATTGAACTCGCCTCGGGCGGAATGAACGTGGCCGCAACCGTAGAAGGAAAAGAGCGATTTCCCATCAGGGTGCGGTACGCAAGAGAATTTCGCGAATCCCCAGAGAAGCTTGCACGAATTCTCATAGCTATTCCTTCCGGAGCTCAGGTTCCGCTTGAACAGGTGGCGACCATGAAAAGCCGCCCTGGACCCGCAATGATTGCAACCGAGAACAGTCTTCCTCGTTCGATAGTTTTCCTGAATGTGCGGGGGCGAGACATGGGGAGTTTCGTTGAGGACGCGAAGGCAACGTTGAATGAAAGGCTCGAGTTACCGCCGGGCTACTACTTGGAGTGGTCGGGTCAATGGGAGAATCAGATACGCGCCCGAAAGAGGCTTCAGCTTGTGATGCCCATTGTCATAGCCATCATGTTCGTCCTGCTGTATTTCGTGTATCGCTCGGCCTCGGAGGCCTTGATCGTGATGCTTTCGGTACCCTTTGCCTTCACTGGGGGCGCCTTGCTCATGAAGCTGGCGGGATACAACTGGTCCGTAGCTGTCTGGGTTGGCTTCATCGCCCTCTTCGGAATTGCAGTGGAAACGGGCGTGGTGATGATGGTCTATCTTCGCGAAGCTCTTGATAACAAGTTGACGAAAGGTCACGTGGGGACTGTCGAGCTCTACGATGCGATTCGCGAAGGTTCGCTTCTCAGGCTCAGGCCCAAACTCATGACGGTCTCGACCACGCTGCTCGGACTTTTGCCGGTCATGTGGGCCACGGGAACGGGGGCAGACGTGATGAAGCCCGTTGCCACGCCGGTTGTCGGCGGCCTGCTGACGTCCGCGGTGGCGGTGCTGATAGTCATACCAGTCATATTCGCGTTTCTAAAGGAGAGAGCGGTACGTAAGGGTACTCTCAATTAGCAGTAAGCGCCCGCCGCATTCTCTGAAGCCGCAGGCTGAAGTGTTTTGGAATATCGAGGAGGAACAAATGAGTAAGTCAAACTTGATCCTTAGTGCTGTTGTTGGACTTCTGGTTGCTATTCTCTCCAGTACCGGCGTCTCTGCGTGCAGCGCAGCATGTGCTTCTACATGTGGCGGCAAGAGTGCCACCGAGGCCAGAGCGGGGGACCCCGATAAGTGCTCGGGGTGGAAAGAGAAAAGCTGGCCCGAGAAAACGGAAGCCCGGCATGGTTTTCTCACTTGCTACTTCGAAATCAGGAATCTTCTGTCACAGGATAAGGTGGAGGGTGTGAGCGGGCTTTCGAAGAGCCTTGCGGCAGAGACAGAGAAGTTTCGAAAGGCCGCGGCCAAAAGCGAGGCGTCTGCTGAGAAGCTTCAGGCCCTCGAGGAGATCGAGAAGGCAGCGTCTGGGCTGAACGCGAAAAGCGAGGCCGACGGGAACATCGGTGACAGACTGGACGTGGCACGCGAGGGTTTCAAGACGCTCTCTCGTAGGGTCTTGGCATACGTACAGGATTACGGCTGCGAGGGGACAGCTTGCAGTTTCCACTGTCCAATGGCAAAGGAAAGCTGGCTACAGGAGACCGACAAGCCGGGGAATCCTTACTACGGCTCGGAAATGTTCGAGTGCGGGAAGATAACCGGTCGCGTTGTCAAAGGTAAATACATGGCTGTGAAGGTAGAAAGCGACAAGAGAAAAGCCGAAAAAGCGGAGGCTGAGAAGAGGGAGACCGTGGAGAACGAGGCGGTGAAGCAGGAGCACGGGTGTCCCTAAAAGTCCCCGGTGTCATGATGTCTCTGGGGACAGAAGAGTGGGCCAGGGAAAGGGATCTCCTCTGGCCCGCGGTCTGTTCTATCTAAGAGTCTCCGCTAGCAGACCCTTTATTTTCTCCTGGATGCTTTCCACCGAGCCCGCGCCAGTATTGACTAGGTAACAGGGGACGGCTTGGAGAAGCCTGCTGAAAAAGAATCGCTGCAATTGAAGCCTGTCGCTGCTTCTCGTGAGGAGATAGGGGTGGAGAAACGGTTGAGCCTTGAGAGGCCCTGAACCGGCAGAGAAATCGCCGGCTTCCAGTCGTCTCAGTGCTTCTTCCGGCCCCAACTTTTTCGTCGCAGGCGAGACGGGATCTCGACACAGAATGAGGAGGAACTCAACGGAGGTTCTTTTCACGTGACCTGATGTGCCGCCGATCCAATATGGGTCGAGCATTGCGCGGGAGACGGAAGAAGCCGCGTAACAGTAACCGTCGCCCCTATCAATCTTGCACGAGTCGATATCGGGGCAGAATTCGTGAGAGCATTCGTCCCTCTTTGTGATGACGTTCTCTAGCTTGCTCTTGTCAAAGAGGGCGGCGAGTTGCGGAAGCGTCTCAACAGTGTTTGTCTCTATGTAGAACTTCCTCTCCGGTACGTCTGCCAGGATCTCCTTGTCGAGGTATCTCAACGAAACGAAGTCTGTCGCGACCAACCGTGCCCCAGCTGATTTCATGAGACCCGCCACGTGAGTGAACCTGCCCGCCCCCGGAGGCGCCATAATAAGCACGCCCGATCCGTCCACGTCGACGGCCGCGGCGCTGACAGAATGAATACCCGAGGTTTTCTCCGAGACATCCGCCAGTATGCCTATGGCAAGGCTCCTCAGTTGACCGTAAAAAGCCGTGTTGAAGACGAATCCGGTGTGCGATTCAGAATTGTAGAAGGCCCTTGATTCCCTGCCAGTGACATCCTTTACAGCATAGATAATGGCGTGGGGTTCGATGTCTGCCTCGAGCTGTGCAGGATACCAGTTCTCGATCCAGAAATCCGATAGGTGAGGGCTGTTTGTTCTCAGCTGCACTATCACTCCGGATATACTGGCGTTCCATTCGAAGTAGTGATCGTATTTCAGGTGCGCCTCAGACTCTGCAACCAGTGCGTTTCTGAGCTCCAGACCGGCGGCCACCTCGGTCTCCACGTACCTTCTGACCTTGGTGTTCACGTTGTTGAGAACAAGAGGCTTTGCCTTTCGAGGGGGCTCAAGCATGGAGAGGGCGTCGGTGATTCTCCGCATCGCTTCTTCGAGATTCTTCATGGAAGTTGCATAAGAGAGCCTGACGAAGCCCTCTGCGCCAAAAGCCTCCCCAGGAACCACGGCCACTTTTGCTTCTTTCAGCAGGTAATACGATAGCCCGTAAGAGTTGCGGATCGGGGCATCACCGAATTGCCTGTCGAAATAGTGAGAGACGTTCGGGAAGAGATAAAAGGCGCCCTTGGGTTCAAAACACGAGATGCCCGGAATGGCCCTCAGCCTGTGAATCACGTAATTCCTGCGGCGCTGAAATTCAGAGACCATCCTGGGTATTTCCAGCTGAGAGCCCTTCAGAGCCTCTATGCTCGCAACCTGGGAAATCGAAGTTGCATTGGAAGTGTTGTGGCTCTGAACCTTCGACATGGCAGCGATTACCTCTTTCGGGCCTGCCGCGTACCCGATTCGCCATCCCGTCATTGAATAGGCCTTCGAGACACCATTTACGAGCAGGCAGTGCTTCTTTATTTTCTCGTTCAGTGAGGCCATGCTGACAAATCTGAAACCATCGTAAACGAGCTTTTCGTAGACTTCGTCCGCGATGACTACGATTCCCTCTTGCACGACGACCTCGGCGATCTCCTCAAGATCCTCTCTACTGTAAGTCGCGCCGGTAGGATTGCAGGGGTGGTTAAGCATCAGCGCCTTCGTGTTGAATGTGAGGGCCGCCCTGAGGTCTGCGGCCGTTAGACGAAATCCGTTTTCTTCTCTTGTCTGCACGAAGACGGGGTTTGCTTTCGCGAGTCTCACCTGGTCAGGGTAGGAGACCCAGTAGGGGACGGGAATAATTACGTCTTCCCCTTCGTTAAGCAGTGCCACAGAGATGTGGTAGAGACTGCACTTTGCGCCGGGGGAGACAAGTATTTCCTCGGGTTTGTATTCGACCGAATTGTCACGCCTCAGTTTCTCTATGATTGCCTGTTTGAGTTCGGGAACCCCGTCATTAGGTGTGTACTTGGTGAAGTCGGCCTCTATGGCGCGCTTTCCCGCCTCCTTCACGTTGCTCGGGGTCGGGAAATCGGGCTCACCGACGCTGAGGTCAATAACGTCGATTCCCTGAGCCTTCATCGCGCTTGCGGTGGCGTTTATTCTAAGAGTCGGCGAGAGGCCGATGCGGTTTACTCTTTCAGACAGCATCTGTTACGTAAGCTCCATAGCACGCACGAACAGTCGAGGCTTTCCGGTCGTGTTTCCTAGCCCAGAAGCACAGCGCTAACGTTCAAATCAACGGGACACCTTCCCATCAGTAGGGCCCTTAAGCCGGAGGTGTCCCTGAGTTCTTACTCAATCCAGGAGAGGCTCCTTGCCCCTGTCCTTTGACTTTTTCTGCGAGCCCTTTTCCGTCACCTCCCCTTGGCGGGGACCCGGGAGATTTTCCAGAAAGGTCTTTATGTCCGTTCCTGTGAGAGATTCGATAATTGCAGGAAGTTGGGCAACGACGCTGGCAACCTGCCCGGTGATTTTCGATGCACCCGCTCCCTCGCCCGTTCCCACAAGCACGATCTTCTCGACCTTGGAGAGAGGTTCGGAAACAGCGCGGGCAAGCTCGGGCATGGTCTGCATGATGGTCTCGTAGACGGCCGCCTGATTGTACTTAGACCACGAGTCGGCCTTCTTGAGCATGGCCCTGGCTTCGGCCTCTCCCCTGGCGGCCAGCGCTTCGGCCTCTGCAGCACCGCGGAGCCTCACGCCCGCGGCCTTCCCCTTTGCCTCCAACTCTTGTCTGTATGCTTCGGCCTCGGCCTCAAGCTTTGCCTGATATGCCATTGCATCGGCAGGCTTCTTGACTGTCGATACCAGTTCCCTTTCTCGTCTCTCTATCTCCTTGGCCTCGAGATCGATCGCTTTTTCTTTCTCTATCATCTTGACAGCAGCTTCCTCCTGTTTGATCTGCTGGGTCATCTTGATCCTCTCGAGTTCGTAAGCGAGGTCGGCCGCCGCGCGCTTCTCGTTTACCGTGGCCTGGAACTCGGCGCGCCTTGCCTCGAAATCTCTGGAGGCTTGGGCGACCTCCGTCTCGGCTATGAGTCTTGCGATGTCGCCGTCCTTTCTGGCAACTGCCGACTTGATGGCCGCGTCCTTCTCTGTCTCTGCCTGAGCCACGGCAGCATCCCGCTTAACCTGGGCAATCTTCGGCGCCCCGAGGGCTTCTATGTAACCCTGCGTGTCAGAGATATCTTTGAGAGCAAAAGATACGAGGGAGAGTCCCATGCGAGAGAAATCCTCCGAAGCAATTCGTTTCACTTCGCTCGCGAATCGTTCTCTCTGCTGATATATCTCTTCCACGGACATCGTGCCCAGCATGGCTCTGAAGTGCCCCTCCAGAACCTCCGTCGCCACTGACTTGATCCCGCTAGCACCAGTGGTGAGAAACTGCTGAGCCGCAAGACGTATGGAGGGTTCGTCATCCGCTACTCTTACCTGTCCTTGTGCCTCTGCGGTGATCACCACACCGTGGGCAGTAAGGACCTCCTCGGTTTTCAATGCGAGAGGGAAGATGTCCATGGGCAAAACCTGTGCCCTTTCTACGAGCGGCATCACGAAGGTACCCCCGCCGATTTGCACCCTGTAGCCAATCGTTCTCTTTGTCCCATCCGGCTCGATAATGGTGCGTCTTCTTCCTCCCGAAATAATAAGGGCCTCGTTGGGACCGACCTTCCTGTAGTTCAGAGCCCACACGATGAAAAGCGCGGCTGCGACAGCGATAATGACGATCCAGAGAACAGGCATTTTGGTTCCCCTTTCCGGAATTGCTTGTTTTTTGTTAGCGAAGGAAACGGAAAAAGAATATCACAGCGGGCGGCTTTGGGCAATCTGGAAAAGACTGGCTCGCACGAGGGCTCGGCTGGCTCGTGGCGGGCCGGGCCCGGTAGCTCTTCCCCGGACACACGGGCAAACTGGTAGGTTGTCAGGGTCAGCCCCTTACAGCGGCTCTAACCTCTCACGGCTCCGGCAGTAAGCCCCTCGATGATCCTTCTCTGGAAAATAAACACAAGGACAACCAGTGGAATCGTCACTACCACCGAGGCGGCAGCGATGTCACCCCACGGGACCTCGTGTAGCCCGGGAAACAGGGCGATGCCGACGGGAATGGTTCGCGAGGCAACAGTTGATGTGAACGTGAGAGCAAAAAGGAATTCGTTCCATGAAAATATAAACACCAGTATGGCGGTGGCGAAGAGTCCGGGTGCTGCGAGAGGTAGAATTATCTTGTAGAAAGACTGAAAAGGCGAACACCCATCAACACTTGAAGCCAGATACAGTTCGTCGGGAATATTCTTGAAGAAATTCGTTAAGACCCAGATCGTCAGGGGCAGGGAGAACGTCGTGTACGTCATGATGAGCGCCGCTAGTGTGTCCCTAAGTCCTAGCGCTCTGATAATGATGTAAAGAGGGCTCACAGTTGCAATGGGTGGAAACATGGACGCTGAGAGTATTAGGGCGAGGATTAGGCCCTTTCTTCTTATGCCCAATTTGGCCAGAGCAAACGCTGCCAGAGACCCCACAATGAGCGACAGCACAGTCGTGCACGACGCCACAATGAAACTGTTGACAATGATTCTGAGAAAGGGATGTCCCTCGAAAACCGAGACGTAGTGTGACGTGGTCGGTTGGCTCGGAAGAATTGGGGGAAGCGAAGTCAGTTCGGCCGCAGGCTTAACAGACGTGATCCCCTGCCACAGAAACGGCCCCAGGCAATACAGGGCCGCAAGCAGCAGCAGCACGTAGAAGCCGAACCTCTTGACGTTAGTCCGTCTCATTCCATTCCTCTTCTGAGCAACCTAACGTAGAAGACGGTTATCAGTCCGACAGACAGAAACACTGTCAACGCAATTGTGGAACCGTAACCGAATTGCAGCGTCTGAAAGAGCACCTTGTACGCATATATGGAGAGTGTTTCGGTGGAGTTTGCAGGTCCTCCTCCAGTGAGAACGTAGATAGCATCGAAGACCCTGAAGGCATCCAGAGTGCGAAAGATCAGCACGACCAGTATCACGGGCTTGAGCAAAGGAAGAGTCACGCGGCGAAAGATCTGCCAGCCGGAAGCTCCGTCCACTCTGGCAGCATGATACAGTTCCTGCGGGATGTTCTGCAGGCCCGCGGTGAGAAGGATGGCAACGAACGGTGTGGTTTTCCACACGTCCATGAAGACAGCCGCATTTAGCGCCCAGAACGGGCTTCCCAGCCAGTTGATTTTGACGCCGAGTAAGTAATTGAGAAGGCCGAAATCCGAATTGTACAACCATTCCCACATTTTGGCAGAGACAACAGTAGGTATGGCCCACGGTACGAGAATGATGGACCGCATGAGACCCTTGCCACTGAAAGCTCTGTTAAGCAGTATTGCTATAGACATTCCCAGTATGAGTTCGAGAGAAACCGAGACTCCCGTGAAGTAGGCAGTGTTCTTGAAGGCGTTCCAATATCTCTCATCGGCCCAAAGGAAACTGTAGTTTTGAAAGGAAACGAACTTGGAAATGTCAAAAATCAGCAGGCGTCTGTGTAAGCTTAGCCAGAAGACATAGAGAACCGGATAGACGGTTACCAGAGTGAGCACTGCCAAGGCAGGAACGAGAAAAAGGAAATTGCGTCTGGCTCTTGCTCTTGCCTCGGGAACGTAATCTCCTTCTCGGCCGGGCCGTGTTTTGATGCGCCCTCTGCGTTCGAGATTTATCGACCCCATCAGACTCATCAGTTTTCAGCTCTCAGTATGTGATCCGCCAGCTCTTCTGGCCACCCGGTTAGCCACCCCCCACCAGACTCTTTACTCCTCTGCTCTCAGTATGTGCTCTATCTGTCCTTTGGCCGACCTCAGAGCGTCCTCAGGTTCTTTCATTCCGGACAAGATGGCACTGAATTCAGGCTGCAGGATCTGGGAGATCATCATGTAGAAGGGAGTCACGGGTCTCGGCTTCGCGTGCTCAAGAACGTCGTAGAGACTAACGATGAAAGGCTGCGCCGCCATCAGCTCCTGGTCCTTATAGAGACTTCGGCGCGTAGGCTTGTATCCGATAGTGAGAGCGATTGTCTTCTGTGTTTCGTGCGAAGTCAGAAACTCGATGAACCTCGCGGCCTCCTCCGGATGGTCGGAATACTTGTTTATGCCGAGTTGCCACCCACCCAACGTTGAGGCGGGTTCGTGTCCGGGAAAAGACGGTAGGATGGCGACACCCACCTTTCCCTTCACGGGAGAGCCGGTTCTCTCAAAGATGTTCCATGCGTACGGCCAGTTGCGCATGAACACGGCCTTTCCATTTCCAAAGATGTGCCGTGTAGTTTCCTCTATGGCCGTGGTGACAAAATCGGGAGTGACCCGATATTCGTAGATGAGTTCCCTCATGAAGCCAAGGGCTCTGCGATTCTGCGGGCTGTCTATTAGAACCCTTCCACCCCTTACTACTTCTCCGCCGTTACTCCACATGTATTCAAGAGCGTTACATATAAGCCCCTCGTACTGTTTTCCCTGCCAGATAAATCCGTACATGTCGGGCTCGGCCTCGATTATAACGGAAGCCTGGCGCACCAGTTCTTCCCAGGTTTCGGGCGGCGAAAAGCCGTACTTCTCCAACAGGTCCTTTCTGTAGTAGAGAATTCCTGCATCGATATACCACGGAAGGGCATAAACTCTGCCGTTGTAGGTCACGGCGTCCATAGGACCAGCGAAGAATTCGTCTCTACTTTCGGGGGGCAGCATGTGTGAAAGGTCTTTGAGCCAGCCTGCTCTGGCTAACTCCGGTACCCAGATGACATCCATGGAGAAGACGTCGAAATCTGAAGATTTGCCCTCCAAATTTATCACGTAGAACTGGTGCTGTTGGTCCGTCGTTGCGGGAAGCGTTTCATCCTTTATTCGAATATCTGGATTCAGCTTCTCAAATCGCTCAAGGACCCGTGTGAAAGCCTCGGGATCACCTGCGATTTTGCCGTGCTTAAACACGAGGGTTACTTTCTCCCCGTTTTGCTTACCGCCTTTTGCGCATCCTTGGAGAGCAACGGTGAAGCAGAGCAGGATGGAGATTAAGACGTAAGACACCGCTCGAAGATTCGTATTGAGTACACGAGACGTTGCGACATTCATAGCGGAGAAAGTCTTGGTCGAAAAGGGGGAGCCCAAGAGCCTTGGTGAGTTAGACTATAGGGGCAGACACTGTGTGCTGCCCCAACTAAGAACATACGCCGGAATTCTCCGCTGACAGAAATCTCAGCCGCTGCTCTTGCCTCTACTTGTGAAATCTTCGCAGTAGTTCTGCTGCCTCTTTGATTTCCGCCAGATCTTGTTTCATTTCACTCCAGCCGTACCACAATGCATAGTCAGGGTTCGCATGGAATGTACCTTGGAACGCTCTCATTCGGTGCTTCAGGAACATGACGAACAGTCTTTGCTCCACCGGAGTGCGTGCATCCCGGAACGTGAGCAGATCCGGGAACGAATACGCATACTCAGCCGGTTTCTCGAGAATTCCGTCTTTATACAGGTCGGAAACAGTGTGGATTGCCTCGGCCATGAGGCGATCCACTTCGCGTATCATGTCATCGCCCTTCTCCAGCTCACCTTTTGCAAAATTAGCAGAGTGACACTGGCTGCAGGTCTCCAGCATCTTGTCTCTCTCTTTCTGCCAGTCCTCTTGGGTCAGGCGGGCAAGATCTGCGCCCTTTACCACATCCAAGCGTGCCGTGGGATTCCCCTGGGGATCAAGTACACCGAGCGCCTGTAGAATCGCGGCTCGATTCGAGGCCCAATTCTCATCCTCCGGCATGGGAAGGCGCACGGCAAGGAATCCCCATGCTGTTCTCACCGCGTGATTTCCTTCCTGCATGTGACAGATTTGACAGGTCGGTGCCGCTGCGTCCTCGGGCAATATGCCGTTCTGCTTTAACAGGTATCTCACGCCATGTTTGGAGGAGGAGTACATCTCCCACTGAGGGTGGTCGAAGCCCATGTGGCACGTCTGACACGCCTGGGGCTCACTGGCTTCTTTGACCGAGAAAAGATGGCGCGTGTGGCACGCATCGCACGAGGCCACGCCGAAGCCTCCGCCGTCAGTCTTCAGTTTTTTGATTTCGTCTTCGGACTTCAGGCCTAGCTTGTGGCAACCTCCACAACCCTTCATTCCTTCCATCAGTGCCATCGGCTGCCAGTGAGCAGTCGGCATGGCGTTCATGGCGGCCCAGGCAAGGGCGTGTTTGCCACTCTTGAACTGATCAACCCGTGTCTTGTGACAGCCGGCGCAAGTCTCCGGTGTGGGGATCTTCACGTTCGCCACATCCTGGGGGGACGTGTGCTCCTGGCCGTGACAGATGGCGCAGTTGATTCCGCTCTGGCCGTGCTTGCTCAGCTGCCAGTCAGACACGATGTTCGGAGTAATCTTCTTGTGACAATCTTCGCATTCGTCTGCCAGAGCAATCGAGGCAACGAGAAGTCCCAAAAGAACAGCAGCAATTACTCTCCGTACCATGACACGCCTCCCTTGCCTCATTCTTGGGCCGAACGAGGGACACAGGTGAGAGAATCCGTCGTGACCACATGGTGCCCGTGTTAGTTGCGCACACGCGACCCGGAAATCAGGTCAGACAAGATTCGGAGAGCACTGAACGTCATCGAGCATCTTGTTTGCGACAGGCGTCGCACCGCAGAGAGCCTGATACGCCGATTCGCCTGAGCAATCGCGATTGTTCAAGCGACGGCACCGGAGAGGATAGCGGATGGCCCCGAGGGGTTCAAGGGCTAATTGAAGGTGGCGTTACGCAGCGCGGCGGCTGTGAGGAGATGGGCAGCGCGACAGGAGGGGAAAATTCTGCCTTCCTGGTGAGATTTGTTTCTGAACAACGGAGGGGTCCCGCTGCGGCAAAATAGAAACGCCTCCCTTAGGAGCAAAGGCAAGAGTGCGGTTCTGTGTACTCCAGCGCTCAGGAATCCTGCTGCTTTGATGCTTGCTCGTTTGATGCGGCGGTTTCCTCCACAGGCTGGACCAAGCTTATGAGGGTCTGGCCCTTCTGTGGTTCGACGGGATTGTCTGCAGCCAGAACGATGAGCTCCTTTGCCTCAGTGATAAGAAACAGATTCAGCGCCGAGTCGCCGTAGAGATTCTGAAAGGCGGCGTAGTCAAACTCTTCGCTCAAAGTGATCTTTTTGACGGTCGCTCCGGATGCAAAGCGCGCGTCCACGTAAGAGTACGACGCTTCCTTTCCGAAGAGATCGCGCCCGCGCAGGCGCCTCGAGGTTGCTTCACCGTGACCCTCTTTCTGGTCCTCAGTGGGAAGCTGATAGACTTCCGAACGTCCGAACAGCTTTGCAAACTGAAGGGCAGCCAGTGAATTCACCTCGTCGTTCGGAGTAAGTGCAAGCAGACGTCCGATTCCCTCCAGTTCTGTCTCCCGCGACAGGTCGTCAGAAAGAATGCTCCCGTAAAAGGCAGGGAGCCCGGCCATGCGCGCGGCTGAAATGTTTGCCCAGTTGGTGTCAACTAACATCACGCTGTAGTTCTGGGCGTGGAGCGCCGCCGCGATGTCTCGTGCCCAGGCATGTGCCCCGACTATCAGCACACCCTGCGGAGAGGAGGCGACGCCAAGCCAGCGCGCCAGGGGTGAGGCGGTCAATCCGTACACCGCAACAGTGACGGTGATAACCATGAAGGTGAGCGGTACCAGCCGCTCGGCCTCTGGATAGCCCGCCTCGGCGAGACGGAGTGCAAAAACTGAGGCCACGGCCGCGGCAACGATGCCTCGCGGAGCGACCCAGGAGAGAAACGTCTTCTCACGCAGGGTCACTGCCGAACGGATTGTTGAGAGGGCCACGACTAAGGGCCGCGCCACGAGCATCAGCACACCCAAAAAGGCGATGATGCTCGGTCCCACCCTTATCATGTAGCCTGCTTGTAGCCTGGCGGCAAGTAGGATGAAGAGACAGGAGATAAGAAGTACACGCAGGTTCTCTTTGAATTCCAATATGTGTCCGACCGTGACGAGTTTCTGATTGGCCAAAGTAATCCCCATCAGCGTCACGGCCAGAAGGCCGGATTCGGTCTGGAGGAAATTCGAGAGCGTAAAGGCACCAACAACCATCATCAACGAAACAGCATTGTGGAGGAAATCGGGGATCCAATATCGCCTAAGAAGAAGCACTATCAGGCCCGCACCCCCGGCACCGACAAGCACCCCGATTGAGACTGTCTTGAAGAAGCCCGTGACGGCAACGGTGGTCGCCTCTCGCAACTCACCAACAAGAATCGCTTGAAAGACCAGAACGGCGAGCGTGGCTCCTATTGGATCATTAAGGATGCCCTCCCACTTGAGTATCGAGCCCAAACGGCTCGTAGGCCGAACGTGTCTCAGCAGCGGGATGATGACGGTCGGCCCGGTGAGCGCGCTTATTGCACCCAGCAATACTGCAAGGGGGAGGTCGAGTCCCAGGATGAACCTGGCAGCGGCCGTGCCGATGAGCCACGTAACGAGAACTCCGACCGTTGTCAGGTTGCGTACCACGCTGCTGACCTTGCGAATCTCGGAGAATCTCAGGCTGAGTCCGCCCTCGAAAAGAATGACCGCGACTGAAATAGAGACGACAGGAACCAGCAAGTCTCCCAGAAGGGCGTCGGGTTTCAGGAATCCAGTCACCGGCCCCGCGATGAAACCAAAAATGAGAAGCAGCAGTATCGACGGAACGCGCAGGCGCCAGGCCAGCCATTGCGCCCCCACACCCAAGATGACAATTCCTGTAATGCCTATGAGGATTTGTTCAGCCAAGAAGTCCCTCCGCCAGGAGGCACCAATCTTCGAGACCAGTTGCTAGCGAGGGGTCTGTGTCCAGGCCGGAAGTGACCCCCAACGATTGCTGCATTAATTCAAACGCAGATAGATCGACGCCCGCATTGTACTGGTACACGCGCGGCCCTGCAAGAGAATGCGGATTCCGGCCGGACCCTTGCTGATTTTGCGTTGCCACCGTTGGCCGCGCGTCGCGATTGCCCGCTGCGCAAATCTCTTGTTACTTTGGCTCCGAGGCGCTATCATTGCCTGGATAGACTTCATACATACAGTGTTTGCCGGGCTGTCTCACGTCAAGCAAACCTCGGAGGGTACGTTTGTCCAGCCCTTACGATCCTGAGCTCTACGGAAGATTCGTGGAGAACCTTAAATCTACTCTCTCGGGTCCTAACATAAGGGACCTAGAACTCAAGGAACTCCGCCCGTTGTCTCTTCAGACGGGCGTACGCACAAAGAACGGTTCGTACTGCTGGCGTTCTTCCGTATCAAGCAGAATGGCGGCGAAGACCCTTTTTCTGGGAAGCAAGGACGTGTGGGTCCCGCAGCTGACTGACGTGCGTCGCCAACTGGTTGAGGCCGCACCGGACGAGCTCCACAAGGTTCTTCATCTCATGCGAACGCTCCCGCTCGTACGCCTCAGACGCCGCATGGGCGACAACAGCGAATACAATCCCGACTGCACGCTATACGTGTCCGTTGCGGACCCAAAGAACTACCGGATCGCGTACATGTGGGGTCACACGATGGCAAAGCCCGACAGGAAAAAGCCTGGACCCGAGTTCACGATGATCCACATACCCGAAGAGCACTCCTTGAGAATGCAGATTCTTGCCTTCCCCGAATACAACCTTAACATTGCCATGGGAACAGACTACACCGGAGAAGACAAGAAAGGTTTCTTAAGACAGGCCATGTACGGCGCAGATTTGCGCGGCATGCTCGGACTGCACGCCGGAACGAAGCTGGTTTCAGCGCGTGATGCCAGGGACGGCAAGATCAAGAGATACGGCGTCTTCATGTTTGGCCTCACGGCGACCGGGAAATCTACGTGGTCTTGTCATCAGCTAGGCCTGGATCATAAGCAGGGCGAGGGAACAGAGGTCGTCCAGGACGACATAGTCTTCTTGAGGAAAGACGGCAGTGCCTTCGGAACGGAGGTCGGCTTCTACGTCAAAACGGACGTTGACAAGAGCCAACAGGAAGCGATGTTCAATGCCCTCAGCGACAAGACTGCCCTACTCGAAAACGTCATGGTTGAAGCCGACGGCAGCGTGAACTTCCTCGATGAGCGGCTCGGTGAAAACGGTCGCGGTGTCATACGACGCGACAAGCTGCGGGTCAGGGTGGGGCGAAGGCTCGTCGGAATAAGTTCGAAGAGCATAAACCTTCCGCCCCTTGAAGAACTCGACGGCCTCGTCTTTGCCTTCATTACCAGGCGGAACACGATTCTGCCGTTTGCCCAGGAGCTCACGGCGGAACAGGCCGTGCTTGCTTACCTCTGGGGAGAGTCCACGCACAGCTTTGCTACCGTTCCGGCCAAGGCGGGTGAGACCGTGCGCATTGTGGGGACCGATGATTTCATAGTGGGTGCGCAGGGGAGAAAGGTAAACAGATTCTACGAAATGATAATGGGGCTGGTCGAGCGGTTTCCGGGCAAGGTGAGATTCTTCCAGTACAACACCGGCGGTATCGGGGAAGTCATAGAGACCTACACCGAAGGGGGGCAGACGAGAAAGCGCCTCGTCAGGAAGGCCACGCGCGTTCCCATCCCCGTTATGGCCGCGATTCAGAGAGGCGACCTGCGTGGCACGAACCGCTACGAGCTGGGGAGGTTCGGCACCAGAGAGATAATCTCCTGTGAAGAGGGCGACCTCAGGGCCTACGACCCGAGCGGGTTTTATCCACAGCAAGAAATAGACCGCTACCTGGCAGAACTTCTAGAAGGAAGAAGAGCTTTCACCGAAGAGATAGCGAGCCAGGGTCTCAGGCCCGAGGTCGTGAAGCTCGCAGAAGATTCGTTCAGTACGATGAGCCGTGAAGTGCGTAAGGAAGCCGTTGGGACAGAAGAAGCCGTGGCCGCAGAGCCGGCCGTTCCCCCTGCATCACCCACCCACGACGCGCCTCCATCGCGCTGGATCACTCCCTGGATTCCGCGCTCCCGCCCCCCGAGACAGGGCGGCCCTAGGGGAAGCTGACTTCGCAACGCCTCAGAGTCATTTCGATTCATTAACCTCCCCCCGATTATTCCAACGGAGCAACATTGGCAGATTGTGCTGGGTGAGCGGGCCTTGTGATCCGGAGGGAAAGTGTAGCGGCCAGAAACAATTTAGAGATGAATACAGTCTAATAGGGGTGAAGCGAGGATGACGTGCCCGCCCCGGGAGCCAGAGCAGACCCCAGCGAGTGATGGAAGCGTGGGACCATGCCCGTGCGTGACGGTCTGGAGGTGAGGGGAGTGCAACCGATACCGGCCAAGCATCGTATTGATGTATTGAGAATGATTGTAGCGAAGCCGCCCCGGGCAGGAGACCTCTCTGGACCGGGAGAGCTGTGGACCGAAAATCTCTGGAGCAGGAGGGAAACCATGTCGACTTTGAGATTACCGAAATTGCTCGCCGTTCTGAGTGTGTTCATTTTACTTACGATCTCATCTGGGATCATACTTGCGGCGACTTCGGAGCCGCCGCCCCTCATTCCTCGGGACGTACTCTTCGGCAACCCAGAGAAGGCCGCCGCGAGAATATCACCCGACGGAACGAAACTGGCGTACATCGCTCCCGATGAGGGAGTGCTTAATGTATGGGTCAGAACAATAGGAAAAGACGACGACAGAGTCATCACAAGAGACAGAAAGCAAGGTATCCGTCGCTACTTCTGGGCGTACGACAACGAGCACGTCATCTACCTTCAGGATTCCGACGGTGACGAGAACTGGCATCTTTATTCAGTGAATCTCGCCAGTAATGTAGTGCGGGACCTCACGCCGTTCCCTGGCTACAGAGCAGAAATCGTCGAAGTGGACCCGGCCTTTCCAAACGAGATACTTGTGGGACTAAACACGCGCGATGAGCGTGCGCACGACGTTCATCGTCTGGATCTGCGGACAGGCGCACTGGTGCCGGACACCGAGAATCCCGGCAACGTGATTGAGTGGTATGTGGATCCGGCCTTTGCC
>Ga0209636_10002080_pt1 | contig 20295 bp, 20 predicted proteins | sample DeeMarSWOR152_54_FD_187464 | JGI IMG/M metagenome (GOLD analysis project Ga0209636, IMG submission 187464) | Marine sediment microbial communities from White Oak River estuary, North Carolina - WOR-1-52-54 (SPAdes) (version 2) | ecosystem: Environmental > Aquatic > Marine > Intertidal zone >...
AAATAAACATGGAAGGCGCGTGCTTTTCAAGCTTTTGGACGAAAATGTCTACCTGCCATAGAAACATTCCTGAGTTCCAGAAATAGTCTCCCTCTTCTAAAAAATTCTTGGCTTGCTCATATTCAGGTTTTTCCTTGAATTCCCGGACGGGGAAAAAGGGCTCATCCAGAAAGTGAAGAGGCTTTTCAGCGGAAAACCTGATATAGCCGTATCCAGTCTCCGGGTATGCTGGAGGAATTCCAAGCGTGATGAGATTTTCTCCTTTAGCGGCTGCTGTGGCTCCAGCCTCGAGCTTTTTCAGGAAAAGAGGAGAGTCCTTTATCAGATGGTCAGCGGGCAAGGCAGCCATGACCGCCTCGGGATTCTGGAGATAAATGCAGGCTGTGGCCAACATCAATGAAGGGGCTGTGTTCCTTCCCTGAGGTTCTACAAGAAGATTCTCTTCGGGAAGATCTGGAAGGAGACTTCTTATCACTTGGGTTTGTTCCAAGGAAGCAATGGTGTAGATATTGTTAGAAGGGACCTTAGCCAAAAGGCGATGGACTGTTTTTTCGATCATTGTCTTGTCGCTGACAATCGGAAGAAACTGCTTAGGCTTGTTCTTTCGGCTCAACGGCCAGAATCGAGTGCCGGTCCCCCCGGCCATGATAACTGCTCGAATATCCATCTTACTCTCCTTTAAAAAAAGCAGTTAAGTTATTCATTATATGTGATAAAGGATAAAACAGGAGCTGCAGCGCTCACAATAAGAAAGGACGAAATTTATTAAGCTCTGGATGATTCCTGAGAAGGGACTCTCGAATAATCTCAAGAACGCTCTAACCTTTTTATGGCATTCTCAACAGTACCTTTAACTTCTTTTTCTATGGCCCTGAGGGCCTCTTCTGTATCGCCTTCAAAACGAAGAACCAGGACTTCTTGAGTATTCGAGGCCCGAACCAGGCCCCACCCATCGGGAAAAATTGCCCTGACGCCGTCTATATCGATGATGGGGTACTTTTGAGAAAGCTCTTTTTTTACTTCCTCAACTATTTTGAATTTCACCTCGTCTGAGGCATAAACTCTGATTTCTGGTGTATGGTAGGTTTTGGGCAGTTCGGAGAGCATCTGCGAGAGCTTTTTTTCTGATCTGGAGAGGAGTTCCAGCAGGCGCACCGAAGAATAGATGGCATCATCAAAACCGAAGTATCTTTCGGCGAAGAAGATGTGGCCGCTCATCTCCCCGGCCAGAAGAGCTCTTTCTTCCTTGATTTTTTTCTTGATTAAGGAATGACCGGTTTTCCACATGATAGGCCTGCCGCCCAATTTTTTAATTTCTTCGTAGAGAACCTTGGAGGCTTTCACTTCGGAGATGATAGGAGCTCCAGGATTTCGCGCCAGGATATCCTGCGAGAAGAGGGCCATGAGGAGGTCGCCCCAGATGATGTGCCCCTCATCATCAATGACTCCAATCCTGTCGCCGTCCCCATCGTAAGCTACGCCTAAATGTGCTTTTGACTTGATGACTTCGTTGATGAGGTCTTCGAGGGCTTCAGGAAGAGTTGGATCAGGATGATGGTTGGGAAAGTTGCCATCCATCTCACAGTAGAGTTCAGTAACATCGCATCCTAACTTTTTGAGAAGAGGGCAAGCTATAACTCCTGCAGTTCCGTTTCCAGCATCTACGACCACTTTAAGTCTTCTCTCGAGTCTGATATTTTTCTCAATATAATCTTTGTATTCAGGAACAATATCGTAAGTTCTCCTGGAGGTGCTTTCCTCTTTTACGAAATCGTTGTCTTGAATGATGGTAAATATGTTTTGGATCTCTTTTCCGTAGAGTGTTTCCTCTCCGACCATTATTTTGAAGCCGTTATATTCAGGAGGATTGTGGGAGCCGGTGAGCATCACTCCCGCCTCCATTTTTTTGTGATAAATGGCGAAATAAAGGAGGGGAGTCGGGATGACGCCGAGCTCCACCATTTTACACCCTGTTGAGAGAAGGCCCCTGGATAGAGCTTCAGAAAAAGACGGAGAACTGAGTCGGCAGTCTCTTCCCACGGCTACTTCTTTTCTTTTGTGCCGGCGAAAATAGGTGCCTATTCCCTTTCCAATTAATTCAACAGTATCCTGAGTCAAATCTTTATCTACTACCCCTCTTATATCGTACTCTCTGAAAATTTCTGGTTTTATTTTCACCTTATCCTCCAGCTGACCAGAAAAAATACAACTGGTTATCGCGTGGCTGATGATATTGTTAGTTTTATATTTTTTCCTTCAGCTTAAAAAAATCTTTAAGGCTGGCTTCGACGGTTGGCCATTTGTTCTGGGCCTCAAGAATGAATTCTATAAACTCCCGTACTGCGCCTTTCCCTCCAGGGTTGTCGCAGATAAAATGACTGTGTTTCTTTATCTCTGGGTGTGCATCTGCCACGGCACCAGCCAGCCCTACAGATTTAATGACCTCAAGGTCTCCTAAGTCATCGCCTATGTAGGCAATCTGCTCCGGACGGAGTTCATTTTTTTCTAGGATTTCCAGTAGAACCTTTTTTTTATCAAGAACTCCCTCATAAACTTCCATGATTTTCAGCTTTTCAGCCCTTTTTCTCAGGGAGCTTGATATTTTTCCGGTAATGATACCTGTCTTCAGGCCCGCCATGCGAGCGAGCAAAACTCCCGTCCCGTCCCTGACATTGTATGATTTGAGTTCTTCTCCGTCAGGAAGGAGAAGAAGGCTTCCGTCAGTAAGCGTGCCGTCGACATCCATGATGATCATTTTTATCTTGCGGGCTCGCTCTTTATCTTTCATCAGAACATCTCTGTTCGCCATAAATCATGGAGATGGATAATTCCCTCAATTGTCCCTTTTTTATTTTTGATGATTAAGGAAGTTATTTTGTTCTCTTCCATGATGTTTAGTCCCTTGGTGGCCAAATCCTCTTTGTCGATCGTTATTGGATTTGGAGTCATACAATCTTGAGCGGTCTTTTGCAATAAATTTTTTCCGAATTTTTGGATCAATCGTCTTAAATCGCCGTCTGTTATGATCCCCACAAGTTTTTCCTTATTGTCAATTACGCAGGTCATTCCCAATTTTTTCTTTGTCATTTCCTCGAGGACAGCACTCATCGGAGTTTTTTGAGTCACCCGGGCAATCTCTCTTCCCTTGTGCATTAAATTTTCTATCTTGAGAAGCTTTTTCCTGGCTTCCCCTCTGGGATGCACAGAAGCGAAATCTTTTGCTCCGAATCCCTTCTTCTTCATCAAAGCGATAGCCAAAGCATCCCCCATCGCCAGGGCAGCGGTAGAGCTGGCTGTTGGGATCATGCTGTTAGGCTCTGCTTCCCTTTCTACCTTCGCTTCCAGTACGATATCGCTGTACTTGGCCAATTTTGAATTTTTCTCGCCAGTGATGCTGATGAGTTTTATTCCAGTCCTCTTCACGAAATCCAGGAGATCAACAAGCTCTCTCGTTTCTCCACTGTAAGAGATCGCTATTAGAATATCTTCTTTGAGGATCATACCGAGGTCTCCATGCCCAGCTTCAGCAGGGTGGATAAAAATAGCCGGAGTACCGCAGCTGGCCAACGTGGCGGCGATTTTCCTGCCCACATGGCCTGATTTTCCCATGCCGGTGACTATAACTCGAGATTGTGTCTGAAAAAGAAGATCAACTGCCTTTACAAAACTTTCATCAAGTCCAGAAGCTAAGGTTTTAACTGCTTTTGCCTCTGTTTCCAGCACATATTTACCGGTTCGAATGATATCATTTTTTTTCATGGCTCTTATTATTCCTTATGTGTGATTATTATTCATGTCTATTGCCTGCTTTAGTCGTAGAAGGGAAGCCAGAAGATTACGTAAGTCTTTTAGTATCAATGAGTTATATCTATCTGAAAGAGCTTGGGAAGGATTATTGTGGACTTCAAGAAATACTCCATCCGCTCCAACGCTCACGCCTGCCTTTGCTTTGTAGGGGATAAATTCAGCCTCTCCCCCTGAGGAACTTCCCTTGCCGCCAGGCTTTTGAACGCTATGCGAAGCATCTATGACAACGGGAAATCCCCATTTCTTCATGATTGGAATGGAACGGATGTCTAAAACTAAGTTATTATAACCGAAAAAGGTTCCTCGTTCAGTGATGATTAATTTTTCATTTTCCTGGCTGAGGGCTTTTTCCACTGCATTTTTCATTTCTTGAGGAGATAAAAACTGTCCTTTCTTGAGGTTGAGGGTTTTTTGGGTTTTAGAAGCTTCGACTATTAAATCTGTCTGCCGGGAGAGCAAAGCCGGAATTTGGATGACATCCAGCACCTGGGCAGCCCTCTCGACCTGGTTTGTTTCGTGAACATCTGAGAGGACAGGAACGTGAAGCTCGTCTTTTATGATGCGCAGGATTTCCAATCCTCGCTCCGCACCAGGCCCTCTGTAGGAAGATATTGAAGAGCGGTTTGCCTTGTCATATGAGGCTTTAAAGATAAAAGAAATTTTGAGATCTTCGCATATTTTTTTTATCTCTTTTGCCATAAAAAAAGCGTGGTCTTGATTTTCAATCACACACGGACCACCAATCAGGAAAAAGGGATTGGTCCCGCCTATTTTAACTTTTTCGTTTATGAGTATTTCTTTGGGAACGATAGGCATAACTTGCTCCAATAAAAGCTTTGAAAAGAGGATGAGGCTTTAAGGGTTTAGATTTAAACTCAGGGTGAAACTGGCATCCAAGAAACCAAGGATGCTTTTTGATTTCGATAATTTCCACCAAATTATGATCTGGGTTTTTTCCTGAAATGAAAAGACCCGCCTTGGCTAAGATTTCTTCGTATTCAGGATTGAACTCGTACCGATGCCGATGGCGGTCATAAATATTCAATTTACCGTATGCTTTCTCGGCGAACGAGCCTTTTTCGAGGCGACAGAGAAACTTACCCAACCTCATAGTGCCTCCCAGGTCTTTTATTCCTTTCAATTCCCGCCACTTAAAGAAGATTTTATGGGGAGTTTTGGAATTAAATTCTGTGCTGTTAGCATTGTCGAGCGAGGCGATATTTCGGGCAAATTCGACGGTTGCGGCCTGCATGCCTAAGCATATGCCGAAAAAGGGAACCTTATTCTCTCGAGCATAGGCAGCAGCTTTGATCTTACCTTCGATTCCCCTCACGCCGAAACCACCTGGAACAAGAATCCCATCTGAACCGCCCAAGATTCTCTCAGGTTTTCCCTTTTCTAAATCCTCGGCCTCTATCCAGGATATGTTGACCTTGAGCTGGTGAGCGATTCCTCCATGGTCTAAAGCCTGCTTCAGGCTGAAATAAGAATCATGAAGCTCTGCGTATTTACCCACAAGGGCAATATCGACCTCATCCCTGGGATTTTTCATGCTTTCCACCAGGGCTTTCCAAGGCCCCAGACGCCTTTTTTTCTGGTCTAGATTAAACTGTTTTAAGATAATACTATCCAGCGCTTCTTGGGCCAAAACAAGCGGAACTTCATAAATATTATCCACATCTTTGGCAGTGATAACAGCTTCTAAGGGAACGTTAGTAAACAGGGAAATTTTAGCCTTTATATCCTTATTAAGAGACCTGTCCGTTCGACAGAGAATAATGTCAGGCTGAATTCCTACGGCTTGTAGCTCGCGCACACTGTGTTGAGTTGGCTTTGTTTTCAGTTCTCCTGATGTTTTGATAAATGGAACCAATGTCAGATGCATAAAAAGCGTATTTTCAGTCCCCAGAGAAAGCCTCATCTGTCTTATTGCTTCGAGGAAAGGCTGGCTTTCAATGTCTCCGACAGTGCCGCCTATTTCAACGATAACTATATCGTTTTTGTCAGCTACAGAGTAAAAAGCGTCTTTTATGGCGTCAGTGACATGAGGGATTACCTGGACTGTTTTGCCGAGGAATTCTCCCTTTCGTTCTTTTTTTATGATAGACTCGTAAATTTTTCCAGCAGTCCAGTTATGAGCCTTGGTCGTTTTTGTAGAGGTGAATCGTTCGTAATGCCCCAGATCAAGGTCTGTTTCAGCTCCATCGTCAGTGACATACACTTCTCCATGCTGGAAAGGATTCATCGTGCCTGGATCCACGTTAAGATAAGGATCGAATTTTTGGATAGTTATTTTGTAGCCATGGCTTTCTAGTAGCCTTCCGATAGAAGCTGCGGCAATTCCTTTACCCAAGGTGGATAGTACTCCTCCTGTGATGAAGATAAACTTAGTCATTTGCTTCTGCGTCCAAGAATTTTTCAACCCTGATTATATCCTGAGGAGAGTCAACACTCAAGGTAGAAAATTGAGTTGCGATAATTTTTATTTTGTAGCCGTTATCCAAGGCTCTAAGTTGCTCCAGATTTTCTGTTTTTTCTGACTTGGAGGGCGGCATCTCGCACAAAGCAAGGAGGAACTCTTTTTGGAAGCCATAAATTCCTATGTGCTTCAGGAAATAGCCTGGGGCTTCGAGAGGAAGAGGAGAACGAGAGAAATTAAGGGCAAAGCCCTGCCTGTCTGCGGCGACCTTGATAACGTTATTATCATTAAGGATGTCCATATCTTTCTCTTTGGCCGCAAGAGTAGCCATAGGTATAGTTTCATCCTGCAAAGCCTCAACCAGGTCGTCTATCATCTCCCTTTTCAGGAGAGGTTCATCTCCCTGAATATTGATGATAATAGAAGTTTTTATCTCCTGGGCTACTTCAGCAACTCGCTCGGTTCCCGTATTATGAAATGGAGATGTCATCTGGACTTCTGCTCCAAAATCTTCAGCAGCCTTTAAAATTTTTTCATCGTCTGTGGCTATGATAAGACGATCGAGAAACTTTGCTTCTCTTGCCTGCTCGTATATTCTTTGGATCATCAATTTTCCCTTGATGAGAGCCAGGGGTTTTCCAGGGAATCGCTGAGATTGATAACGAGCGGGGATGATGCCTGTAGCCAGTTTCAACTTTGAGATCCAGAATCAGGTTTTTTCTCGGGCACAGGTTGGAGAACCTCTTCGGCTTTTTCTTCTGTCCCGCGAAGAGAACCTTGATTGGCTATCTGGCAGTTTGTTTCAAGATAAGACCCTTCCTCTACTTCTAATTTGGGCGCGATGATTGTACCGATTACTCTTGCGCTGGCGTTTATTTCTACTTTTTCCTTAGCTTCGATAGTGCCCTTGACCTCGCCGTTTATGATAATATTGCCAATCTTTATGTCTGCATCGACTTTTCCATTTTCTCCGACAATAAGTACAGAATTCGAGTTTATTTTCCCTGTAAAACGTCCATCGATCCGGAAAGAACCCTCAAAAAATAATTCACCTTTAATTTCAGTGTCTTTATCGAAGAAACCAGTGAGCTTATTTTCATCTATTGTCTTTTCGTCCATAGGTTCACTCCTTGATTTTTTCATAAATTCTGTTCAAATCTTCCGGAGAGAAATAATAGATTTTTATATGGCCTTTTTTCTGGCTGCCCAAGATTGAAACCTTCGTTGCCAACAGTTTGACGAATTCTTCTTGAAGGGCCTTAAGGTCCGGATCAGGTATGTGCCTTTTTGGGCTGGGAACAGCCTGCTTGAGTTTCTGGATCATTTTTTCGACATCCCGGACTGAAAGATGTTTTTGAATGATTTGGCGCGAAACAGAAATTTGGAGCTTGGAATCTTCAAGAGTAATCAAGGCTCTGGCGTGTCCCATAGAAATCTTACGTTTTGCCAGATTATCCTGGATTTCTTTGGGAAGGTTGAGAAGACGCAGATAATTGGCCACAGAGGTCCTGTCTTTTCCGACTTTTTCGGCGATTTCCTGTTGAGTATAGTCCAGCTCTTGAGCTAATTTCTGATAGGCCAAGGCTATTTCCAAAGGATTGAGATCTTCCCTTTGGAGGTTCTCGACGAGGGATGTCTCGAGCTGCTGCACCTTGGGCATGGAGCGGATGAGAGATGGAATTTTTCGCAGGCCAATTTTTTGAGCTGCGCGCCACCTCCTTTCCCCAATAACAATTCTGTAATGATTTCCTTCAGGAACAACGATAACAGGCTGGAGAACTCCTGATTCTTTTATCGAGCGAGCCAGCTCATCAATAGATTCTTTGTCGAACTTCAGCCTCGGTTGAAGAGGATTCGGCCTGAGTTGCTCAATCTCTAAATCAGCGTATCTTTCTTCTTTTAGTATTCCATACTCTTCAGGGATGAACGCCTTTAGCCCTTTTCCTAAAGCTTTCCTTGTCATTTCTGTAGCATCTCCTGCGCTAAATTGTGATACGCTTCTGCTCCCTTTGATTTATTGTCATGGAGCTGAATGGGTTTGCCAAAACTGGGAGCTTCGGCGAGTCTTACTACTCGAGGAATAATGACCTCGAATATGATACCCTTGAGGGAACGTTTAATCTCTGTTGCAACTTGTTTGGCAAGGTTCGTTCTTTCGTCGAACATAGTCAAAAGAATTCCTTCTATTGAAAGTGAGGGATTCAAATGAGTGCGAACCTCATCATAGAGGCGCATGAGATCAGGGATGCCTTCCATACAGAAAAATTCGCATTGTACGGGAATAAGAACGGAGTCAGCAGCAGTTAAGGCATTAATAGTCAAGAAGCTCAGCGAAGGGGGGCAATCGATTAGAATAAAATCAAAGTTTTTCTTTGTATTATTCAAGGCTTCCCGCAGCTTCCTTTCTTTCTCCTTTTTGGAAAAAAGTTCTACCTCTACCCCTGCCAGTTCAGGAGAGCAGGGACAGATATACAGGTTATCGAGTTCGGTCGTCTGGATAAGATCCATCATGTCCTGTCCGTTCATCAGAGCCTGGTAGATCCCCTTCTTTCCCTCCTTTTTTTTCCCGAGTCCTGAGGTAGCCATTCCTTGAGGATCTAAGTCCACAACCAAAACTTTCCTCCTATTGAAGGCTAAAGAGGCGGCAAGGTTAATTGCGGTCGTTGTTTTTCCAACTCCGCCCTTTTGGTTGGCTATGGCTATAATCTTACTCATCGTTCTTTAGTGTTTCACGTGGAACATTTCTCCTGTTTCTGATCTTCTCTTTTGAATGCTTAAATAGATATGCAGGTTCATCGTAGCTGCGGGAGTTATTCCAGGGATCTGCTTGGCCTCCCCGATTGTTTGAGGCCGAATTTCTTCCAATTTTTCCATCACTTCTCTTGTCAATCCAGGTATTTTCCTGAAGTTTGTATTTTCTGGGATTTTCTCTCCCTCAATTTTTTTAATTCTGACAATTTCTTTCTCTTGTTTTTTTAGATAGCCCTCGTATTTCACCTCTGACTCGATATGTCGTATTTCTTCATCAGTTAAGAACCCACTGAATTTTTTATATTCTACCACATTTTTGAATTTCACTTCAGGTTTTTTTAGCAGGTCCTTAAGCCGAAGTTTTTCTTTATTCTCTGTTATTATTCTTTCTGTCTGAAGAAAATGCATAGCTTTCTCTATCCTGCCCTGTTTTTTTTGGTAAGCTTCATAGTCTTTCTCTTGAATGAGCCCATATTTGTATCCGTACTGAGTCAACCTTTTATCCGCATTGTCAATCCGAAGGAGGAGCCGGTATTCAGCACGCGATGTGAAGAGACGATAAGGCTCCTCAACTCCTTTAGAGACAAGATCATCGATGAGGACGCCTATATAGGCCTCATTCCTGCCAAGGATGAAATGTTTCCTCTTTTTTATCTTCAAAGAAGCATTTATGCCGGCCATCAAGCCCTGGGCAGCGGCCTCTTCGTACCCAGAGGTTCCGTTGATCTGGCCGGCTAAGAACAAGTTTTTAATATTTTTTGCTTCCAGAGAGCGGTTTAGTTGAGTAGGGACAACTGCATCGTACTCAATGCCGTAAGCTGGCCTCAATATTTTCGCCTGATCCAAGCCAGGGATACTTTTAAGGATTTTTTTCTGGGCTTCAAGAGGAAGACTGGAGGAGATGCCGTTAACGTAGATTTCGGCTGTCTCTAAGCCTTCAGGCTCGAGAAAAAATTGATGTCTTTGATGATGGGGAAATTTGACGACTTTATCCTCTATAGAAGGGCAGTAACGAATCCCTATACCAATTATTTTTCCGCTGTAAAGTGGAGATTTATCCAGATTCTTTTTGATAACCTCATGGGTTTTTTTATTCGTATATCCTATGTGGCAGAGGATTTTGTTTTTGAGGCTTTTTTGAGTGCGAAAAGAAAAAGGAACAGGCATTTTATCTCCGGGTTGAGCGGTGAATTTGCTCCAATCTATGGTTTTTTCATGAAGTCGCATCGGCGTGCCCGTTTTCAAACGAAAGGATTTCAATCCTAATTGTTTCAAATTTTCGCTGAGTTCATGTGAAGCCGGCTCGTTAGCCCTTCCTGCGGAATAGCTATGGAGGCCTATATGGATGAGACCGTTCAAGAATGTTCCTGGGGTCAAGATAATAGCTTTCGCTAACAGCCGGCTCCCTTCCAAAGTCATAACTCCCTGCACGCTTTTATTCTTTATAAGAATTTCTGTGACAACTCCCTGGAAAACTGTTAAATTCGGGACTTTTTCCAACCAGTTTTTCATAGTTTGCCTGTAGAGAGCCTTATCAGATTGTGCCCTTGGTGCTTGGACTGCTCCGCCCCGGCTTCGATTCAGGAGTCTGAATTGTATTCCTGTCTCATCGGCCAGGAGGCCCATGATACCGCCCAGGGCATCTATTTCGCGTACCAGATGCCCCTTGGCCAGTCCTCCTATGGCAGGATTGCAGGACATCTGAGCGATTGTTTCGAGATGGATGGTGATGAGGCATGTTTCAAGACCCATGGTGGAGGTTGCGTATGCGGCTTCACATCCTGCGTGACCAGCGCCGACCACGATTACGTCATATTCGTCCACAAAATTCATTTTTTGCCCTATTTTCCTACACAGAATCTGCTGAATATATCCTCGATGATATCATCCGTGCGAATTTCTCCAGTAAGCTGGCCGATTAACGGGATTGTCTTTCGGATTTCTTCAGCATAAATTTCTTCGGGATGGCCTTCTTTAAGGAGGCGCAGGCCGTCAATCAAACAGCCATGTATATCTTCAAGAAGGAGTTTTTGCCGCAAATGAAGAATAACCTCTTCCCCCTGTTTCTTGTTGGGGACAAAAAACTCATAGATCATCTCTTTTAACTTGCCTAAGTTTGTTTCTTTTAATGCTGATATTTCAAGCGCAGGCAGGGATTCCGCCCGGCTTTTAACATTTTTTTTGCTCATTTTTTGAGGAAGGTCCATTTTGTTAAAAAGGAGGATGGTCTTTTTGTTTTTAAATTTTTTGATAAGCTTAAAATCTTCAGAGCTTTCGCCTTGAGAAGAATCAAGAAGAAGGAGCACTCCATCAGCCAGAGATGCGAGTGTTTCTCCTCTTCTTATTCCTTCTTTCTCTGCTATATGAAGGGGGCTACCCAAACCAGCCATGTCGATCAGGGTGAAAATGGAACCATTTATATTTAATTTATCGCATAGATAATCTCTTGTTGTTCCAGGATAAGGAGTGACAATGGCTCTCTCTTTTTGGAGAAGTGAATTAAACAGAGTAGATTTGCCCACGTTTTTTCTTCCTGTGATGGCTAATTTCAGGCCTTCGGAAAGCGTTTTTCCCAGATCATAGCTTTCTACAAGCTTTCTTAAGGAATGAATAGCCTTTTCCATTGTTTTCGATATCTGCTTTGGCGAGATTTGCAGTCCCTCCTCCGGGAATTCAATGCTGGCTTCGATTTGAGAAAGAAGAAGGATAATCTTGTTCCGGAGAGAGGCTATTTTTTGTGAAAGGTTTCCTTCGAGCTGGCTAAAGGATATTTTTACCTGTTCATATGATGGGGCTTGGATGATGTCGTTTATGGCTTCAGCCTGGAGAATGTCGATTCTTCCGCTAAGAAAAGCCCGAAGAGTGAACTCTCCGGGTTTTGCATGCCTAGCTCCTGCTTTTACGCCGAGGCGGACAACCTCCTCGAGGATTACAGGACTTCCATGACAGCTTATCTCCACCACATCTTCCTTGGTATAAGTGTGTGGTGAAGGGATATAAGTCAGGTAGGCTTCTTCGAAGAATTCCTTTTGCTCAAAATGATACAGGTTTCCCAATATGGGGCGGCGAGGAGGGATTTGGGTCTTGTTTTTCTTCGCTTTGAACATTTTTTTAGCTATCGGAAGGGATTTTTTTCCGCTGAGACGGACGATGCCTAGCCCGCCGTAGCCCAGAGGGGTCGAAATGGCAATGATAGTATCTTCAAGCATGACTCGTATATAATAAAACGTGAAGCGTAAAACGTAAAGTACGGAAAAAAGGGGACAGGCTACTTTTTCTGATGTTGTGGCCAGCCCTTATTATCAGGACCTCCATAAGGACGAGATCGCGGGAAAAGATTGTTCCCCGCTTGCAAGACCTGATCTTACATAATAGAGATACTTTTTAAGAGGGAAGAGGAGATAGGCTAATCTTTCTGGTGTACTGTCCACGAGTAGAGATTGTCTTTGTTCTTACTGAAAAAGTAGCCTGGTCCCATTATTTGGGCTGGTTCTTTACGGGAAAAATCTTTATTCGTTTCAGAAATCCATCGCCTATACTTTCCGTTGTAGTTCCTGAAACTTGATTCACAGCTATGTGGACGATTCTCCTTTCATAAGGGTTCATCATATCCAGGATTTCATCCCTGCCTGTTTCGTGGACATGATGAGCAATATGCTGGGCATACTCCCTTAACTGCTTTTCTTTTCTTTTCCTGTAAAATTCGCAGTCGGCTTGGACTTTTTGAGGAGAGATTTTATTAAGGATGTGTTGAAAAGCCTGGAGCAATGATCCATCTTTCCGCAGGAGAAAGTGTTTGTCCTCTCCTTCAAAAATGAGATAGATTATATCGTTTTTTCTTTTTAGCTGGTACTTTATTTCAAGAGGAATGAGAGACAGAATCTTATCGAGAAATTTAGCCACAGGATTTTCTTCCAGTTCTTCTCGAGGCCAGGCGCGGATTACGATTTCTTTGGTCTTGATTCCGAAGAGCTTTGTTTTTTCTGTAACAATTTCATAGTTTATTTTACTCCGGGGGAGCTTGAGAACATGTTCAGCATGGCCTATGACTTCGTCTAAATTTTTTCCTTTGAATTCTTTTTCTTTATTATTTTTTTCTTCTTTTGCCATGAGATTCTCTCTTTTTCTTTTGCCTCAGTCGATTCATTATGTACTGCTGGCCTATTTGGAGGACATTGTTGGTCAGCCAGTAAAGGACAAGGCCGCTCTGAAAATTCATAAAAAAGATAGTCATTATAACTGGCATGAGAAGCATCATCCTTGCCTGGGTGGGGTCAGCAGATGTGGGGGTCATTTTCTGGCTTATGAATTGAGTGATGCCCATAAGGATTGGAGTGACATAGAATGGGTCCTTTACGGAAAGGTCTTTTATCCAAAAAACGAACGGACTGTGCCTGAATTCAATGGCTACTACCAACAGCCGGAAAAATCCCCAGAAGACGGGTATTTGGATGAGGAGGGGCAAACAGCCTCCAGCCGGATTAATACCGTGTTGTTTGTAGAGTTTCATTATTTCTTCATTCATTTTGCGGCGCTGAGCGATATCCTGTTTAGCCTTTTTGTATTTGGCTCTCAGAGCTTTGATCTTAGGCTGGAGTTCCTGCATTTTGGACATGGAGCGCATGCTGCTGTAGGTTAAGGGAAAAAAGATAATTTTGATAATAAAAGTTAGCATTATGATAGCAATTCCCCAGTTAGGGATACGTTTATGGATTGACTTGCTGGCTCTGAGTAGGATTTCAGAAATAACCCCAAAGAATCCGAATCTTATCAGTTTTTTCGCTCCGTAGCCGAACTCACTTAAAATATCGAAATCTTTTGGCCCTATATAAACCTTTTGGGCAGAGCTTACCGAGAGAAAAAAGTAAGGGTTTTCTTCTGGTCCTTCTCTATGGAAGGACGCGCTTGCTTTTTCAGGGGAAGTTAGGAAAAGTGCCGTGAAGTAATTATCTTCATAGGCGGCCCATTGGACGAAATAAAAGTCATTGTGTTTCTTCGCAGTCAGATCTTCCCATTGTTGTGCTTTCATGAATTTTCTTTCTTCCAAACGGTCTTTTTTTGGCCGAGCTGGGGGTGGAAAAACAGCCATACCTCTTGCCCCTCCGAAGCGACTCCTTTGTTCGGCTGGAGTGGGATTACCAATGCCTGGACCCCAAAGGGCATGGAACTCGATTTTTTGTCCGTATTTCCAAACATTGATTGTCACATCAAAATCATACTTTCCATCCTGGAAAATCAGGATTTTCTCCACTCGCGTTCCTTTATCGTCTGCATACTGAAACCGGAGCTCTCCTGTCCGGCCACCTTCCAATTCTAGCTTGAGGTTTGAGGATTCGAAGAGAGCGCTGTTGATAGTGCTATCAAAGGATGAATCATCTGTTCTCAGGGCAAAAGGATATAAACCAAGCTCTTCCGCTCGCAGAGACACAAGGTCCAAGCCTTCTTTATTCTCATCGGTATGTTCTTTAAGCTTCCAACTCTTCAACACCCCTCCCCTATTACTCCATACAGCTCGATACAGAGAAGTATCGATCAGGATTTCTTCTTCAGCTTGGGCTGAGATCGGCTTAAGGTCTTTCTCTTCTTCTGCCGGCTCTCTTTCCTCTGGCATGGCTGGAGGAGAGAGGAGTTCTTTTTCTGTAGGCCTTTCCTCGGGCGTTTTCTCTATATCTGCAATACTTTCTGGTGGAACTTCTGGCTGTGGCTGTTTTTTAATGAAAAACGCCTGATAAAGAATCAGTATCAGGAAAGAAAGGACAATTGCCAGTAATACTCTTTTTTCCATCTATGGACCTCTTAAGGAATGAGATCGACTCCTCCTGGGTGAAACGGATGACACTTGAGAAGCCTTTTCCCTCCCAAAAATATTCCTTTAAACAAACCATATTTTTTTATTGCCTCGTAGGTATAGTTAGAGCATGAAGGATAAAAGCGGCAGTGACTGCCAAGCAGCGGCGAGAGGAGCACTTGGTAACATCTTATCAAGAACAAAGCAATGTTTTTCATAGAGATTGTCTATTTTGACCGATGGATCTTAGGGCAGCAAAGTACTCTTCCTGAAGCACAAGCCAGGAGGCTTCGAGGATTTCTTTTTTAGCAATGATTAAGATGTCAAAGGAACTTTCGAGCAAGTCTTTATTCCTTCGGAAAAGCGTTCTCATCTGTCTTTTAATTTTATTTCTTTTAACGGCATTACCTACTTTTTTGCTGATGACAACAGCTATTCTGGAAAAACTCAAATCGCTGGAGATATAAATAAGATTGAAATATTTTCCTCTGTAACGGCTGCCCTTTTTGTAAAGATGCGAAAATTCTTTTTTATTTCTTATCCTCTCCTGAGGGCTAAGGGTTTCGTTCATTAGCCAGCAAGTCTTTTCCTGCCTTTCTGTCTTCGGTTCTTGATGATATGCTGGCCACCTTTAGTTCTCATACGGACTAAAAAGCCGTGATTTTTTTTTCTCTTTCTTTTGTTGGGTTGAAAAGTTCTTTTCATATCTGTTCTTTGACGTAAGAAGGAGTATGTTAATAAACCTGCTTTTATCTGTCAAGTCTGCACAATAATGATTTGACTCCCTGGCCATTATTGATTATAATAGTATGACAATGGATTCCTTCAAGGTTGGAGATAAGGTTATTTATCCCAATCAAGGGCTGGGTATTATAGAAGATATCCAGGAAGAAAGCTACTACGGGGAAAGATTCAGGATTTATCATTTGAGAATTCTTTGCAATAATACTTTAGTTCTAGTGCCTTCTTCCAATGCTGAAGAGATCGGGATCAGAAAACCTGTTACTACTGGGCTTATCAGGAAAATATTTGAATTTATGAGAAACGGAGATGTCGATGTCACGATGAACTGGAAAGGGAGATACAAAGAACATCTCAATCTTTTGAAATCTGGATTGATGCTGGACATGGCTTTAGTCTTGAAGAGCCTTTATTATCTCAATCTAGTCAAGCCCCTTTCTTTCCGCGAGAAGAAAATGATGGAAAAAGTAAAAGAGCTCGTCGTATCAGAAATATCAGAAGTCTCCTGCCTCCCTTGCTCAGAAATTGAGCAAAGACTTATGGAAACATTATCTCTCTGCTTTAGAGATGTAAATCCTCGCTTGGATTCCTGATTTTCATAGATATGCTCTTTCCTGCCCTCATCCTTTTTTTTCTGTTTATTCTTCTCAGTGCTTTCTTTTCTTCTTCTGAAACATCTTTTATTGCTGTTAATCCTTATAAACTTGACTACCTTGAGAAGAAAGGCTCGAAGAGAGCACGGCTTGTAAAAAGAATGTTGGAGAGGGTGGATAACCTTCTGGCGACTATACTCATCGGGAACACTCTGGTTAATGTAGCTGCAGCTTCTATTGCGACATTTATTTTTGTCTCTTTGATTCCGAACAAGAATCATGCGGTTTTGTTGGCGACCTTGGTGACGACTTTTTTGATTCTTATTCTCGCGGAAATTACTCCCAAGACTTATGCTGCTTATAATCCTATAAAGCTCTCTTTTTTGTTTGTGCAGCCGATCAGGCTGCTTATCTTAATTTTTTATCCTTTTGTTAAAGCATTTACATTCATTTCCCGTTTGATATTTCCCTCCTCTCAGAAAAAGGAAAAAGGCCTCCGCCGTTCTCTGAGCAAGGAAGAGATAAAAGTTCTGTTGACAATGGGGATAAAAGGGATGTCCTCGTTTCGAAAAAATATGATTTCTGGGGTTCTTGACATCGGCTCGCGTCCTATCAGAGAAATCATGGTTCCCCGCCCTCAAGTCAAGGCTATTGAGATCAAATCTTCTATTCAACAAATTTTAGATGTTATCCTCTCTGCTGGATTCTCCAGGTTTCCTGTGTATAAAGGAAGATTAGATAACATAGAGGGGCTTATTCATGTGAAAGATGTTATTCACTATCTCATTGATAATAAAGAGTTTAACATAAATAAAGTTATAAGAAAGCCGTTTTTTGTTCCCGAACTTGCTTCTTTGGAAAATGTTCTGCTTCAGATGCAGCAGACCGCAAACCATCTTGTTTTCGTGGTGGATGAATTCGGGAATATGGAGGGAATTGTAACCCTCGAAGATATTATCGAGGAGATAGTAGGAGAGATTCAGGACGAGTACGATCCTAAAGAAGAGTGGTTCAGCCAAGATGAAGAAAATGTCTTTGTAGTCAAAGGGAGAGCTTCGATAAAGGATGTTAACCAAAGACTTCTACTTGAACTGCCTGAGAAAAAAGAATACACGACTTTAGCCGGATTTTTTCTTTACGAATTTGGAAAGATACCTCAAGAAGGGGAGGTTTTAAGATACAAAAGCTATAGGCTTGTTGTTGAAAAAATGAGCAAGCGTTATATAAATTTACTGCGAATTATAATTGAGCAAAAAAAAGAAGATGAGCCAGATGAAAATCATCGCCACTAATAAGAAAGCTTATTATAACTATGAAATACTAGAGAGCTTTGAAGCAGGTATTTCTCTTGTGGGGAGTGAAGTCAAGTCTATCAGGGAAGGCAGGATTAGTTTAAAGGAGAGTTATGCTGAAATTAAATCTGGTGAAATTTTTCTTATCAGCTGTCATATAAGTCCCTACGAAGCTGCGAACATATTCAATCATGATCCTCTGAGGGAGAGAAAGCTTCTACTCCATCGCCGTGAGATAAAAAGGTTAACAGGAAAAGTAATAGAAAAAGGTTTAACCCTTATTCCCACCAAGGTGATGATCAACGACAGAGGAAAGATAAAGATAGAAATTTCCCTTGCCAAGGGAAAAAGGGCCTACCAGAAAAAGGAAGCTATAAAAGAGAGGGATCGCGAGCGCGAGATGCGGGCTGAACTAAAAAAGGCGTGGCGATAACTCGTAGGCTAACTTTATCGCCTCTACCATGCTTTCAGGATTGGCCACTCTTTTATTAGCGATATCAAAGGCTGTGCCATGGTCAGGAGAAGTGCGAATAAACGGAAGACCTAAGGTGGTATTAACTCCCTTCTCAAAAGCCTCTAGCTTGAAAGGAATAAGCCCCTGATCATGGTAGAGTGCGATAACGATTTTGTCTGACTGGTTTAGAGCCTTCCGGAAAACAACGTCGGGAGGAAAAGGGCCGCTGATTCTCATCCCTTCATTCTTGGCACGGTTTATGGCAGGAATGATTTCCTCTTCTTCTTCTGACCCGAAGAGTCCATCCTCTCCAGCGTGCGGATTCATCCCTGCAACCAGAAAGTGGAATGTCTCAGGCTTGATTTTTTCTGTATGCTGGTGGAGCAGAAGGAAAAAATCAAGAAGACCTTCCCTTTTTATCTTTTCTAATGCGGTTTTCAAGGGGAGATGATGGGTAAACAGAGCTACCTTTATTCTTTCCGACCAGAAAGCCATCGTGGCCTGAGGATAGTCTCGGCTGAGGAAATCTGTATGGCCGTGCCATTTTAATCCCGCTAGTTTCCAGGATTGTTTTGATATGGGCGCTGTGACAAGGGCTTGTATATTTCCCGTTTTTGCCTCTTCGAAAGCTTTCTTGAAGAAGAGAAAAGATGCCTGTCCGTTTTCCTTTGTGGGAGATCCCTTTTTTACGGTTTTTAAAGGATTTTCTACTTCTAATAGAGATAGATAAGGAAAGATGGTCTCTTTTGCTTTATCAAAAGGGTGAATATCCAGTTCGAGACCCAATGCCAGTTTTTCTTGCTCAACCAGTTGAGAGGAGCCAAAGATGATGAACGAAGTCTTGGGAAGAGAAGTTTTAGACGATAAGGCCTTTAGGACGATTTCGGGTCCGATTCCACCTGGATCCCCAAGAGTTATCCCTATCTTGGGAATATTCATTTTTTCTTTTTTTATGATTTTTCTTTAGCTTCTTTATTATCATTCAGCTTATAGAGATACTTGATGGTGTCTTTATAGATTAATAAATTGGGAGCTTTGTCTCTGTTGAGTTTTATGCAGTTTGTATCATACCACTCAATGTATCCTTCAACCGTTTCTCCGTCTTCAAAAACAACTCCCATAGGAGTTTTTTTGTTCATTTGTTTCAGGTAGTAATAATTTTCTGCATGAGTATCGTAGGGGGGATGGGCTTTCTTTTTAGCCGTCTCACGATTCATCTTTTCTTTTATCTCAGATAGGTTTGGTCTGATAAGTTTTCTATTCATAATTTACTTCTCCAAGATTTTAGCTGGATAAGAAACTTTGAAGTCCTTATATAAAATAATAGCATCAAATAAAAAAAATTTCAAGAATATTGAGAGCAAACTAAGCATTTTTTTCGCAAAAATAAATGAGTTCAGGTCTTGCTTTTTGCCTGCCCTAAAAATCTTTTACAAACGCATTAAAATTTCATTGCCAGGAAGAAAGCGGCACAGATATCTCCTATCCTCATGATGAGATTTTGCTATGTTCCTCTGGCCATTTATAAAAAGAGCTGTGTCGCCCGTTAATCCTCGGGGTCAGGCCTTATCCAACGGAATGCCATAGGGACAAGACGTAGGAAAGTGTCTTTTCCCGATGGCAAGGCCTGACCCCACAAATTAAATTGCGTTTGCATGAGTATGAGCAAAGGCAAAAAGCAAGACCTGATCCCATTAAGTGGAGGAAGGTTTTCTTAGGGTTTGATACAAAAGAGGAAGGACGAGAAGAGTGACGAAAGTTGAAGTGACCAGCCCTCCAACGACGACTGTAGCCAGTGGTCTTTGAATTTCTGCGCCAGGCCCCCTGGCTAAAAGCAGGGGCATGATGCCAAATATAGTGGTGAAGGTCGTCATCAAGACGGGCCTTATTTTTAAACTTACTCCTTTGATGATGGCTTCTTTCATCGTGTCTCCCTTGAGCAGGTGCTGACGGAAAGAGGAGAGAAGCACCAAACCATCTTCCAATGCTATTCCGAAAATAGCGATGAATCCGATGGAAGCAGGAATGCTTAAATACAGGCCGGAGGTTTGTAGGGCTATTATTCCACCGGTAAGGGCTAAAGGAACATTGATTAGGATGATAAGGACTTCCCGAAAAGAATAGAAGATAGTGAAAAGAAGGAGCGCAACTAAGGCCAATGTTATAGGGGTTATGAGTGCCAGTCTTCTGTTTGCGCGCTGCTGGAGTTCGAACTGCCCACCCCATTTGACCGTGTACTCAGGAGGAAAATCAATGTTTTTTTCAATTTCTCCCTGAGCCTCATTAACAAAGCGACCGATATCTCTTCCCCTGATGTTGCATTGGACGGTTATGAAGCCAACTCCTGTCATAAAAATGATAAAGGTGATAAGGAAAACCTTTTTTCGATGCTTCTGGCACGATTTAAAGAAGGGAAGATAGGCTTTTTTTATGTTTCTTATCAGGAATGG
>Ga0209636_10002081_pt1 | contig 20291 bp, 17 predicted proteins | sample DeeMarSWOR152_54_FD_187464 | JGI IMG/M metagenome (GOLD analysis project Ga0209636, IMG submission 187464) | Marine sediment microbial communities from White Oak River estuary, North Carolina - WOR-1-52-54 (SPAdes) (version 2) | ecosystem: Environmental > Aquatic > Marine > Intertidal zone >...
AACCAACCTCTGGCAACCATTTCTGAAGGCCATGGAGCATTTCAGGCAGATGGGACAGTCGTCGAGCCGCATCCTGGTGTTCCTTTCCGACGGCGAGGCAATGATCCCGGACAAGATGGAGGAGAAGATCATCACGGAAATACATGAGACGGGCATCCGTCTCTATCTGCTGGGGATCAATCTGAGAAAGGAGAATAGCGATCTTTTGGCAATCACGAAGCGGACCGGGGGGCGATTTATTGACGCTGGGTCAGCAGGGGCGTTACGTGTGGCATTTGACGAGATAGACCGCCTAGAACCCAGCATGATCGAAATAGAACATCAGGGGAAGAGCCAGGAGCTCTATCCTATTTTTGTTTTTGTAGCACTTTCCCTTCTGTTCATTTTGACGGTAGTACGCAATATACTCTTTATCGAGCTCTGTTAGGAGATCTATCATGGGGCCCATCGCATATATTCGTTCGATCCGTATCTATCTGATCATAATCGGAGGCCTTTGTCTCTGCTGCGGGATCTACCAGAAGTACTGGTATTCAGATCTGATTGCAAAGGCACTGAAGGCCATTGATGAGAATCGGCTTGACCAACAGTACCTTGAAAAGGCCAATGAAAGCCTCTTCGCCTCGGAAGAGCTTATTGCGTACAACATGGGTGTAAGGGCATACCACGCGAACAACCTGAAGAAGGCAAGTGAGCATTTCTATGGCGTCATTCGCAAAAGCCATGATTCCCTCATGAAGAAACGGGCCTACTACAATCTCGGTAACATCATGGTTCAACTGGATCTCCCGAAAAAGGCAGCTGAGATGTACCAGGAAGCCCTTCGGCTTGATTCCACTGATTGGGAAAGCAAATATAACCTTGAGAGGCTCTATGTCTTCTATCCCTCAGCATTCCCCGATGAAGGAACGGAGGCCTCTCTGGAGCCGGAACCTGGGGACGAGAAGGCCGATAAGAACCAGGTGGGTCAATACGGCGCGGAGCAACCGGACATTTAAGAATACCATGACCGTTGCATTTCTCAATTCTCAAGCATTTTGGGCCATGCTGACCTTACCCTTTGTTCTGTGGGCCATTATGTGGGGCCTCAAGCGGAGGAAGGCCATCCTGAGGGAATTCGGAACGAAGGAGTTGCTCGCCCAGTTTTCCCGGTTCCCTTTCGATCGAAAAATCGTCTACCAGACCCTTCCGGCAGCCCTCTGCTTCACACTATTGATTACGGCTGCTGCACGGCCTCTTCTTTATGGAAATTCCCTGAAGATTAAAAAGGGAACCCTCGACGTGGTGGCCGTTCTGGACCTGTCCAAGAGCATGGGGGCCGAGGATTGTGGCCCGAGGGTTTCTCGAGCTGAAATGGCAAAAGATGTTCTCATCAATTCTCTGCCTGAGCTAGCCGGGAACAGGCTTGGCATTGTGACTTTTGCCGGGGAAAGTTTTCCCCAAGCCGAACTCACCGATGATTTTAGGGCCCTGAGGTTCGTCCTGGAGAATTGGGTGAGGGTTGACTCTGCTCCCTCTCAGGGATCGAACATCGGAAAGGCCTTGTCCGAGGCGATTCATATCTTTGAAAAAGGCGACAGGAAAAAGATCATTCTCCTTCTCTCTGACGGAGGCCATGTCCGCCCGGAAAACCTCGAGGCGGTTCTCACCGAGATAGAGGCGAGGGGCATTAATGTTGTCTCCGCAGGTCTTGGAAGCCCCAAGGGTTCAAAAATTCCCGTATATGAGAATGGTACGTTCAAGGAGTGGCTCAAAATCGAGGGCAAAGAGGCCATCACCCGACTCAATGATGGGATCCTGCGGAAAATCTCCCAGGCGACGGGAGGAAGATATATCCAACTCAGTTCGGGTAAGGAATTGCGGGGGATTTTCAGGGATTCAACAGTGGTGGGTAAGGAAGTCCTCTCGGGGGGGAGAGAGATATTCCAAATACCCCTCGCCCTTTCCATTGTTCTCTTCTCTGTTGGGATGTATTTCGAACGGCTGATTGTTTAACTGAATGACAATACGCTGAGATGAAAGCAGGAGAAAGCAATGGAGGATAGGGCACAAATCCTCGCGCTAACCTCGAGCAAGGGTGGGGTTGGAAAGACTCATCTCGCCGTCAGCCTATCTGCCGCCATGGCGAAAAGAGGCGCCCGTGTCCTTTTAATCGATGCAGATCTGGGCAATGGAACCATTTCAGATCGAATTGGCTTCTATCCCAATTTCAATCTAGCCCATTTTTTCTTCCAAGAGAGGGGGCTGGAAGATCTGATTGAGGAAACTCCCTTTGGTTTTTTCCTAATCGGTGGGGAACGCGGAAATTTTGCCATGGCCAATCTTAACTATCCGCAGAAGATGAAGTTTCTAAGGAATTTCATCAATATCAGCAGGAAGTTCGATTATGTTATGCTTGATTTAGCTTCAGGGATTAACCGTCAAACAGTCGATTTCGCCCTGTTGGGGGAAAACACAATTGTTGTAACCTCTCCCAATGATCTGATGAGCGCCTATGGAGCTTTGCGAGCCTGTTTCTTCAGATTCGTGCAACTGGAGGCTATGTTGTCTAGGAAAATCGAGGGGTACAAGGCCCGACGATTCTTTAGACCCCTTACCCTGGTGAACAGCGTCAGGGATTTCGACCAAGGCAAAAAAGCCTTCGAGTCACTTGAATGCACTGTGGAGAGCAGACTCAACGGCGCAGTTGGTCCTTTCGAAATTAAAATGTGTTACCTGGGGCCCGTCTTTCACGATCCTACGCTGTTTAAGAAATCTGAGGAGAGGCGGCGCCCAGTGTCCCTGGTCTCAGCTTATTCAAAGGTGGCATTCTGTGTCGACTCAATGGCCAGTGCCATTTGTAGCCCTTCTTCATTCAAGGGTTTCGATAGGGAGAAACGTCTTCGGTATATCATTCAGATCCTCATGGGACAGCAGGAGGGGTTGAGAAATGACCTTACTCAAAAGAGCATGAAAGCCTCTCCCGTAAGAATTCCTTTGAGCCAGAAAAGTCAATCCATTTCCCACTGAACAAGGGCATCCGTATAAAGCCTGCCTTACTGATCCGGATGCTTCCTCCGGTCTGTAAAACGCAGCATGGGGAGATGGGGTACTCATCGGGGGTAATGGCTACAAAGGGGGAAAGGTTGGAGGTGGAAGGTAAAGTGTCAAATAACCAATGAGAAATGCCAAATGCCAAAGTTCAAATGCCAAATCAATAGAATCCTGGAGGCTCCAGGGAGAGTTCCTCGAATACTGTGGACAAGGAAAAACCTGAAGCGGTTGGAAACAGCGTTGCCTCAAGCGATCCACATGGTATCAAATGAAATGCCCGAAGTATCCACCTTGACCTTGGGGATGTTTCTTTCTATCTCCCAGGGAATGAAGAATGCAAGCTCCTCAATCTCCTCGCGGGGGTGGGTATCAAACCCCTCCATCAACCCCTCCCTGACTTCATTGATGGTCAGTACCACGGCGCGATCGATTTCCACCTCACGATTCATATTCTTCAGGTACGGGGAGATCCTCAATTGATCCAGGGCTTCCTCTGAATGTATCCCATTTACTTTCCTGCGCAGGATGTAAACGTTTCCCCTGTCACGGAGGATTGCAATGGGTGGATTTATCTGAATGGTTGCGTTGCGAAACCGCATCTCCGAGACATACTCGGCGATTTTTAACAAAAACCTTCTCTGCTTCTCAATGAAGGGAAGGAAACGGGGAGATATCCTCTCGAATATATACTCTCCCCCCTCATGACGAAATTCCCTCAACTTCGTCGGGTCAAACCCCAATTCGAGGAGATCGGAGATTCTCAGGTCAAGGGATCGCCCGCCTCCCCTTCTCTCCATCCAGGAGGATAGATAGGGTCGTCTATAGAGAGGAAGGCCCTCGATGTAATGAGTAGGCTCTCTTTTTAGCCCCTCGGGAAGATCTCGAATGATTTCTTCCTCTCCCCATATCTCGACCTGGCCCTCCTTCGAACCCCAAAGGGAGCAGGGCTGAATGGGCAGCGCCTTGATTCGGTCCGAGATGGAGATCTGCTCAAGGGACTCTCCGCCCGTGTAGCCGAGAAGTGTGCCGATACGCCTCTGGAAGCCGAGCACTTTCGTGACGAACTTGGTGAACATGAAGCGCATGAGGGGAGTCGATTCTCCTGTTGAGAGCTCTGTATCGAAGAGGCTCTCCAGGGCCCCGTATACGGATCGAAACTCCGCGATAGTCCTCTTGACCATGGATTCGTTGTCATGCATGTCGATGAGGGACCTCTTCTTCCTGAGATTGAAGAGGAGCTTGATAAGCTTGTCCTTGAGGTCATGGGCCTTAATGGAAATTGGGACGAAAACCATATAGTGTCCCTTTCCATTTACCATGCCATTGCCAATCAGCCCTTCGATACCCTTCCAACCGAGCTTCGTGTAAACATCGTAAGTTGGTTCCTCGGGGGGAATGATGTTGTCGAGAAGCCCCACGGCCCCTCTTTCCTCTACGAACTCCCTAAAGGCCTTGATGATCTTATGCCCCAGCCCTCGACCGCGAAAGGATGTCAGGACCTCGACATAGACCAAATAATAGCATGGGATGGGCTTTCGAAAATAGATCATATTGAGATAGCCAAGAACTTCCCCGTCTTCGGTACGGATCTCGAAGGTGTGAAAAGGCTGATTGCCCTTTTGGGGCCTGAAACGTTCAATTTTCGTTCCATGGACTGTTTTTTCCATTAACTCATTGAGCGCCTCGAAGACATCATAGGGAGAGATGGACTCGAGATCACTGAGCTGATCTTCTAGCGTCATGTCGATGACTGCCAGGGTATCCTTGAGGCTAATGCGCGCCCTTTTCAACCTTTCATTGATTCCCTTGACCTCCGAACCCATCGTTTTATACCTCCAAAAAAAGGGCCACAGGTTTTACCCATGGCCCTCAACCTCAAGATCCATGGGCAGCCTGTTGGGTCTGCCCATGGCCTCGTTTCAATTGTTCTCAGGTTATCTGGACGAGGTGGACAGACCCGATCCTAAAGCCGTAAAAAAAGCCGAAGCTAAAAAATCGAACCTGCCCTCTTCTCTCCATCCTGAAAGCTACTCCTTGTGTTTTGTTTTTTTTAACACATTTTATTTTATCTGTCAACTTTTTTGTTTCTAGAAGCTTAATTACTGCATTTTTCGGATGCGTACTTCAATCTCCTTGGTATCTCTCAGCAAATCCACAAGTTTAGACGTATCAGTGTCACCGTAGTGATAGGGGTAGAGAATTTTCGGTTTGAAAGCCTTTGCGGCATCGGCTACCATCTCCGGTGTCATCGTATAGGGAAGGTTCATCGGCAGGAACGCAATGTCTATCGCCCTTAACTCTCTCATTTCCGGTATGTTCTCCGTATCTCCCGCCACATAAACTCTCTTGTCGCCAAAGGTGATTACGTAGCCATTACCGCGACCTTTTGGGTGAAAGGGTTGCCCATTTTCCCGCTTATGGACAAGGTTGTAAGCAGGAACAGCCTCAATCTTCAGACCTTCAATGTATTTAACATCCCCGTTTCTCATAACCATGCCGCCTTCGACCTGTTCTGCGCAGGTATTGGTCAACACCAATGTGGTTTTTTCAGTGCGCAGAATACCCAAGGCCTTCCGATCAAGGTGGTCCCTGTGCTCATGAGTTAAGAGTATGATGTCGGCTTTTGGTAGTTTGCCATAATCGGCCAGCATGCTCCAGGGATCTATGTGTATCACCTTGCCGCCAAAGGTGAACATCAACGTTCCATGGCCGATAAACGTGATCTCCAGCTTGCCAGCAGAGGTCTTGATGGTATCCTTTTCAAACGTTTCTTGGGAAGCAACTGCGAACGCCAAAGTTCCGATGAAAAGATTAAATAACACGAATAATCCCTTCATGTAACACCCCCTCTAACACCTATAAAACCCTCACGTTACGCTGATGGCCCTTCCCATTAAGGCGTTTCGCCTCTGGGATAAAAACCTCCGGAACCTCTCCCCTTATCCAGATAAATCCGGTGTCTTGTACTTTTATTCCTCTATGCTAGGAAGATCCAAAAATCGATTAACATATTTCATCTTTCTTCACATTTCCCCTGAAATTCCTCTTTCAGAAAGACTTCTGTATTCTCGCCATGGTTAATGTGGAAATACATGGTGCATGACGATCATGAATAGGCTGCCAGCCGCAAGGACAATGGTGTTTTGAATGCCTTTTTCCTCACGGATTTCCGGGACTATGTCCGTGGCGGCTATATAGAGGAAAGAACCGACCACAAGCCCTATCGCCGCGCCCATCATGGATTCGGCAGCCGGAAACATCGCTAAACCGATCAACCCACCCGCTGGCGTTGCTAACGCCACCGCAATGGCAAGTACCATTGCCTTTCGGCCGCTAATATTCTGGAGCAATAGCGAGAAAGTGGTTATCCCCTCGGGAAATTCGTGGCTGATAACCGCCACGGCGATCACCAGTCCTACCTGGTAATCGGTTGCAAAGCCTACCGCGATTATGAGGCCGTCCAGGAATGAATGGAGGAAAAGACCCCAAAAGAAAACGAATCCTCTGGCAGCGCCGCGTCGGTGCGGATAGTGCACCTCCGCTCCGGAATGTACAACCAGAAATATCTCAATGATCAGGAATGCCACAAAACCCCCAATGGCATAGAGGGGCGCATGCTCGTTATGTTCTAGACCGTGTGGCAGCAAATCCATAAGAGCGGTTGTGAGAATGATGCCCGCCGCGAAAGAATTGATATAATGGCTGTAGCGCAAGGAAGACCGGTGCCATAACCTGGTAAGGAGAATACCCAATATCGTGATCAGGCCCGCCAGCCCGCTGAAGATGATGGTTTGCCACATTTTACTCTAAGGCCTCAGTATTTCCTGAGGATTCACTCCCAGTGGGGTTACAAAGGAGCAAAACATTTCCTCAAGAATATATGTTATTTTTCCCCTGCCCTGATAGTATAGGGGTTTAGGTCTTTTTGCAGTCTCTTACTTATCAAAATCCCTATTCCATGTCAAATGCTCATTGGTTGTTCCCCTTATCCCCTAGAGCGAACATGGAAGATTTTTTAGTTACTATTCCTGCCGAATCGAAGAAAAAGGAATCTCCGCCTTTTTAAGCCCTCTCCTTTCGGTCAACGGGAACTCAGCCGGAATCAAGGGCAATCTTTTTGTGTCAGAAATTGTTAAGCACTATGAATCTGCTTCATAGATGCGCCAAACCATGATAAGACCATTTCATCTTAATACCTTGATTTTATTAATCTTCTCCTCATTGAGTGGTATGGCATGGCATTCGCATAGAGAGAAACCAAAACACAATCTCCGAAAAAGTTTACCCTGAGCGGAGCTTCTTTACCCCGCCCTAAAAGGCAGGGCTTGGCGCCGCCGAATGGGTCAAACCATTCCCGACCTTGCTTGAGATCTAACCAAGGGCGGAAAGAGAGGCAAGAATGCAGCGATTTCTTATCTCGGGAATATCGTTTGTGTGCTTAATGGGCGGAGTAATCCTCCTGTTTTTAGCCCCAGAGTTTCTTCAGAACTGGTGGGCTGAGACCTTTCAAGGAGAAATGGTGGATTGGCTTCCCCACATCCCCATATTGCTTCTCGTGATGGCTGCCCTGTGGGGTTGGCATCTGCGTCAAGCCAAGATGGCCCTTTTAGTCTTGCTTCTCGTAGGTGGACATGTGCTCCTCAACCTTCCTCTTCCCCAAGAGTTATCCTCAAAAGCCCTCAGAGAAGGACTCGCCGTGTTTCTACCATGGGCATTTCCCCTGCTCCTGATCTGGCCGGAGACGAGCTTTAAGAGTCCTTGGGGATGGGCACGTCTCGGAGCGGCCCTCTCCATTTTCCTAGGCTCGTTCATTTGGACCTGGAACCATGGCTTTATAGCATTCTGGCCTGTCGATCTGGCTCGAATCCCAGGTGGTATAAAAAGCCTCTCCACCCTGATGGCTCTTTTAGCCCTTTGGGTCTTCCACTACGCGGAGCGGCCTGGCCTGAGGGTATCCTGGACATGGGCATTGATCTCACTAGGGCTCGCCTCTCTGCATGGTGAGCCATGGTGGCCCGAGTCCGTCTCTAGCGCTCCCTGGCCTGTTTTCTTTTCCTTCAACGCTCTTTTCCTTTTGGGTGGCCTTTACGGATTGACCTGGAGACGGGCCTACCTTGATGAACTAACGGATATACCGGGTCGCCGGGCTTTTGAAGAAAATCTCCGCAGGCTGGGGAGCCAATATGCCATTGCAATGGTGGATGTGGATCACTTCAAACATTTTAACGATCGCTATGGACATCAAGTAGGTGACCAAATTCTGCGGTTCATCGCCGCCCGCCTTAAAAAAGTGCCCTTCAGCCGGGCTTTCCGTTATGGCGGAGAGGAGTTCGCACTCATCATGACCGGGCGCAGAGTACAAGGGCCGGTTCCCCTCTTGGAGGGACTTCGACAGTCCATAGAAGCCTCTCAGTTTACGATCAGAGGGGCGAACCGTCCTACCCGCAAGCCCCGGCGAAAAGACCGTCCCCCCGGTGGAAAGGAGCAGATTGGGGTAACCGTGAGCATCGGTGTAGCACTGAGGAGCCCGCTCCACCCAACGCCAGAGGCGGTAGTGGAAGCGGCGGATGAGGCACTCTATCGGGCCAAACGAATGGGGCGAAACCGCGTTGAGGCCGAAAAAAGAAAACGTTGGGAAAGCAATGTGAAAAGAATTCATCTTCTCGAAAGAGAAAAGGAAGAATGGCACGATAAGAAGATTGAAGAGAGCCGATTAACTACTTAATTACTGAGAGAAAAGAAGAGTTTTGACATATAAGCATTTGGATTTTATGTGACATTTAAATTCTGATATTTGGAATTGCTATTGGGGTACCTCAAAGGAATTTGGGTGATCGGGCGTTGGGAAGAGCCCAAAAGTCCGGAAACGCCTCTTGAGGTTTTTTATTGACTCTCTTTGAGATTTTGTGTATGGTAAATGGGTATTTCTTGGGGGATCGTTCAGTGGAAGGACAACGGACTCTGACTCCGTGAACCCAGGTTCGAATCCTGGTCCCCCAGCCACTGATAGGTAAAGGCTAGCGAATTTTTACTAGCCTTTTTCTTTGGAAATCATGAATTGTGCCTTTATGCCGCTTATCATTCCACCTTGGCACCAAATGATGGGGTTTTTTCCACCCTACTGCCGGAAGGGAAAGGTATTCATTACGCATAGAATCGCCTCTCCATAGTCCCAAAAACCTCGAACCTCACGTATTATTTGATTTTTCTAAAGAGGACCATTACTAACTCCGCCTTTTTTCTTGTAAACACTGCTCCACTCTGATACCATAGGTCCATGAGGTGGACTAGACACAGGATTTTCTTGCCTCTTTTTGCCTTTTTGTTCCTATCCGTCCCCCTATCTTCTCAATCCCTCGACCCCCAAACCGCCGGAGTCACGGAGGAAGAAGTCAGACAGTTCTTGGAACAGTACAAAAACCGATATACCCGAAAGGATATAGAGGGTTTCATCTCACTATTCTCCTCCAAAGCCATCCAGAATGAGAGGGAGGGTTTCAATGACATTAAAAAGATGTATTCGGATTTTTTTCATCAGAGCAAGGAACTACGATACCACATAGAGGATATGAAAATTACTATCTATAAGAAGGTCTTAATTTTTGGGCTTTACTACGAACGTGCAACTTCAGTAGAGGCCCAATATACAGTGGACCAGATAGTGAAAAAGACGGGAAAGAAGAAGTCCTGGGGGGGAACCGTCCGCTGGGTCTTAATCAGAGAAAATGGAGCTTTAAGAATACTTTCTCTTGATTTTAAGCACCAGAAGTTCCGGTAGCTGATGAGCTCATCCAAAAGCTGGAAAACGCCGAAATACGGTAACAAGGCTTTGGCTTTGTCGATACCCGCTCTCCGTTTAAATACACGGAGGAATTCAGGCGATACGAGAAGGAGGTAAGGGAGGGTAATAGAGGATTATCGGGTGAAGAGAATGATAAATAAAAAGGATACAGCTAAGATGGATATACGACGTTCATTCATACCGTATTGAGGTCAAATGCTTTTGGGGGAATATGAAAATGAAATCAGAACAACTCGAGGGTTTAATAAAGAAGATTAGAAAAATCCAGTCTATCATGGTTAATGTTAGCACTGGTGGATCCCTCATTCAAGAAAGGGAAGATGAGTATATCGTACTCTTTATTGACATCACGACTGAGATTGAAAGCCTGGTGAAAAGTGGACTTGTTCTATCGCATAATAATTCTTTCCGCACTTTATGGGATTGGTACGGGTATTGGTCTTCCAAGCTTCCATCTTATGACTCGAGAAAGCAATACGTAAAGAAACTCTATGCGCCGTTGTTAAATCCAATAGAGAGTGCTTTACATAAGCACCGGATAGATCGAACCCCACTTGAAGACTTGATCAGAGATCTGGCGAAAAGAATAGAAACGCAACCTGATCGTTCTGAACAGGGATATCGAATGCGCTTTGAATGGCTTCACCCAAAAATTGTGCAACGGTGCTATATCCCTTTTGAAACCGGTGAATTTGATGATGCAATATTTAACGCTATGGAAGTTGTGGAAGAGGAAATACGGGAAAAAATTGCGGCAGATCCCATAGACAGAGGTGTCGCTCTCATTTCGAAGGCGATGAATCCCCAAGCCCCTCTTTTATCCTTCAGTAACGTCAACGCTGAGCAAGAAGCAGCGCATTACTTATATTGTGGAGCAATTGGTAGTTTCAAAGGCCCTCTTGGCCACCGCTTTCTCGACAGTTCTGATCCCGTAAGCACCTTCGAATGCCTTGCCCTAGGAAGTCTTCTCATGAGAATATTTGAAAAGGTAACCTAGATGGGGGGAAGCTATCTCAAATCATAGGGATCGGATAATGGAAAACCCACTCGACCCAGAATAAATCGGTACCGCCCAAGAATGAGCCATCTCCAACATTGCGTGAACTGCTATGTGAGAAGAGACTGCGTATAAGGAGAATAAAATGGATCTTACAATACGAGTTACAGAAATCAAAGGCCATTGTCCTGTTTACACAGTAGGTGACAGTTTTAAACTTGAGGATGGATATCGACTTGTTACGGAAATACCCCTTTGTATGCATTCACTTGCTTCATTGCTTCCACATTACAATGCCCTTACAATATCAGAACCTGATACTTGGGGATTGGCTGGGAAGGATGATAAAACTAAAGCCTATGTTCAATGCTTGGATGCATCAGCCTACACAGATGGTGGTACAGCGATATTTGAAATAAGTAGAATTGATCAGTAGTTTTGGGAAGCTTGATCGGGAGAAAAGGGAATTTGAGATATGCCTGCAATACCAGAGGGAGGTAATAAAGAATAAGAAAAGGTATGAAGAATTATATAGGGTTGTAAGGGCAAATGATCCGGGGGATAAGAAGATGGATAGGAAACTGAAGGAGTTCAAAAACATTGGTACCATATTGATGAGGTTGTTACTTATCTGTCTCTGCACGTTTCTTATTGCACATTCGCAGGATAGTAATGTGCCCCGTATGGCTTCAGCAGAGACAGTGGAAAAGACAAAAGAATCCGCCGTTAAGGCGTTGATAGAAGCCCTAAAGGATGAAAATCATGAAGTCCGAAAGCAGGCAGCGATATCACTAGGGGAAATAAAGACCCCCCATGCAGTTGAACCATTAATTGCCACCCTGAAGGATGAAGACCCTGAAGTCCGGAAGGCCGCAGCATGGGCACTTGGGGAGATAGAAAAATATGGGCTTGAACCGTCCAAGAAGTTTGGAAGCATTGTGGTTAAATCTAATCCTCCCAATGCCTGGGTTTTTCTTAATGGCAAAAAACATGAGGAGCTTACTCCAACGGTGATTGAAAAGGTACCGGTTGGGAGAAAATACGAGATCAGGGTGGCAAAGGAGGGCTTTGAGCCTTGGACAGAGCCTGTGGAGCCAAGGCCGGATACATCCCTTACCGTCCAGGTTTCATTGAAGAGGCTTATGGGGACCGTTGTGGTGAGGTCTGATCCCCCAGGTGCTTCGGTCTTTCTTGATGGGGTGAAACACAAAGAGCTCACTCCAACGGTTATCCAAAAGCTTCGCGTTGGAAAAATATGCAAAATCAAGATAGAGAAAAAAGGCTTCAAGCCGTGGTCGGTGATTGTAGAACCGCAAGCCGATAAACCCTTGATCATAGAGGCCACATTGACAAAATTGGACAAAACCACGAAATAACTCAAACATTATCTCGCACCTGGAGGGCTTCAGCCAGCATAATTGCCCCTATTCCCGATTTCAAAGTCATTCAATCGCCAATGGAGCACATTGCGATACAACATAACGAGGCCTATCAATCTGTAAACCCTCAATAGAGGGGTTCTCATGGGTGCAATACCATGTGACCCAAAACAAATCGTGACCATGGAGGAATTGGCAATGAGCAATATGTTGGAACCTGAGCTGCTGAGAGAATTGCTGCTCGATAAGGGGAGAATAACCGAAGTGGAGTTTGTTGCGAGATTTGGAAAGCTTGATCGGGGAAAAAAGTGAAAGGGGGAGATAAACGAAGGGAGGGAGCATAATGGATTCAGAAAATGCAATTAATGTATTAGCTTCATTACATAACCAGGTGTCCCGGACTATGGATCGGTTTCACTCCATGATCGGCGTAGGGGTCTTTTGGGCCATTGTGACAAGTGGAGTGATACTGGCAATTGGGTTGGGAAGAGATAATCCGAAAGAAATATTCTATCTCGGTATCATCCTGATAATAGCCTCGTATATTGTAGTCCTGCACTTTGATCGAAGATATCATAGGTGTGAAACTATCAGGGACACAATTATCCAGGCGAAAAAGTATATAATAGAAGGAGCGACAGACTTCAAAGACCTGGTTAAGAATGTGCTGGATGCGCTAGGTAATACGGCCTTGCCTACTTGGGGCGCTTCATTTCGTAATATGACATGGGGACCGTACGGCATCGTATATGGTGCGATGATCGGCGTTCTCGTTCTGTCTGCTCCCATGAAAAAGGAAGAATTACTAACGAAGAAGGTCGAGGTGGTAAACGAGAACCTAAATGTGAGCGTTGCGAACGAGAAACTGGACGTCAAGATGGTGAACCAGCCGGTTGATACCAAAGTGGTTAACTGGCCCGATTTAATAGACGTGAATATGGTTAACCCCCCCCTTGACGTTGGAGTCGTGAGTCAGCCTGAACCGGTTCGATATGAATACTTTGTATATACTGCTCCTGCCGGCGCAGAGGTTGAGGGAATCTTTGAAGAAGATCTCAATAGTTATGCTGCCGAGGTGCCTCCCTGGGAACTTGTCGCTTTCACCTATAGTAATGAGGGACCCAAATATATCGGTATCATGAGGAGGCCAGCAAAGGGAATAACAGAACCAGCAAGGTGATTGTTAAGAAGGAACCACTGATACGCAAGGGTTTACGTTCCTACTCTTTACTGCTTTCTCCTTATTGCATACTTGCCTACTCTTCACTCCCTGCTCTTCTGCTCGCTCTCCATCTTGGCCCATGAATCTCGTAACGTTATTGTCCGATTAAACACGAGGGCTCCATCGGAGGAATTGACGGAATCTACGCAGAAATAGCCAAGCCTCTCGAACTGATATCGGCTCCCCGGGGCCGCCTCCGCAAGGCTTGGTTCAACACGGCTGGATGTTAATGTCTCCAACGAGTTTGGGTTCAAATATCTCACAAAATTATCACCGCTTGGGTTTGGTACCCTGAAGAGACGATCATAAAGGCGTACTTCGGCGGGGATCGAATGAGCAGCCGAAACCCAGTGTATTGTTCCCTTGACCTTACGCCCGTCTGGAGACCAACCGGCTCGTGTTTCCGGATCATAGGTACAGTGCACCTCGATCAGCTCGCCTGTTTGTTTATCCTTAACCACCCGCACACATTTGATAAAATACGTGTATCGGAGTCGCACCTCACGCCCGGGGGCAAGACGGAAGAACTCTTTCGGTGGATCTTCACGAAAATCCTCTCGTTCGATGTACAGCACCCGTGAAAAAGGAATATTCCGTGACCCCATACCGGGATCCTGGGGGTGATATGGGGCATTAAACTCTTCCACCTGGTCTTCCGGGTAGTTGTCAATGACCACGCGAAGTGGACGCAATACACCCATAACGCGCGGGGCTCGTTGATTCAAATCTTCACGGATGCAATACTCGAGGAGTGCCATGTCGACGACACTATCCCTCTTGGCCACCCCGATGCGGTCGCAAAAGTTTCGGATTGCCTCCGGTGTGTAGCCACGTCTCCGTATTCCAGCTATTGTAGGCATCCGTGGATCATCCCATCCAGTGACATAACCTCGTTCTACCAATTCCATAAGCTTTCGCTTGCTCAAGAGGGTGTAGCTGAGGTTGAGACGAGCGAACTCGATTTGCTGTGGATGGCAATCGACGTTTAATTCGTCAAGCACCCAGTCGTACAACGGGCGATTATTTTCGAATTCCAGCGTACAAATAGAATGGGTGATCTCTTCTATGGAATCTGAAAGGCAATGGGTAAAGTCATACATCGGATATATGCACCACTTATCGCCCGTTCTGTAGTGTGCTATCCGTTTAATGCGGTAGAGGGTCGGATCTCGCATATTCACATTTGGAGATGCCATATCAATTTTTGCACGAAGTACGTGGGCCCCGTCCTCGAATTCCCCTGCCCGCATCCGCTCAAACAAATCCACGTTCTCTTCAACCGAACGCGTACGATACGGGCTGTCCTTACCCGGTTCAGTTAAGGTGCCACGGTACTCCCTGATTTCCTCTGCACTCAAGCTGCATACATATGCTTTACCATCTTTGATGAGCTGTAGGGCATACTGAAAGAGGCGATCAAAGTAGTCGGATGCGAAAAACAGCCTGTTACCCCAATCAAATCCAAGCCATCGAACATCTGATTTGATCGATTCCACATATTCAACGGATTCGCCGCTTGGATCGGTATCATCGAATCGCAGATTGCAAACACCACCATATTCTGTGGCGATACCAAAATTGAGGCAGATGGACTTGGCGTGTCCAATATGGAGATACCCGTTTGGCTCCGGTGGAAATCGGGTGGCGACTCGACCTTCGTTCTTATGGTCCTTCAAGTCTTCCGCGATGATATTACGAATAAAGTCGTGTGCGGGGGGAGAATCAACCCTGTTCATATTCACAGATCTCTCTTGGCTTTTTCCCTTGGAGGGGGGAGAATCGACCCGCCTCATATTCGCAGATCCCTCTTCGCTTTTTCCCTTGTTATATTGTTCGCTGTCGACATTCAAATAGCTATTGTATCACATTCTGGAGGGGGGGAGAAGGCTAAGGAGAGAGGCTCGGGGATACCCTCCCCTCTTTTCGGATGCACCTTTTCCTCTGGTGCTTTACGGGGGCTTTCGATCCGCTTACCCCAAGGGAAAAATCACATGCGCAAAAATACATATTCGTTTTTACTGATCTCATGCGAATAGCCTACTGGCAAGGGTCCACAATCTGATCTCTTATCAAGTACATATTTGCCTTTGTCAAATGGCGTAACACCCTCCCTCTCCTCTGGTACCCGCTCCCTCTCCTTTGGTTTAAGCTGGAAATGGTCATAGCGGTCAGCGGAATGCACTGTGATATCGCGAATCTGGGTTCCCTGGAGAATGCTAAGAGGGACATCAACACCTGCAGTGCCAAGTGCCCAGACCTTGCGGTAAAAATCAGCAAGCTCCTTCACTTCTCTCTTATTAACGGTGAGAATAATGTCACCGACCTTGAGGCCCGCTTTCTCAGCGGGACCTCCGGATATAACCCGGATGACGAAAACGTGTCCGCTTGCCTCTTCCACATAGAGACCCAACCAGGGTTTTGACGGCTCACGAGAACGGCCCATGCTCATCAAGTCACTGAGAATTGGTTTGAGGAGGTCTATAGGAACGAACATATTGCATGGAAGTGAACCAAGTCCCGAAATCACTAGTTGGGTGAAAATAGAGCCGATACCTAAGAGTCGACCGTCGCGGCCTATCAGCGCTGCTCCTCCAAAATCGAGATGAGGTGGAGCTACATATATCGCATCCTCGAGAAGATATTCCCAATAGCCTGCAAACTCCTGACGGGAAACGACGCGGGCGGCTTGAACCGAGTCCGATCCTCCATGGCCCGCTACCAGAACCGGAGCACCCTCCTCGACTTCTGACGATTGACCCAGCTCCATGGGCACCACACTGAGAGGCTTATCCGTCCGCAAAAGGCCAAAACCCGTGTCATAGTCGTAACCAATAAACATTGCGTCGATCGGCTTGCCTTCCGGCCCAACAACTTCGATGCTCTCGGCTTCTAGGATGAGGTAGCCGATAGTGAGAATATGACCATTTGAATCAATGACCACCCCACTGCCTTCCCTTTCTGTCCCAAGCGATCGCGCCGTGCGGGCATCCTCTGGAACAATCGACCGTACCCTCACAATCGCCCTGAGTATCTCCTGTGCGGCTTGTTCGGCGTATGCAGGCACACAAAACGCGATGAAAAAGGTACACATTATTGAAATGAAATTCCTCTTCATGAAGCACCTCCTGTGCCAAATTATGGGTTATTACCTAAAAACTATGAAAGTACGCTGTCTACATTCTATCTACTCCTAACGGTGAATCTTCCAGAAGGAAAGCTTATGAAGAGTTCACCCCCATTCAGAGTCCACCCCTATTCTCTGAAATGGAAAAAATCATGTGTCCAATGTCGGGGGCCGATCATGCCCTTTTATTATATCCTAACGCTCGTGTCATTTAACATTCTTCCCCTTAAGAATTTCATATTTCAACTAGTTGTTTCCCACTATTAACATATTTTTATAGGTTTAACTCGTATCCTTACATGATGCGTAAATCCATTTATTGAATTCTCATCTTGTGATACAGTACAATAAAAGGGCCAGTTTTGGGGTAGAGGGCTGGAGTATCATCTCCTTGTTTGTATACGTTGTCTAGGTTGCAGCCTCAAGGGAATCACGCCGATCAGGAATTATTCCAATACTGGGAGGCATCTATGGGCGGATTATTTGGTGTAGTTGCGAAGAAGGATTGCATTCAGGATCTGTTTTTCGGAACCGATTATCATTCTCACCTCGGAACGAAGCGGGGGGGACTTGCCGTAAAGGCTTCGGACGGCCTGAAGAGTGCCATCCGGAATATCGAGAACGCCCAGTTTAAGTCCAAGCTCGAGGATGACCTTCCCAAGCTCCACGGCAGCAGTGGCATAGGAGTCATAAGCGACTACGAAGACCAACCTCTGATTATATGCTCTCATCTCGGAACGTACGCTATAGTTACCGTTGGAAAAATCAACAATCTCGACGAGCTCTCCAGAAGAGCCTCTGGGAAAGGAGTGCATTTCTCGGAGATGAGTCGAGGAGGAGTCAACCCGACGGAGCTGGTCGCGACATTGATTAATGAGGGGGGTACCTTCGCAGAGGGTATCCAAAACGTACAGGAAAAGATTGAGGGCTCCTGTACGATGCTCGTCCTCACCGAGGAAGGGCTCTATGTTGCACGTGACAGGCTTGGAAGAACACCCCTTGTGCTTGGGGAGAAGCTGGGAAGCTATGCCGCGACACTTGAAACGTGCGCTTTTCCCAATGTGGGATACGCCATCACAAGGTATCTCGGCCCAGGCGAAATAATCCGCGTAACCGAAGAGGGGGTTGAGCAGAAGAAGCCACCTGAAGCCAGGATGCAGATCTGTGCTTTCCTTTGGGTCTACTACGGTTATCCTGCTACGAGTTATGAGGGAATCAATGTGGAGGCGGTAAGGAATAAATGTGGGGCTGCACTCGCAAGAAACGACGACGTTGAAATCGACATGGTCGCGGGAATCCCCGATTCTGGGACGGGCCATGCCATAGGCTACGCAAATGAGGCGGGCATTCCCTTCAGAAGACCCTTCGTAAAATACACCCCTACGTGGGCGAGGAGTTTCACACCACAGGAGCAAAATATAAGGGATCTCGTTGCGACAATGAAGCTTATACCCGTGCAGGAACTGGTACAAGAGCAGAGGTTGCTTTTCGCCGAGGATTCCATTGTCAGGGGTACACAGCTCAAAGATACCATACAGAGGCTGTATGACTGCGGCGCGAAGGAAGTTCACATGCGGCCGGCCTGCCCTCCCCTGGTGTATACCTGCAAGTTTCTCAATTTCTCCCAGTCGAGATCCGAGCTGGACCTCGCGGCGAGAAAGGCAATCAAGGAGATCGAAGGAACCGCTGACAAGTTCCTCGATGAGTACACCGATCCCAATTCGAAAAAGTACGCCATGATGGTTGAGAAGATAAGGGAGAGATTGAGATTAACTTCACTGAAGTACCAGCGTTTACCGGACCTCGTGGAGGCAATCGGCTTGCCCAAAGAGAAGCTCTGCACGTATTGCTGGGACGGCGTCGAATAATACCAATCGAGTTAAACCACCTCTTTATGACCCCTCCCTTAACTCGCTATGCTTAACCTAAACCGACCCGGGCGACACGAAGAAAGCTTGTCAAAGCAAAGGGCTTCTTGGGGATAGCTATAGGAGAAAAAATATTCGGTAAATGACCCCCTTTGCCTCTCCATCACCCATCGGCAAGGATTGTTTTCAGTGCCGAAAGTAATACATCAACATGCCGTTGTGTTGCGCTTTGGCCCATCAGGCCGATGCGCCATGCCTTGCCCTTAAACTCACCCAGTCCACCGCCGATATCAATGCAGTATTCCTTCAAGAGCCTTTTCCTTACCTCCGCATCGTTTACGCCTTCAGGCACTGCCACGGCATTCAGCATAGGAAGTATATGGTCCGGATCGGTCAGGTAGGTCAGGCCCATCTCTTCCAAGGCATCCTTGAGCACAAGGTGATATTTCCGGTGACGCTGCCAGCAGGCCTGGAGTCCTTCTTCCAGAACTATGCGAAGCGCTTCATGCAAAGCGTAGTGCATGTTGATCGGGACCGTGTGATGGTACACCCGCTCCGGACCCCAGTAACGGCGAACCATGTTCATGTCAAGGTACCAACTTTGGACGTTGCTCTTGCGATTGGCAATGGCTTGCTCGGCAGCCATGCTGAACGTAACAGGCGCCAAGCCCGGCGGGCAGGACAGGCACTTTTGCGAACCGCTAAAACATGCATCGATCTGCCAGCTGTCAACATTTACTTCCATGCCGCCCAAGCTGGTAATCGTATCCACCAGCAGGAGGGCCCCGGCATCGTGCACAGCTCTACTGATCGCCTCGATGGGCTGCCCGGCTCCAGTTGAGGTTTCGGCATGAACGATACCGACAACCTTGAAGGGGCCGCGGTCGTTGAGGGCCTGTTCAACCTTCTCGGCTGTAAAAACTTTACCCCAGGGAATTTCGATGGTTGTCACTCGCGCCCCGGCCCGCTCCGCAATGTCCTTCATTCGACTGCCGAAAAACCCGGCAACGCAAACGAGCATCTTGTCGCCCGGTTCGATAAGGTTTACCACACACGTCTCCATGCCTGCCGAGCCCGTACCGCTGACGGCCAGAGTCAGTTCGTTGTCGGTCTGGAATACAGCCTTCAGCATCTGACGAATGTCGTCAAGAATTTCAAAGAACTGACTATCCAAGTACCCGAGGGGCGGCATGGCCAACGCCTCCAGAACGCGCGGGTGAACATCAGAAGGTCCCGGCCCCATCAACATGCGTGGTTTTATATCCGCTTTATTGATCATATCCCCTTACCTCCTCCCTGAGGAACCTCCATAGGTTCTGATGTAAAAGGCGAAAAGCAAGATCTGGCATTTATGTATCTCAAATCCCCTGGAACGAACATGAAAGAATTAAGGTTTGCACCATCCAACTGCATTACAGCAGCATCGCAACATTACAAGACTAAAGCACCTTCAGTTAAGTCCAAAGGGCGAATTTTAAGAACGAAGGAGCGCCTTGGACCTCTTTGTAGTAAAGCGAACTCTAGAATGGTCCAAAATTCTTTTCAGGGAACGAAAGGGGATTTGGGTAACAACCCGCTGAGACCTGACCCCATAAGCATTTATGCTATTCCATCTAAAGGAGATTGCGTTTCTGAAGGCTCGTCATGGCCGCCTCACAGGAGGTGGTGATGTAACTCAAGGCCTTGGAGATGTAGAGATTCGAGCTTGCCAGATCATTCATTCCTAGCCTTCTCAAGCTCTCTGTCAAATTCTTTTCTGCACCGTGATAATTGACTGATTTTACGGTATTCCGGGCGATACGGATCTCCGTCAGAAGCAATTGCAGATAGGTTTTGAGGATCTTTTCGGCCCCAGACCTATCCTCA
>Ga0209636_10002082_pt1 | contig 20287 bp, 21 predicted proteins | sample DeeMarSWOR152_54_FD_187464 | JGI IMG/M metagenome (GOLD analysis project Ga0209636, IMG submission 187464) | Marine sediment microbial communities from White Oak River estuary, North Carolina - WOR-1-52-54 (SPAdes) (version 2) | ecosystem: Environmental > Aquatic > Marine > Intertidal zone >...
AAGACAGCGGAGCGCTCCTCTGGAAAGATGTTGAAGTCTTCTCGCGAAAAGCCGAGAACAGTTTCCAAGTCAGTTATGATGTTGTTGGATTCCTGCTGGTCTTTAAAGGTCATTTCGTAGGCTTGAGCGGAATAGTAAACATCCCTCAAAGTGGACGTTTTACGCTGTGAAGCAAGCTCATGCGAGAATCTTGCAGCCCAAACAAGCTGCGTGAAAGGCTTCACGTGACGGATGTTACGCGCGCTTCTGCGAACACTTTTGTCGCCCAAAACGAACTGGCGAAGATGCGGGTCGTAGTAAATGTTCTCCGTGGAACGACTAGGCATGCTAATAGAGGGGAAATACCCACCGTCCAATTGATCATAAACATTCGTTCCGAAACTCTTCAGGCTTCCTACAACTTCACTCTTTTTCTCGGCTACACTCGATTTACGCTTCTTCTCCATACTTTTTCACACTCTTTATCAGTTTTTCTACATCTGGAAGTTTTTCCTTTCCAGCGAGGGTAGAGGAAAACTGGGCAATTTTTGGCAGGTATTTGGCGAAAATGCTAAGCCTCCTCTTCTCCCTGTCCACATGCTCACGCTTAGACAGGAAACGCTGGAGTTGACGGCCAACCTCGCGCAACGCGTTAGCCACTTCCCTTCTAACTTCGGGTCGGTCAGCTATGAATTCTTTACCAACCGTTTTGTAGGGAACTTTAGTGCTGCAAATGTGCACCGCGATGGCGATGGGCATGTCAGGCGAAACCTTGTACCTGCGCCAATTCATAGAGTTTATCACTCTGAATGAAACATCACTTGCCTCATCGTAAAGCAGCGGAATTTTGTTGGCGAAACGGTAGATTATGAAACTCGCTTTCTTCGGAATCTCGCCGCCATAAGCGATACCCAACTCAATGATGAACGGGTGACCCGCGTAAGTTGAGGGTTTACGCTGATTAACAACTAAATATTCGGGTTTTAGCTCCTTCAAGATTCCAGTTTTCAAGAGCTCTTCGCCTAGAGGCGATAAGCAACTGGAGTCTGGCGGCAGAAACTCTTTAAACTTTTTCAGGTTCTGCATTAACCTAACAATTTCTTGGTGAGAAAGTTTTTTCGGATTCTTCGACGAACTGAGAGTTAATTCCTTACCGCAACGGGAACAATGTGGACCGCCAGTCCAGTTTATCTCTTGATAGGAAAGTTTACCGTGTTTGTCACAAGAAGCGACAGCTAAATCACTGAATAACAAAAATTTCTGGGCGGTGATGTCGCCGACTCTGTGAAAGTGATGTTTCAAAAACTCCTGCATATTTTTATACGGAGTTACTTGAATGAGCCGTTGAAGAAGCTCAACATCAACGCCGTAGGGATGCGGCTCTGTCTCTTTTGGCGGGTCAGGCATAGCCTTTGTAGCCCTAGTAAACTTGTAGAGCCTTCCTTTAGGGTCGACGAAAGTCAAATTCGCGTATGGATTCACCATGGCCGTCTGCTTGAGATACTCCAGAATCTTCGACCTAGCCCGCAAGTAGTCGCCCTCAAGGGTGAATTCCACTATTGTTCCGCGCCACTGCTCCTTGTTTATGAGCACTTTTCTGTCGAGGATTACGGGGCGGTTTCGCTGAATATCAATCATCAGCTTAAAGGAGTAAATCTTAGTCGAGCCAGTGCTCGAAGTAACATAGGCAGGCTGATGCGTCATGATTTGCCCGTATAAAACGGCCATTTTACCGCCTAAACCGAAAGTGCCTCGCATCTGTTTCAGCTTATACTTCGAACCGTAGAGGATTTGCCCAAAAGCCGAAGGAATAAACCGAGGCTGGATTCCAGAACCGTTATCCTCGACTCTGAGCTTGTAAATCTGAGTGTCTTTGCCCACTTCTCCCTCGAAAGAGAGCCGCACATAAATGTCTGGCGGTATCTTCTGGCTTTCAGTAGCATCCAAAGAATTCTCCACAAGTTCCCTAATCGACGCGAAAATAGCTCTGGAGGGATTAGTGAAACCAGCAATGTCGCGATTGCGATAGAAAAAGTCGGATGCACTTATTTCCTCGAAGGTTGCTTGCGCCACTTCTAGCCTCCACCACTTAAGTCCTTTCTCATCATTGATTCGCTTACGATATGTTTATGCTCATTCTTTAAGTTAACTACGCTTTTCGGAGAAAAACTTCGTTTCCTAAACAGGGAAGGCGGCACATGCCTTCCTTTTTCTCCTAAGTTAAACCAAAGCACCTCATTTTTGCCGCAAACGTGTATAATAATATTCTCCAATCTGCTTCTGGAAAGTGTCAAGTTTTGAGCCATCTTTGTTAACCCTAGGCCGCCTAGTGATAGCGTCCCTGCGGAAAGTGACGCCCATTTCCTTAAGGAAGACGTTCATTCCATTTCTCAGGCTTGTAGGCGGATCCGCTACACCGCTCACGCCTGGTTCTCCACTGAAAATCATAAGTCGATCGGCAATAAAGTCTTGAGTTACAACGTCATGCTCAACAACAAACGCAGGTACATTGTGGGCTTCAATAACTCTTCTGATGGTTCGTGCCATGCTTAGCCTTTCCTCAACATCCAAGTAGGCGCTCGGTTCGTCCAGCAAGAACAAATCAGCTTTGCGGGATAAGCAAGCGGCAATAGCGACTTTTTGCAGTTCTCCACCGCTAAGCTCCATGACGTTTCTGTCCAAAAGCAAGTTAACCCTTAAAGGTTGAAGGACCTCTGTGTTATACCAGCTCGACGCAAAGTTTTCTTTGGCAACGCTTATGAGGAGTTCCTGAACGGTGCCCTCGTACTCTGCCGCTATGTACTGGGGCTTATAGCTTACAGCCAACTCGCCCAATTTCTGCTTATCATCTGCTTCTTCAAGCCCAGCCAAAATCTTCACGAAAGTTGTCTTCCCAATGCCGTTCGGCCCGAGAATCCCGATAATTTCGCCTCGTTTAATTTCACCTGGCTCGGCAACGAGTTTGAACCCCTCAAACGTTTTCTCAATACGCCCCCAATTCAACAATGTTTCGCCGGCGCCTGCACTTACGGTCGGCGGCTTCTCATGAAAAATGATGGATTCTTTCCTGAACAGAATGTTCTCGTCGGGAATGTAGCCCTGCAGGTAAATGTTAATGCCCGTTCTGACGCCGTGAACATGTGAGACAATGCCATAGACGCCTGGTTCTCCATAAAAGACGCAGATTTGATCCGACAGGTAATCGATAATGGCTAAATCGTGCTCGGCAACGATTATTGTTTTCTGATAGTCCTTAAGGCTTCTTATGGCTTTGGCCACTTGAAGTCTCTGCTTCACGTCCAGATAGCTGGATGGTTCGTCGAAAAGGTACACGTCTGCCTCTCGGCTTAGGGCAGCTGCCACTGCCACGCGCTGGAGCTCTCCTCCGCTGAGCACCTCTAAGGGTCTGTCCCAAATCTTTTTGAGCTCAAGCGCTTCCGCGAACTCATCCAGAAGCTCTCTTTCGTCAACCTTTTCTAGAAGTTCGTCGACTTTTCCAGAAACGGCTTTTGGAATCTTGTCCACGTACTGGGGTTTGTGAGCGACCTTAAGGTTGTTCTCGCTCATTTTCTGGAAATAGTCCTGAAGTGTTGAGCCTCTGTAATATTGGAGTATCTCGTTCCATTCAGGCGGGTTTTGAAAGTTTCCTAAGTTAGGTTTGACCTCGCCTGAAAGGACCTTCAAGGTTGTGGTTTTGCCTATGCCGTTTTGTCCCAACAAGCCCAGAACAGTGCTTGGTGAAGGCGTGGGCAACCTGAAAAGTTTGAACGTATTCGGTCCGAAACGGTGACTTCGGTCTTTTTCAAGCTCGTCTGGAAGGTTCACTATGGAAATAGCCTTGAAGGGGCATTTTTTGACGCATATGCCGCAGCCGCTGCAGAGCATTTCCGAGATCACAGCCTTGTTTCTTTCCACCTTTATGGCTTCCACTCGGCTTCGCACCATAGGGCAGAAACTAACGCATGGCTGACCGCACTTTTTCACTTTGCACTTGTCAGCGTCCAGTACAGCAAGTCGGGTCATGGTAAACTCAATAATGAAGTCCGCTGGTAAGTTATAAACATGGACCTGAAAAACAGAGTGAAAATAACGTGAAAACGCGTAATAATGACATATAAAAGAAAAATGTAAAAAAATTTATTTTTTCGCGAGAGCTACCATTCCTCTTCTTCCCATTCCTCGTCTTCTTCTTCTTCCCATTCCTCTTCCTCAACCATTCCTTTTCACCTCGCATACAGCTAGTGTAGTGTAGCTTAGTCTGGAGCGCTTTAAACATTTTTATTCGTCAAATGTCGTAGTCTTCTCCAAAAGCACAGAGAAGACCCCCGCTTTTTGTCCTATTCTTCTCCAAAAAAATTACCCTCAACAATTTTCATGAACACCAATCGCGACTATTCCCACGTCTTTGTAAGTGCCTGAAAGCAACAAAATGGATAAATCCAAGGCTGCCAATTCTACTGTGGGATGATGTGAGGCGACGGCTTCGAGCTTTCAAGCTGTGAGAAAAGCCATAAACCTACACTGACCCTCAAGAAACACATGGGCTTTTAATGGCACAATAACCGCTAACGGCAGACGGAGAATAAAATAAGAAAGTTAGCGCTTTATCTAACTATTACGAAAGACGCTTTTCTGATGTAGGTCGCGAAATCGCTTCAGAATCCCCTTCGGCTCTAATTCTGCAACTCTAGTTGTAGTGATGCCAAAAAGATCGTTCTATTCTATTTCGCAAGAACCACAACATTATTAACTAAAAGGACGGTAGATTTTTCTCCACACAAAAACTAAATCTATGGAAATGGCGTGGGGGATGCTGTATGACCAAGTTGGCTATTGGGGCTTTCCTGTTGTTTCTTTTATGCGCCCCAATTATGGGGATAACGCTAGCTCAGACTCAGACAGTAGTCGGAGTTAAGCAAGGTGACGTGTTCGAATACAATATGCGTTCTTTTTGGACATGCGTTTTCATGGACACTCCTCCAGCAGATTTGGTGGAACTGAACCAAACAGAATGGGTAAGAGTTACAGTAACTGAGGTATCTGGTTCACAAATAAAGACGCAGCTTACAACGCATTATCGAAATGGCACTGAAGTAAATTCAGATGAGTTTTGCGACATAGAAACAGGGGAGACGTCTGGAGGACCCCCCTTCATTGGCGCCAATCTTGGCGAAAATGACCTTATAAATCCTTCCGCCTCTGAACCATGGTTTGTACACTATACAATAAGCAGAGACTACGTAAATAGTCAAAGAGAGACAAACTATTTGAAATTAGAAGAAATTGGGAATACTTCTGAAGTTGGCGAATTTAGCCGCATTTATGAGTATTACTTTGACAAGAGTACAGGAGCGCTTGTTGAATACTCCTTTGAATTTTCCTACACTGGTTTGACGAGCATAGTGCGGTCTAAACTCGTAGCGTCAAATGTTTGGGTAGTTCCTGAATTTCCATCATTCATTATTCTACCTGTATTCATGATAGTAACACTCTTTGCCGTAGCCATCAAAAAGAGGCTATTCCATCGCCCGCCATAAGAAAGCAAAATAAACGCGTGAAAACTATGTAATGGAGTGGAAAGCGTGCTTTCGGATTTTAACCTTTTAGCCACAACTTCACGTGGAAGCGAGAGGAAAATGTGCTCTGAAATGCTTTACCTGCTTAAGGAGGAGTTAGGTGACCCCACATCAGCAGTTGATAAAACTGGAGTTAGAGGCTTGATCGCGGCAAAAACTGCCTTTGCCCCCTGCGAGGTTATAGAAAAATTCCGCGCTGTCCTGCAGGAGCGCCCATACGAATTTCGCTACGCGTTGAGGATTATTCCTGTTGAGAGGGTTGTGCGCACCGATTTGGACGAAATAAAGAGTACAGCTACAGAGCTTGCCGCGAAAATAGGAGAGAACGAGACCTTCAGAGTTACTGTCGAAAAGCGTTTCACCAGCCTTCACTCTAGAGACTTCATAGAAGCAGTAGCAATGGACATTAAGAGAAAAGTCGACTTGGAAAATCCAGATAAGATTCTGTTAATCGAAGTTATTGGGGGATTAACGGGTATGTCCCTCATAGAGCCCAGCGGGGTTTTAGCCGTGGTAAAAGAAAAAATGCTTTAAACTTAAAGCTGAGTGGACAGCAAGGCCGTTCTCTCGATAACAAGGTTGACCAAAGCCTGCTCGACGTTGTTCTTTTCCATTACTGCTTCAAACTCTTTCGCGTTGATCCCGAAAGCTTTGCGGATGCTTTGAGTCTTTTCTTTTGTAAGTTCGAGGACTGTCTCATCAGGCTCCTTGCCAATGCGTTTTGAAACCGCAGAAAGACCCACTTTAACGGAATTGGGGCTCTCACCGATTATCACTACGGCCACATTCGTAGAATCGCATTTGACTCCTATGAGTTCTATAGCCCTTCGAATCTGGCGTTGAGCAGAAGCGTAAAGCATAGCCTCCATCGCCACGCTTTTCGAGATGTTCCTTTCATTTTTGAAGGCTAGTAGCGCGTTTAAGACTGCAAAGTGCAAGTGTTGCCAGGTAGCCACCAATTCAGCGTCGAAAAACTGAACCCAACCGCGTTGCTGCTTCTCCTTGCGTACTGCTTTCAGGAATTCTTTAGCATCGCCAATCATGATGTTTCTAAAACCCGTGATTTCCACGTATTTTCCAGTTTCTTCTATGTATTTTAGCACTCTCTTTCCTCAAACACTTCTTTAAGAAATCTTTCAGCCAGTTGTTTGGGTAAACCAGCTTTTACCAGTTTCGCCGTTTCCATGTCGATTGCGTTTTTATCTGCGTGTTTTTCAACGATTTTTCTGATGGTTTCCTTAGTTTCCCATGGAAAAACTACCCAGAGACTTGTTTCCGTCTCGGAATAGTCTGGCTTAATTACGCTCCAAGGCTTCCTGTAAACTGTAGCAGTTCTAATCTCTACTGCGCCTTGTTGCAGAACATGCTCTCTGGCGAGTTTCAAACTTTTGCCCGTGTCGGCAACATCATCAACGATGAGAACTTTTTTACCCGTCACACCCACGGAAACACCTTGGGTTAAAACTGGCTCTTTTTTGGCTTCGGCAACGCCCAAGTAAAATTCGACTCTGACGGTGGCAAGATTGGGAATTTCAAGAAGATCTGATAAAACTCGAGCTGGAATCCACCCGCCCTTCGTGATGCCTATGACGATGTCGGGTTTAAAGCCGCTCTGGCGGATTTTTTTAGCTTGGCTAAGCAGTATATTGTATATTTGGTTCCATGTCGGCACTTCAAACTTCGCTCTGGTTTCCACGGTTTTGCCCCTTTTTTTACAAGATGAAACTTTGAAAACTTATAAGTTTAGACTACGGCTTTGACTGTTCCGCTATCTTGCGCTGGTCGGTTTTTTGGCAAGCTATAGAAGAGCCAGCAGCTTGTTTGTGAAAAACGGCTTTTTGGGTTGTTTTGGTTGAAGGGAATCAAAGGTTAAGATTCTTACACAAAAAATATGGGGAAGTTTAACGTATTGTTATTTGGTGCTGTTATGAAAAGAACAGCATTAGCACTAACACTCACCTCACTGCTGCTAACCTTAATGCTAATTGGACTCTTTTCAGTTGATTTAGCATCCGCCGATTTCATGCCTGTTAACGTGCCTGACCATAACGTTGAAATCACTGCTGACGGAAACGTTACTGGAACCGATAAGATTCAACAAGATAACAACATTTACACTTTCACAGGAAACATTGTTGGAAGCATCGTAATTTTACGTGATAACATAACAATTGACGGAGCAGGCTACGCTCTTCAAGGAAACGGCTACCGCTATGGAATTTTCATTCAAGATATCAGCAGCGAAAACGGCAGCGATGTTTTGATTAAGAACTTGACGATTATGAACTATGAAACAGGTGTTTTATACTCTTATTATCATGGTGTGGATAAGGTCGTAATTCTTTCAGGAAACACTTTTAAAAATAACACTCGGGGTATTATGTGTTACAATACAAACAACATTATAATTTCTGATAACAAAATAGTAAACAACGATTTTGGCATTAGAAGTTTTATAGTGCAAAATATTGTTGTTCGTGGCAACTTCTTTTCCGATAATCGCATAGCTGTTCAATTCGAGGGTATAGGTATTAACTACTATACCAGTGTTTGTGGTAATAATTTCGTAAATAACACTTACCATGCAATTATAGACCCAGAAAAATTATCGAATGAGGGAGCCACGATAAGTTGGGATAACGGGTCGTCAGGCAACTTCTGGAGTAATTATAATGGCAGTGACTTGAACCTTGACGGTATAGGCGACACACCCTACGTAATAGATAAAAATAATCAAGACAATTACCCGCATATGGCACCCTTTGAAACGCAGTCATCGCCAGAGCCTGAGCCTGAACCAGAGCCTTTTCCAACAACATTAGTCGTAGCTGCTTCTGGAGCGTTTATAGCCATCGTTGGCATAGGTTTATTGGTCTACTTCAAGAAACGCAAACACGCAAAAATGACAAACCAAAATAGAACATAATCCCATTTTCTTTAAAAGCAACTTTTTGTCTACATAATTAACCAGTGACCCCTGAAATGTCGGAAGAAATAAAATCGGAAAAATCTTTCGATGTTATATATAAGGGGGTCTATCACCGCAGAGCACAACAGCAACGTACACAAACTTGGACAAAACTAGGCTAGAGATGCATTTTATAGGAAAAGTTTTTAGTTTAGTTGTTATATGAGACTGTGCAAAAGTGTATAGAGTGATATGAGGTTAACGTTATGTCTATGTTTGCAGCACCAGGAGCATATGACCGCGCCATAACTGTTTTCTCCCCTGACGGGCGGCTCTTTCAAGTTGAATACGCCATGGAGTTGGTGAACCGTGGCGCAACAATTCTGGGAATTCAAGGCGCAGAAGGAGTAGTTCTAGGCTCAGAAGAAAACATAGAACCCCTTGAAGAAGCGGAATATTCATGGAAAATCTTCAAGGTTGACGAACATGTGGGCGCCGCGATAGTGGGCTTGAGCTCCGACGCCAGAATACTTACCGATCAAGCGCGTATATACGCGCAAAGCAACAAGCTAACCTACGACGAACCCATCGATGTTGAAGTTGTAACCAAACGAATATGTGATATACAGCAGATGTACACGCAGCATGCTGGTGTGAGACCCTTCGGAGTTTCAATGATATTCGGTGGAGTCGACAAGAGTGGAACACGTGTTTTCGGGACACACCCAAGCGGAACCTACAGAGGCTATAAAGCCACAGCCTTAGGCGCTGGAAGAGAAACAGTGTTGGCGATATTGAAAGAAGAATACCGTGAAGACATGAGCCTAGAAGAAAACACAAAACTAGCAGCAAAATGCCTAGTAAAAGCCTTAGAAGCTAGACAACTGCCGCCCAGAATAAAAATTGCAATAATCCCCGCAGCAACGAAGAAACTGGAAATGTTAACCGACGAAACAGTAGAAGGCTATATCAAAGAGCTGGGTTCGAGCAAGTGACAATTTAATGAGTGAGAATTACACCATTGCACGCTTAACAAAAGATAAAGAACATTTTGAAATTCTGGTAAAACCCCAGAAGGCATTGGACTACCGTACAGGAAAAACTGCCAGAATAACAGAGGTTTTAGCAGCTGAAACCATTTTCGCTGACGCAAACAAGGGCACTAAGGTTTCAGAGGAACAAATGCGCAAAGCCTTCGAAACAACAGACCCACTGAAAATCGCAGATGTAATACTAAAGAAAGGCACGCTTCAGCTTACAACAGAGCAAAGGCGTAAGATGATAGAAGACAAGAGAAAACAGGTAATAGACTTCATATCAAGACAAGCAGTTGACCCGAAAACCAACCTTCCACACCCGCCTTTACGCATAGAAAACGCCATGGAACAGATCCGCTACCCAATAGACCCCCACAAACCCGTGGAAGAACAAGCCAGAGACATCGTGAAACTCTTACGACCCATTCTGCCTTTAAAAATAGAACAAATATCCTTAGGCGTCCATATACCCGCTGAATACTCAGCAAGGGCTTATGGAGCAATCAAGAATTTCGGCACAATAAAACAGGAAGAATGGCGTGCAGACGGTTCATGGTACGGCATACTAGAAATGCCTGCCGGAGCATACGCTTCGTTCCTTAACAAACTTGGAGAAATAACGAAAGGAAGCGGAGAAGCGAAAATAATTACCTAAAAAATTTGAATTTGATTGGAGGTTAGTGAGGTTATGCCAATATTTTTTGAAAAAAAGCAGCTTGTAACGCCTGGAGAATTGCTTGCAGAAGGCGATTACTTGGCTGGCGAAAACGCATATGCAGAAGACAACAAAATCTACGCCTCGCGAATCGGACTTGCAGACTACGACCACAAAAAAGTGAACGTCGTCGCTTTGAGAGCAATCTATTTTCCAAAAGTAGGCGACATGGTGATAGGCACAATCTTAGAAGTTGGATTCAACGGCTGGACAGTAGATATCAAAGCACCATACACGGCTCTTCTTAGAGCATCAGACGTTCTAAGCAGACCGTTCAAACCACAAAATGACGAATTATCACAAGTCCTTAACGGGGGAGATTTGATAGTCGCCAAAATAGCTTCGTACGACAGAGCCCATGACCCACAGCTCACAGTCGGCGAGCCGGGCTTGGGAAAAATAACCCGTGGACAGATAATTAAAGTAACCCCGACGAAGGTCCCCCGCGTTATCGGCAGGAAAGGTTCAATGATTTCTATTATAAAACAGGAAACAGGCTGCCAGATAATCCTGGGACTCAACGGAGTCATACTGGTCACTGGAAAAAACCCAGAGGACGAAGAACTCGCCATGATGGCGATCCAAAAAATCGAAGAGGAATCCCACACGAGCGGTCTAACAGATCGCGTCACACAATTCCTTAAAAAAGAAAAAGCAAAACGGGAGGAAAATAAGAATGAGTGAAAAACCTGAAAAATTAATTAGCAAGAAAGGTTTAAGATTGGACGGTAGAAAACCAGACGAGTTAAGACCTATAAAAATCGAAGTAGGCATTTTGTCAAACGCTGATGGTTCAGCATACATTGAACAAGGAAAGAACAAGATTTTGGCCGCGGCGTTCGGCCCGAAAGAAATGCATCCAAAGCACCTATCACTTCCAGACCGTATGGTGCTACGATGCCGCTATCACATGGCGCCTTTCTCGGTGCAGGAACGCAAGTCCCCAGCGCCTTCAAGGAGAGAGATAGAGCTTTCAAAGGTAATCAGGGAATCTATTGAGCCTTCGCTGTTCGTGGAATATTACCCGCGGACGGGCGTAGACATTTTCATTGAAGTCTTACAGGCGGACGGCGGAACAAGAGGCGCAAGCATCACTGCGGCTTCCTTGGCTTTAGCAGACGCGGGCATTCCCATGCGCGATCTGGTGGTTGCGTGCGCAGCGGGCAAAGTCGACGATACAGTGGTTCTGGACCTGATGGATACCGAAGACAAAGTAGGCGTCGCTGATGTCCCTGTGGCTGTCATGCCCAACTTGAATGCGGTTACTCTGCTGCAGATGGATGGCATCCTCACGCCAGAAGAGTTCGAAAAAGCATTAAATTTGGCAATGGAAGGGTGCAAAAAGATTTACGATTTACAAAAGGAAGCGTTAAAAACTAGGTATATGACCGTCAAGCAAGAGGAGGAGGTTGAAGAGTAATGTCATCACTAATAACTCGCGTGAGACTGAAACAGATAGAGCAGCTAATGGATAAGGGAAAACGTCTCGATGGAAGGGGCTTAGGCGACTACAGAGAAATCAAAATTGAACAAGGAGTGATTGAAAAGGCAGAAGGCTCCGCTAGGGTGTTGCTAGGAAAAACCGAAGTTCTCGTTGGTGTAAAAGTTGAAACTGGCGAGCCGTTTCCTGACATGCCGAACAATGGAGTGTTAACAGTGAACGCGGAACTTGTGCCGCTGGCGTCGCCAAGTTTCGAGCCTGGACCCCCAGATGAGAATTCTATAGAGTTAGCCAGAATAGTTGACAGAGGCATACGAGAGTCTGAAGCTATAAACACCGAAAAATTGTGCATTGAACCTGGAAAGAAGGTGTTCGTCGTTTTCGTTGACATTTACGTGCTTAACCACGATGGAAATTTGATAGATGCTTCCGCTTTAGCTGCGGTGGCTGCCTTGCTTAACATGAAGATGCCTAACTACGAGGTCGAAGATGGAGAGGTAAAAATCAAGCAGGGATACACTCCGCTTCCGATGAAGGCTCACCCTATAACGGTGACTCTTGGGAAGATAAACAACAAGTTGATTGTTGACCCGTGGTTGGAAGAGGAGCAAGCAATGGATTCGAGGCTTTCAATGGCGATTAATGACGAAGGCAACATTTGCGCTATACAGAAGGGCGGTGCGGGCTATTTCACACCGCAACAGATTTTAGAAGCCTCAAAGATTGCACAGAAGAAAGTTGCGGAACTGCGGAAAAAAATGGATTGGTGAAGACGTTGGGAAGAAAAACCAAGAAAGTAGGTCCAGCACGTGGTTTAGGCACACGGTACGGCTCCACCGTTAGAAAACGATACGTAAAAGTGATCACGGAGCTGAAGAAACCTCACAGGTGCCCCCAATGCGGTTTCGTAAGGGTTAAACGTGAAAGCGTAGGCGTCTGGAAATGCAGAAAGTGCGGTTACACGTTTGCTGGTGGAGCATACACGCCAGTCACAAAACTCGGAGTCGTAGCCAAACGCGCAGCTAAAGGCACAGTCGCAGAGGAAACGGCGGCGCCTGTTGAGGCAGAAGAAGAAACCGCATAAGCCCCCCTTCTAGTTCCCTTTTCACCATTAGGCTATAACGCATTTTAAAAGGCAAAAAGTCCTCATTCAATACTGGTAGGCGTGAAAATGAAGGCTAAGGCAACAGTGCGTTTGCAGTTATCCTCCGAAAAACAGTTGACCACACTTCTTGATGCTTTAACTCCAGAGGCTGAAAAGCCAGTTGGCATGCGAGCTAAGGCGGCTTTGGAGAGGGAAGGCAACATTTTGGTTCTGAAGGCGGAAGCGAAAGACACGGTTGCTCTGCGTGCCGCGTTGAACGCTTACCTGAGGTGGATAGGCTCAGCAGTGAAAGTGCTGGAAGTTGTTGAACACACTTTATAACTTGTACGCTCGTGCTCTTCAGAGACTACCCGTTTCGTTTGTAAATAGGCTGAATCTTTTTCTTCACGCTATTGGTTGTGGAAAGCGCCATTACGGATAGATCCCTCTATGGTTTCTGCAATGAATCACTATTAGGCTCCAAATATGTCCTGTTTGTCAAGAAATCTTGACTAAGGTTTAGTCAAGAAACCCTGACAAAAACCCTTTTACAGCAGAAACAGCCCAGCATAAAGCAGGGATAAGAATGAGAAAGAGTGTCGCCCTCTTGCTTGTTCTTGCATTTCTAAGTGCATCATGCATAAGTGCGGCTGAGCCCGCCGAATCCTCTGTTGATGCAACTGATGACTCTTGGGTGTCGAAAGCTCCGCTGCCTCAAGGAAAGAGCGACTTCGGACTTGTGGTTGTGAACGGGAAAATCTACGCCATTGGGGGTCAAATCCGAAACTACGTGTCGAGTTGGACAAAAGGATTTTCGGGCATCAGAGAAACTATAAATTCACATTACGAGTACAATCCAGCGGCGGACAAGTGGATTAGCAGACCGACAATGCCGACGCCAAGACATAGTTTCGCCACAGTGGTTTACGAGGACAACATCTATTGCATAGGTGGGGTCAAAAACATTGTGAGTTATGGCCCTACAGTAACGGCCACTACCGCAGCAGTTGAAGCATTCAACCTTTCAACCAACAAGTGGGAAAACAAAACGTCCATGCCCACACGAAGAGACTACTTTGCCACAATGGTGTACGAGGACGACATCTACTGCGTAAGCGAAGGAAAAAATGAAGTCTATAACATAGCTACCGACACTTGGCAAACCAAGGCACCCATGCCTTTCAATGAAAGTTGGACAACGGCAAACGTTGTAAACAGCAAGCTCTACTTGACTTTCGATTCGCTAATGTATGTTTACGATCCAGCCACTGACTCTTGGACCACTAAGGCGACTATACAGACTGAAAACTACGGAACCGTTTCAGCAGTCATTGATGACAAGATTTATGTTATAAGTGCAAATCTGACCCAAATATATGACACTGAAACTAACACGGTGAGTTTAGGAGCGCCTCCACCTCCTAACTTTAGCGGTGGCATAGCCCTTACAACGACTGGCGAGATGGCACCTAAACGAATCTACATCTTAAATGTGCGCACTACACTTCTCCCGACCGACGTCACACTTCAAGTTTACGATCCTGAAGCTGACAGCTGGACAATCGGCGCAAAAATGCCCACAGCCCGCAGTAACGTTGGTTTTGCCGTAGTGAACGACAAGATATACGCGATTGGAGGCAATACCGCCAGTTTTTCCCCTGCTGTTTTTCCTGGTTATCCAGATGTTACTATTAGGCAATATGCGACAAACGAAGAATACACGCCCTTCGAGTACGGTACAGTTCCGCCCAAGATTTCCGTTATTTCGCCTGAAAACCAAAACTACAATGTGAGCAGCGTGTCTTTAGCTTTTACGCTGGATAGGCCAGTTGTTTGGATGGGTTACAGTCTTGACGGGCAGGAAACCGTAACCATCACTGGCAACACTACTCTGTCAGCATTATCAAACGGTTTGCATAACGTAACGGTTTACGCGAAGGACTCGTTTGAAAACATGGGAATCTCCGAAACAATCTATTTCAGCGTAGAAGTTCCTTTCCCAACAACGCTTGTTATAGCTTCTATTGTTTCAGTGGCTGTAATCGGCGTGGGTCTGCTGGTCTACTTCAAGAAACGCAAGCGTTAAGCTCAAAAGTTTATCACGTTTCTCTCCGTCTTTCTAACAACACTATTATTTTAGCAGAGCTTTTGTTACTGTGCGGAGCGTTTTTTCCGCGGTGGAAACGCAGAAAAGTAAATCGTCAATCGTGGCTATGAAAGTGGCAAGTTTTCCCTCGGTTTTTACCTCTGTGATTACGTGGCTGCCTTTCCTAATCGTTTTGATGAATAAGCCGGCTGGCGTCTTGAAGTTGTCGGGGGAAACTGCTTTGGCAATGGCATCGGCGGTTTTCGCGTCGCCGTACTCAAGCGTTATCGTTGCTTCCAACGTCTTCGCCTTTTAACTGTTTTCCCACTAAATCGTTGACGGTGCTTATGAAGTTTTCAGTTTGGTCTATGGGCACCTGAGCGCCTGCGGCTACGTTGTGTCCTCCGCCCTTTCCGCCGTATTTCTCTGACGCGACGCGCATAACGTCGCCGAGGTTGACGCCTTTGCTGAGTGCCATGTTTGTTGTTCTAGCTGAAAACTTGGCCGCGTTTTCTTCTTCAATGTTCGAGAAGGCTATGAGGGGTTTTTCAGGATTCGTAAGACCCGTGGACAAGATGGATGAGATTGTTCCGATAATCTTTTCGTTTATGAAAGTCTCACCGTAAACAACGTATATGTTTTCGAGTTCTTTCATTCTTTCGGGTTTTTCCGCTACCCAGCCGAGGTACGTGCTGATGGTTTTCCTGTAGTCCTCCAAAACCCTGTTAGCCTCTTCAAGCGCTGCGCCTCTGTCGCCCATGCAAATGGCTATGCCGAGGCTGGGTCGGTCCATGCGCCCTGTGGAGTTCAGCACCAAGGCGAATTCGCGGGCGTCTCTAAGTGGCGTCCAAGCCTCTTCGTTTGTTAAAACGTAAACGTTGCCTATTAGATTCGCCACTTCAGCGTGCAATCCTTTCGAGATCAAGTAGTCGGCAAGAGCTGAGGACAGCCGTTTCTTTTCATCTTCCGTTAGGTCTCTGAGTGCCCGCCACTTCTCGCCTTCTTTAGGTTTAATGTCCAAATTAGCCAGAAAAGCCAAGCTTTTGTCTTCCTCTCCGCTTAAGCCTGGAATGAACGGGCTAGTCGTGGCGGCAAGAGCCCTATGGATCGCGCGTGTCTCTCTGCCGAAGAAAGTTAAGTCCTTCTCCACCGTAACAAGCTTCGCGCCTACAGCATCGTCAACTATTAACTCGTTCAAACCGCCAAGTTTTCTCTGTTCATTCTTGTCCTGCAAGTCTCCAAGAGCGCCGACAAGCGCTATGGGCGCCAAATCAGCGTTCTCCGTGCTGACTGCTTTAGCCACGAAGTAGGCAACGCCGGAACCGCTGACGTCGGTGGCGCCGTCTATGCCGTGCAAATGCGGATTCACTTGAACGAAATTCTCGTTATCCACGTCTCCAGTTATTTGGTGATGATCCAGAATTAGCACTTTGAAATCTGGAACTTTCTCGTCCAGCAGATCGAGGTAGCCGCTTCCAAAATCCGTTAGAATCACCAGCTGCGGCTTGTCTGAGATAATTTCGCCTATGATTTTCTCGTCAATCCACTGCGTTACCCTTAGTCTGAACTTCGCGTCAAGCCTGAACAAGGCTTTTCCGATTATCGCTGCTGCGGCAACGCCGTCCGCGTCTAAGTGCGAGAAAACATGGATGAAGCCGTCTTTCCCCACGGTTTCCACAATAGCCTTTGCTACTTGGGCGGCTGACGCTAAAAAACTTTCAACTGGTGTTTGCTCTGTAGCCATGACAATCATCCTTGCCTAAAGGTGAATTTAAGATTTAAAGCTGGTGTTACCTTCTTGCGCAAGTTATCTGTAAAATAATTTTTGAAAAGGCAGTTTAAGATATGACTGCTATTTTAGCCTCGTATTTCCATTTCGGTGGCAAAACGCCTTTTCGCTTGTAATATCTGGAAAGCTTGTAGATTCTCGCTTCGATAACTTGCATGGCGCGTTTGTTGTGGAGGTCTTTCTTGTTTTTCTCCATGTGAATCGCTAGGCGCTTTGCCTTCTTGATCAAGTTAGCTAGGTCTTCTGGCATTGACGGCGCTAATCCCGCGTCCTGAAGTATATTGCTTATGCTTTTCCCGGTTATGGGTTTCACCAAGGGAATTGCGTACTGATCGCGGAGGATCGTGCCTATTTTGCTGGGTGAGTGGCCGTCTTTCGCTAGTTTGATGATGAAGGCTTCTACTTCTTCCGGCTGGTACCTGCACCAGCTTGGAGGTCGCCTGCTGACGGGCCTTATTGAATGGGATTTTCCTTTTTCCTGTTTCGGCATCTCTACACCTATACTCTGCCTATGACCCACGGAACACGAATATTTAAAATTTCTTATGTTCAGAAAAATAAACCGCTATTTCTCCTACATTGGTTGCAACTAAAAGCGCTGTCGTAGTGGATCCGATAGAGCCAATACCCATTCGGTTCTCTGCTAAGGATGGCGTCCAATAAATAACGTACCTTCTGTTCTTTATGTCGCTTAAATGGAGGTTTTTCACTCGTTCTTCATGGATCAGAAGGCGCACCAATTTTTCTGTAGGCAACCTAGTGTTTAAGGGGACTTAAGCCCAGTTTTCTCGATTACATCAAGTTTGACTAGTACTAGATGCTTGTTCATTGTTAAGGAAGACCATTCTGCCTCCTTTGAAAAACCATGTGCCACGAGAAAGTTACTTGATAGCCGTTTCTGCTTGCCAGTAGCGACCATTTTTTCTATAGCTCTAGCTTTTTCCTGAGGTTCTGTTACGAGTTTCAACTTACCTGTTAATACTACAAAACTGTATTCGCTTAAGTCCTGCGTATACTTTTCAATTTCAACACAAACAGAGTTTCCTTCTTTGAGGAGGCCAATTTTTCTGCCATAATCTGTGAAATGGAAATAGAGTTGACCATCAATTGAGACATACTGGAAAGGTGCAACGTATGGAGCATTCTCACCGCTAAAAGCGATACGACAAAGAAATTGCTCGTTTATCAGCTTGTCTATTTCTGGTTTATCCATTTTGGGCAACTTTACAGGTCTCAAGCCATCACACCCGTTAATAACTCAATTTTTGTCACCAAGATCTATATCTAATTCACTATTTGGGCATGTCGGCTAATTTGCGAGGGCGATATAAAACTTGAAGCAAGATCGGCTTACCGTCTTCACCTATAAACAAAAAGCGCACTTTGAATCCTTCCTAGTAAATGCTAATCCTCTTCTCAAATGGCAGAATCTTGGGACGTCAGTGGTTTTATATACTCAAAAGAAGAAATAAACTCTTGGAGGATGTGAATGGCAGCCACAAATTCTGCCCTTTTGAAATCATTAAACATCGCGGCTTTTTTGTTCACGGTTCTGGTTAACGGCTTAGCTGGTAGTACCACAATTCTTGGCGGTAAGAACACGGCTCAGATTTCTGATGCTAATCCGACTCTCATAACTCCTGCAGGTTACGTGTTCTCCATCTGGGGAGTTATCTACATCTTGCTGGGGGTTTTTGTGGTCTTTCAAGCATTACCAAGTGAGAAAGGAAAAGACTATCAGAAGAGAATTGGCTTGCTGTTTGTTCTGAGCAGCTTAGTGAACATTGCTTGGCTTTTCCTTTGGCAGTTTGAGCAGCTTAGTTTGTCTGTTGTTCTTATGTTCCTGCTGCTGGCAACTTTGATTTCGCTTTACCTGCGCCTTAACATCGGGAAGTCTGCAGCTCCACTGCGCGAAAAACTGGCTGTTCATGTGCCATTCAGTGTTTATCTAGGTTGGATTACCATTGCCTCTATTGCTAACGTGGCTGTCACATTGGTTTCAGTGAACTGGGACGGTTTTGGAATAAGCCCAGAAACATGGGCTGCTCTAATCATAATCATCGCTCTATTGATCACGCTGCTCGTTATAGCCACAAGAAAAGACGTAGCATATGGACTGGTAATCATCTGGGCGCTAGTAGGTATCGCGGTGCAGCAAAGCGAAAATCAAAACATCGTTATGATAACGGAGATAAGTGCTATTATCGTAGCGATAGCGTTGGCTGCCGTTATCCTCCTTGCCAGCCTCAAGCGCCGATGAATTAACCTGAAGGAGCTTGAGAATAGCTGGACACCAGCCAAATCTACATTATTCCAAGTTTCGCAGCGAAAACAATCTTGTCTTGGCTTGTATTCATCGGGATATTTGCACAGTTCTAGCAAACGCCTTGAAACTGCACACTAAAACGCTCACCAGCAGCCTAAAAAACTTGCAAGATAGGAAGATTGTGAAAGCTGTTTCTTACCATCCCGTCGAGTTTTCGGCAGTACCTTTTGAAAAGGCTATAGATCTCCTAATAGAAGTAAAAAAAAGGAACAGACACAAAGCCTCCAGAAAAGGAAGATGAAACTTCTTTCCAGTTGGCAAAACATGACAAAGAAGAATCAAGCTGACAATTGAACAATCATTTTTTTGTTATGACTATGTAGGCCGTTATGGCATTAATAGATTCGAGAAACTTGGAAAATACAAATAGAGAATAGGGCTATCTTCTGTGTGTTTTTTTAAGCGACTTCTACTCAGTTCACCGTAACATTTTTAAGTAAATCTTTACTATATTTTGGTAAATATTAGCGAGGGAAACTGGGTATGGGACTACTCTCTAGTCATGAATCAATTGTTTGGCAGGAATTTCAAATGGGAAAAAACACAAGCTCAATAGCAGAAGAACACAAAGCAGAATCATGGAGCCCCGCATACGTATCGAGAGTCCTCAACAGAGCCCGAAAAAAAATCGCGAAAACACTCAAAGAACACGCAAACAGCCACCGCCTCGACATTGAAACCCTCCTAGACTACAAAGGTCTCCTAATCGGTTTCGACTACCAGACAAGCGCCCAAGTATACATAATCTACACCGAGAAACTTGGAACAATCGTCTGGTACAAACATGACTCTTACGCGGGGAAACTCTGTCCAGAATGCCCCAAAGAAGAAGAGTGCAGAGACACACTAGACACCATAATCCACGAGCATAACATCCAGTTGAGAGTTGACGAAAAACAACTGTATATGACAGAACAGTCCATCGCGATTTTCAACAAACTCGCTGCAAAGGAAACGCCGCGATACAAGAGACAGGGAGGTGATTAGTCTTGGGAAAAAATGTTGAAGAAAAAATCATCAGACCCCCAGTTAAACAAATTACTAGCGGAAAAATATTCAAGCCTTCACAAGCATTTCTGCACAAGCTACTGTTTAAGAGTGTATTCGCGTTCGCATTGATCTGGCTTATGATAATTCTTTCCTTTGTTGGCTTTTGCTTCTTACTCCCTGCAGATAATCCAGTCAAATACCCAAGCGCAACTCAACTGATCAACACTTGGTTCGTGCCAGTGGCTCTATGGACATTAATAATCAACTTGGTATGGCTTGTGCCCGCTCTAATTGCCATACCTCCCTATTTCAGGAGTATAGAATATTCGGTGAAAGCGGAATCCGGAGAGACAATG
>Ga0209636_10002084_pt1 | contig 20263 bp, 20 predicted proteins | sample DeeMarSWOR152_54_FD_187464 | JGI IMG/M metagenome (GOLD analysis project Ga0209636, IMG submission 187464) | Marine sediment microbial communities from White Oak River estuary, North Carolina - WOR-1-52-54 (SPAdes) (version 2) | ecosystem: Environmental > Aquatic > Marine > Intertidal zone >...
CGTCTTCTCCAAACTTTGCTGAAAAAACCATAGATTCCATATACAATGAATTAAAACCTGAGTACAACGTGAAAAAATCGCCTTTCGGGTACTACAAAGCCTTTACACTCTCCTGTAAGGGACATCCTCTGTCTGAATTGTCACGAGAAATATCTGGAGAAGAGAAAGAAGAAGTATCTGAAGCACTCAAAAAACAAGAAGAAATGGTGTCCCACTGGTACGTGCTCACTGCAGATGGTGTATTAACTCCTGCAGAAGAGTACAACTTTTCAAACCATGAGAATTTAAAGAAATTTGCCAATTACGAAATGCACAAAGTGCGAGCCTCTGAGAAGGAGCCGCCTCACGTCAATTTGATGCAAAAACTGGAATTAGTTGACTACGAACCCGGCAGTGACCCAGGAAATCTCAGGTACTACCCCAAGGGGAGATTGATTAAGAGTCTACTAGAGGATTTAGTCACAGAGAAAGTAATTGATTACGGGGCCATGGAAATTGAGGCACCCATCATGTACGACTTTGAACATCCCTCACTAAAGAGCTACCTCCACCGATTCCCTGCAAGACAGTACGTCATCCAAACGCCAAATAAACGGGTTTTCTTACGATTTGCCGCCTGTTTCGGCCAGTTTCTAATGGCTCACGATGCTACCATCAGCTACAAGGATTTACCATTACGTCTGTATGAACTAACTAAGTACAGCTTCAGAGTAGAACAACGAGGCGAATTAACAGGATTACGGCGATTGAGAGCATTTACCATGCCTGACTGCCATGCCTTTGTGGCAAACGTAGAGGGTGCAAAAGAAGAAATGGTTAAACGATTTGAATTGGCACGAGAAATCCAGGAAAAAGCAGGATTAACCATTCCAGACGATTTGGAATTAGCCATCAGGGTAACCAGAGAGTTCTGGGATGAAAACAAGGACTTTGTAGTGTCTCTAGTAAACCGGTGGGAAAAACCTGCTCTAATAGAAATGTGGGATGAGAGAATCTTTTACTTTGTACTAAAATACGAATGGAATTACGTGGATGCACTAGAAAAAGCATCTGCGTTAACCACTGATCAAATTGATATAGAAAATGGAGAGCGATATGACATCCGCTACACTGACAAGGATGGAAAAGAGAGACATCCCATTATTTTGCATTTGTCGCCATCAGGTGCTGTAGAACGAGTGATGTACGCATTGCTGGAGAATGCCCACAGAGATGCAGCAAGAGGTGTCAAGCCGTCATTGCCGCTGTGGCTGTCACCGACCCAGGTGCGGTTTGTCCCCATATCCGACAATCATTTACCATACATACAGGAGATCACCCAAGACATAAAGGGAGTGCGTTACGACATTGATGACAGGTCTGAGACATTAAGCAAAAAGATACGCACAGCAGAAAAAGAGTGGGTGCCCTATATTGTGGTGGTGGGCGATGAAGAGGTAAAGACTGGAGAATTATCTGTGCGCATACGAAATGGAGAAAACAAAAAGATGGCTTTACAAGAGTTGTTAAAAGAGATAAAAGATATAACTGATGGAATGCCATTCAAAAAGCTTTCTCTTCCGTTATACGTTTCCAGAAGACCTGTATTCAGGGGATAATACACAAAAAAAGCCTTTAAAAATGGATCTCCTATGTGATTGTTTCCTTAATAGCTTCCACAATACAGTTAAGACCTCCCAAAAGCTCTTCATTACTTGGATATCCATAGCCAATGCGCATGTACCGATTATCCATCTCAAACCAATGGCCAGGACCCACAAAGGTCTTGTATTTCTGGTTCAAAACCCTGTAAAATTCTTCTACATTTACCTGTAAATCCGATTTTATTCGTGGAAAGCACACGCAACCACCAGCAGGCTCCACCCATTCGAAATACTCATTGTTGTCCATCCAGGATTTTACTGTTTCAAAATTCGTTTTAATATGTTCCTTTATTTGTGGAAAAAATTCTTCTTTTTTCACCAAAAACTGGTCAGCAATTTTCTCATCAATGACTGAATTACAGATATGAATCTGTTCCTTTGCAGCCAAAAATCGTTCCATCAATTGTTCATCTCGGGTAATGAGCCAGCCTACACGAATCCCTGGGAGCCCGTAGGATTTTGACATGGAAGACACACTAATAACCCGTGAGGAAAGTGCTGCCGCCACAGGTAATGGCGCACCAAAGGTCATTTCCCTGTACGTTTCATCTACCAGTAGGTAACACTCTTCAGATTCTACCAGTGATATAATTCTTCTTAGTTCAGGTTCGCTTATGACAGCCCCAGTAGGATTGTGGGGATAGGTGATACTGATTAAGCGGGGTTTGGAGTTGATCAACTGTTCAAGAGTGTCCAGATCTATCTGAAACTGATTTTCAAATGACAATCTCAAATAATCTGGTTTGCAGTTGATGGCTCGTGGGGTTTCAATATTGGTCACATAATTTGGGTGCAAAATGACTGCATGGTCACCAGGTCTTAATAATGAGGTAGCAGTAATAAACAAAGCTGCAGAAGCGCCTGCAGTAATCAATATGTCGTCTGTATGGAATTCTTTGCCAGCTATACGCTTTCTTAGACTATAATCTCCTCTGTGATCCGTATAGGAGAGTACAAGGGTTTTCAGGTCTAAATCAAGAGTTACTAAATTCAAATCAGGAACAGAACTCTCTGCCAGGTTGTACTTCATGTTGTGGTGCCCCTGTTCTTCTGGGGATTCCATTTCAATAGGTGTACGCCTGTAGGAGAGTATTCCATGCCGTATGGACAAGGAATTTTCTTTATCAGTTGGTGTACTCACGTTCTTTTTCATTTTCGTTTTCATTTATCTCCCTCACTCCTTACTGTCTTCGTCATGCATACACCATTATAAAGGATTGCATAGACTGTCCCATAATTAGATTTCAGCTCTTCCCCCTGACTTTTTGTGCAGTTCATTATTCATTAATACGATAAAAGCCAATTTTTTGTTACACGTGTAACAACTGAGACCACCACCCAAAATTGACAATCCCAGTTTCGCAGTACTTTTATAAAACACAATTCTCACGAGTTGTCATGAAATCATACAGAAATGGATACATGGAAGCAGCTGTCTTTTTGTTTTACAGAAATGGTAGTATTTTGATAGAACACAGACCTGGCCCTGAAGGAAAAGAGACATTTATTCCCAATGGAACTGTTGAAGACAAAGATAAAGGCACAGAGGAAGACTACAGAATTGCGGCAATGAAAAGAGAAGCACTCGAAGAAATGAATGCAAAAATTACAAAATTTGAGTACTTAACAGAATACAAAGTGGAAGAACCCAAAATCTGGTTTTACTGTTATATGGTAACAGGGTGGGAAGGAGAAATACCCCTCTACACTATAGAAGAAGGAAAAAGATTTGCTGATTTGGAATGGATTAATCTGAAAGAATACAAAACCTATTTTCACTTTCAGAGTGCACTTCACATGTGTGAAAAGCTCATTGATTACTTGAAAGAAAGGGAAAGAAGGTTCATATTGCTTTTGTAGAGAAATAACTACTTTTTGACTTTTCCAGAATTGGTTTCCTTTTAATTTTGACCACAATTACCTATTTGAAATGAATTATTAGACATCTCCCTTCTCAATGGTTCAACTTTTCAACAAAAACCTTATATAGATTGAATAGATAAAAATAAAGATGTGAGTTTCAGAGTAGATCTCTACTCTTTGATTGGAAAGTTAAGAGGAGGTGAACCGCATGATTGCAGAATTGATAACGCCTGGTTCAGGAGGATTTGAAGTGCAGGGAGGAACTTGCTACGGTGGTTTTATGCCTTATGCAAGCTGCCGCTGGGGAGCTGCTCCTATTGCAGGGTGGTGCGAAAGAGGTATCATACCTACACCATAAACATTCTTGCGTCTAAATCATTATGAGGATCGATATAAAACGACCAGACCTGTATTTGTGAGGTGAGTACTGGTATTTACGGTTATGAACAGATCACTACTTCAGTCGTCACGACCTGGGCTGCTGGGACGGTGAAACCAGAATTAGAAGCTGTGTAACCTCTCAAGATCTACATGCAGCCTTGGGAATTAGTGGTGGATTCCAGCGAAGAGGTACTTTGGAGTCACAGAGGATTCATAGACACTGACGAACTGTATTCCAACGTAGTGTCAATCCTTTCTTCAGGTAGGTCTTATGCAGGGATATAAATTATAGTCTCCTCCCTACCTTGAATATCTCAATTATGGCACGTCATGAATTTCTACCAGAATAGATTTTGGACCTATCAAAATGATTTTTTTCATGAGATTTGTCATGACGTTCCCCATTTCTTTCTCCATGCAGGTTATACGTAACGGGCATGCCTTGTTGTGTCATTCATTTTTTGTTATCAGTAAAAATCTCCCTCCGCATTCTGTATAGTGTAAGAGGCTCCATTCCACCATGAGGAGGATGCCTACAAGAAGTGTATATATTGCAATCTGAGGTAGTTTTTCCCTTTTCTTCCATTTGTAAACTAAAACTATTGAGCTGGTTACAGTGAGAACAAGTCCTGCAAAGCTGTGGTGTATGTGGTAATCACCAATCCACAACTGTAGCCTCTGGCCTGTCAAAATGATATCCACAACAGAAAAAGCAACAAAGACAATTAAGCCAAATATCAACCACCACAGCGGTCTTTCAGGCTTGTACACTCTTATCTTCATCTAAGCTCCTCCTTTGTACGTCTTTTTATAGGCAATATGCGACGATATTTGTATTTATGGTTTCATTATGGTTCCTTACTAAATATAAATATGAATACTCATTTCTTATCTTAATTTGCTCCTGCAAAAAGTGATCTCTTGAAATAAAGGTACCCTATTGACAGTACTGGCACAACAAACCCCAATACTGCTGTTGTCTGTATTGTAATACCCCATATGTCAAAGATAATGGTCGTTATACTGACAAAGATAATTCCCCAAAATCCCCATTTTTGCTTTTTCCAAAGACTGTACGTGGCAACGAGCCCATTTATATTCAAAGGGCTTTTAGATGTATACAGAGGGTTAACTTACCAGATATCTTCATACGAAGAATTCATATCTCCAGTTGCATTTACTGAAGCACTCGTAAACGTGTTCAGACAGTACAGCATATTCTTTCCTTGGGTGTTCATCCTGATGGTTATTGCAGTTAAAGAGCTGTACAACCTGAATAACAAAAAAGCTCTTTTTGCAGTTCTAATCCCGTATACTGGTTACTTTTTAGTGCAAATCATCTTGACATTCTTTGGTTATCGCTTCTTGACAGGAACCTAATACAGGCACAATGGTTCCCTTGCAGGTATTCCGCAATTGGGTAGAGCATTCTTCACCTGTGTATCTACAGTTTTCTAAAAGAGTGCATAGATTTCTATTTAACCCACACTGATCATCTTTTATGACAATTCATGAGCAAGAATAGGGACCCAAATGTTACACGTGTAACAAAAATAAACATCAACCAATTGGACACCCCAAAATCGAAATCTTTTTATAATCCTTATTCCTCCACACTGTATGACAGCAGAATCTTCAAAAGTTTTCTTTGGATCTTCGCAGCTTGGCAAAATGCATCCATCTTGTTGCCTTGCAGCAAAAGTTGACAAGATTATTGAGTTATTGGATTTCTCAACTATTAAGAAAAATGATAAGGTCGCTATCAAGATGCATCTCGGATTTAGAGATGGGTACCAGACTGTTCCTGCATTCTTTGTGAGAAGGGTTGTGGATGCAGTAAAACAGGTGGGAGGGTGGCCCTTCATTACTGACAATCCCACTGCAGTGTATAATGCATACTATCGTGGTTATACTCAGGAAACGTGTGGTTGTCCTTTGATTCCAGCAGCTGGTGTCAAAGATGGGTACATCTACGAGACGAAGGTAGGCTTTGGAAATGTGGATTCTTTGGAAATGGGAGGTGTCCTGCACGATGCTGACGTGTTGATCGATTTAAGCCATGCCAAAGGTCACAACTCCTGCGGCTATGGAGGAGCTATCAAGAACCTTGCTCTGGGTGGGTACTCTGCCCCATCACGATGGCACAGAATTCATGGTGTTGAGGGGTCCTTCACCTACTGGGATTCTGAAAAATGCACTCCAGACCATGCAAAGGAGCTTGTCACATCATGTCCTTACAAAGCTATAGAGTATGATGAGGAGAAGCACGACCTCTCAATTGAGTTCAGTGACTGCTATCAATGTATGGAATGCATACAAGCTGATAAGAATGTGGGTTGTCTAAAAATTAACCAGGAAAATTTCTCTGCTTTTCAGGAACTTTTGGCAATTGGAGCCAAAAAAGTCTTGGACACCTTTGACAGCGACAAGAAATTCTTCTTGAACTTTGCAATAGAGATAACACCTTTTTGCGATTGCTGGGGGATTGCTCAGCCGAGCATAGTCAATGACGTTGGTGTTTTGGGGAGCAGAGATATTGTTGCAGTAGAAACAGCCACTCTGGATCTCATCAAAAATGAGGGTCTGATTGAAAAGAATGTGCCTTTATACTTCAAACATGCAACCCTTGACCCTGGTGTGGATCTTCATCCTTTCCAGCGGCTTTTTGGGCCAATGAAGAATCCTTACCTTGTTACAGAGTTCGCAGAGAACCGTGGCATGGGCTCTCGGACCTATGAGCTTGTAGAGGTCTTGCCTGCACACGAGACTATTAACATGGAGATACCAGAGGCAGAGTTTGAGCGCCAGCCGTCTTTCTACTAACCGTGCGCATTAGTTACTAAATTTCAGTTAGAGATGGCTGACCTTCAAAGAAGTAAAAATAGTTGCCTAAATCAATTTAGAGATTTCCCTAATTGAGCTAAAGGATCACGTATAATTCCTGAGAGAGGAATTGATCAATTCGATTAATCACTATTGAGCGGTGGTAAGTTTGAAGAATTGTGGTTTGATAGTCTTAGAGCAGAAATCAGAGCTGTAAACCAGAAGCACCAACTATCAAATAACCCCTTAACAAATCTGAAAAGATTATACAACCCCACAAAGAGACCTTAGATCGGTGTTGTCAACCTTGGATGTTCTTCTGTTGTGCTACACGTGTAACATTTCAGATAATATATTTTCATATGTGATTTTCTTGCTCGTCACTTGAAAGAATTCTCAACTTTTGAGGTTAGGAGTAGCCAACTGTGGATATTCACGTGAGTGAATATTTTTCAAAATCCTTGGTTATTCATGTCCATAAGCCACATATCTCAAGAAAAGTCAGCAAACATTGTAAAGGGTTCCAGATAAAAGACAGAAGATTCACCCACGAAAAAATGACATGTATTGGTAAACGTGATTTCCTCTCCATTCACAACTACAGTGGCAAAAATTTCAAGATCGTGCCTCCCTCGAGGAGTAGCTTGTACTTCATGCATAAAGAATGTGTTCTTGTTTATAGGAACAGTGCGCTTTTCCATCATGTAATATTCTTTTCCATCGGAAGTGTAATGAATTAAGGTGACTGTGGCATCAGATACAGAAACAGGCGTGATAACCTCAAACCAAATCTTCACACGCTCTCTCACAGCGTAGTTCTCACCGCAGCCTTTGTCAACCCATAGGTTAACGCCTGGGTTTTCTGAAAATTCAGAGATGAGATAAAACCCTGTAAGAAATACTGATATGAAAATCAAAATACGTACTATTCTTATTACTGTCTTCTTCTCCATGTGGACCCTCCAGCTTAACTCAAGTACAAAAAACGTTAATTTTAGATAAAGAGTCGAAATGAGGCTGGAAATTCTTCTGTAAATCCTTCCTGCAGCGTTTTTAAGAAGATTTCTAGAGTCTCTCGCTGCACATTGTACACATCGATTTTCCCAGGTTTGACTTTACACCTCTCCAACATATAGGATCCATCCTCATCTCTCACGAGGAGTTCGTCATTGAATATTTCATATCCATCTATGATGGTTCCTCTATCAAAGATGATTACTCCGTTGCACACATCATGAGTCACCTTGAGTAATCCTGTAAGCTTTCTAAACTTCAGCCTTTCAGTGATAGATTTCACATCTATGTAGTTTGCAACAGAATTGCTGTATACTCTTCCTGCGATGAGGCGACTGTTGTCGTGTTCACCATAAGCTAAATAACTGCTGTCTGCTATGGGTCTTTCTCTTTGGCAGCACCAATACACGATGCGATTTCCATCCATGTAGTCAGTAATAATTTTCTTATTTAGTAATCGAGAGACAACATCATAAATTCTCATCTGCTGTTCGTAATCCAATGGAACAAAGATGTTCACAAAGAGATAGTCCCCCATCTTGTGGAAGACGCTGCTGGTAGGGAGGGTTGAAAACAAGGTAACGATGTATTTTTCGTAGTCTGTCTTAAAACAGAGGGTGAAACTATCGTAGGCTTGGTATCCTTCAGGGAAATAGTACGTGATAACTGTACAGTAATTTCTCAAGCTTTTTTTCCATTCTTCATAGCATCTCCAACTTATTGGGTATTCTTTCCTGAGATGGCTAAATCTTTTCCCCAGGCTTAATTTGAAATAATTGAACATCCTCCAATGATCATCATTCCAATCTGGATAAGAAGACGTAGATGTAATGGTTGATTCTTCAATTTTTCTTTGCTCCAAAAACTTCTCCATGGTTGTGAAACAGGTTTTCCACGACGTGTATTTGACCTTTTGTGTAAAGACCCTTCCCATTGGTCCTTCCATTACTTTCCCTTTGTAGCCGGAAACTTGTGAGAAATCTATGAATCCATCATACACTGCTGTAATATCCCAGTCCCCTTGGTAGACTGAAAGATATGTTATACCAGTGTACCTTTGAAGCTCATTATAGGCTTTCCATTTATCCTCAAATAAGAGCAGTGCTGCTTTTTTAAAAGGAGAATTCAGTCTTAAATGTGGGTTTGGAACCATAATTTCTTCTTCAGCCTTCTTTGCATATCTGTCCACTGTCGAGACTGAACGATTCGCCAGTTTTGCTATTTGTTTGTTAGGTATCCAGGGGTTATCGTATTTGAAACTGTAGATTTGATATTGCAAATACCTGATTTCTTCTTCGGAGAGTCTCGTCATGTTCTCATCTCCCTTTTGCCTCGCACCGTTCCTAAGATTTCAGTGCTCATGTTCGTCTCCTGCGTTCCTATGTGATACCCTGTAAAGCAGCGTACTAGTGTACTCACTGGAAATTGGTGCGTGAGCCCTAGGGTGGAATCCCGACAGCTTCTGCATACGTTTTCACCTCTCTATTTGAATCACATCTCCTCTGGAGGTACTAAACACTATTTATGTAAGAGAACCATATAAATATTGCGGTTGATGAAATGAAGAAAATCTCCAAAAAGAAAATACATATGTTTTAGATACAAAAAAGGAAATATATAATCTTTTTGGTATATATTTTAATTAAGAATACTTTTTTTCATCCAAATAGTTTTGATAAGATTATTTAACGGAATTATGGTGTTTTAATTCTAATTTTCTATCACCAATAGTTTTTTGGCACACAAAATACTTTAAAAGATTAACAAACTCCAAGATTATTGAAATGAATGGACATGAGTACTACCATGACTTTTCTCATTAGTAATATACGATTCAGTACACCAAAATTGGTAATACTCTTCCCCATCTATGAGAGTAAGCTTATTCTTGCTTTAACTGAGTAAATCTCTCTATGGTTTGGTTAACTTCATTCCAAAGAACAGTTCAATTCCACCAGTGCAGTCTCTCTGTTGCTTTGATTGGTTAAGTTCTTTGTTCTTTTAGAGCTGTGATAAGTGTCTAAATTTAGTCCAAATCTATACAATCTTTGGATGTGATAATTAAAGTGTTCCTACAAGTCTTCCTGAAATAGCTGCTACAAAATAGTGAGAAATCCCTCCAGGAAGAAATTGGAACGTTGATTCTGTGATGACAGTAGTAATTTATTTGTGCACAAAAGATGTTAGATCTTTAGGAGATTTCGGGTTTTATGACGTTCTTAAGATTCTCCCACAGTAGTATTCTGAAAGAGAAAATTTGTATAGGTAACCTTAAAAGTCTCGAATTGTACACTACCATTTCATTCTGGAACGGGTCATAATCCCGTAGGTGTCTATGGGAATCTTCTTTCTCTTGATTTTAAGAGAACCTGCAATTCTTGTGGCGAGCTCCCAGTAATGGGCGTCAACTAGAATACCCATCAAAATTTTCTTGTGCTCGTATCTGTGCCGTATGGGGTAAATCTTCAAGTCAACATTTGATGAAGTAAGACTGCATGTTTTCAAAATGTGTTGTTCATCCACAGTGAATTTTACATTTGGATCCAGATCAATCCACTCTTTCCCATTGTACATGACTGCGTACTTGTAATCATATCCTGAATAATCGCCACGTGAGATTACAAAAGAATAATCGTAATGCAAAGCTACAACCCAATTCCAGGACGTATTGCGAGGAAAATCACAAAACGTGTGTTCTCTGCAGCCGAGGGTATCTATCTCAAACGTTTTACCAAAAGCACTGAGCGTTCCACTTACAGCATTCTTCGCATATAATTCACACTTGAACTTTTTTTCCCAGAAGGCTTCAATAATCTTCTGAGGACATTGAGGTTTGTAGAAAAGAGTTGCTGAGAGTTTAGGATTTCTGATTTTCACCTCCCACCCACCTTCCTCATATTTGCCTTTGACTGAAAAGGTTCCCCCCTTCCCTTCTGCATATAAATCTGTATAATCTCCCTCTGCAGCTGAAATCCTCGAATCAAAGTTAAGCTCTACCTTCTCATTCGTTTTAAAATTCCATATAGAGCTTGTGATATGATCACGAATAGGCGACTTAAGCACGGTATGGGAAAAGACAAGGCTCACCTTCTTTGAAAAAAAGGTGAAATTCCACCACTCCTTGTACTTAAAAACGCTCCAGATTCTGTGATATCCTTCTTCCTTCATTGAATACCCTCCCGTCCACAAAGTAAGGTAACACTGAACCCAAAATTTTTGCAGATTTTTCTTCTATTGCATTTGGTCATTTTCTCCATCTTCCATTTGTTTGACAGCAAAGCGCTTTCTGTGTTTTTCCTGTGAACTCCTGCGAAACAGAGTACTAGAGTATCTTTTGAGAATAACTACATCAGCTTTAGGGTTGGATTCCACCAGCTTCTGCGTGATTCACCTCTGCATCCAAAGTCATGTCTATTTTGGATGGTCAAGTTAAATCTATATAAAATACCCTCTTATAAATATTGTGGTTGAGATGAGTTGTCACGTCTTTTGGTGTTAGCTTACACAAACTTGAGTCATCACTCGATATGTATGTACCCCTTGTATATGGGTATACAGCATACAATACTTCCGATATATGGTTTTCTGACAATCCCTTTGTTAGAGGTCTAGGCTCTACCATAGTTCCTGAAAATCGTTCAGAATCTGTAAAAAATTTGCACGTGTGTAAATGGCTTAAAGAAAGAGAATCAAAGGTTAGAAAATACAACCAATTTATGAGGCTTCTCTCCTCTTTCCTGAGGTGGACCACTTGGGCTTTCTGACCTCTTCGGGAATGGACCTCTTTTTGACAGCAGCTTCCTGTTCAATTCTTTTTATGAACACTTCTTCCAGTGTGGGAGCAGTTGTTCTCAGATCCTTTATAGTTATCCTGTGATTTTCTGTAATATCCAGAATTTCTCGCAGCGTCCTTTTTATGTTGGTGGAAATAACCTCTACCATGCATTCATTGACAATTTCCGTATTCTCTATGGAAGAGAACCAGTGGCTTTCTCCTGATTCCACTACCAAAGTGATCTTCTCCTGTTCGAGGCCTTCCCTCTTGACATCAGCTGGGTTTCCCTCCAAGACGATTTTTCCGTTGTTGATCATGGCAATGCGGTCGCAGATTTCTTCAATCTCATACAGGTTGTGGGATGTCCATAAGATAGTCTTATCAGATAATTCAGTTTTTATCAATTTTTTGATTTCATAGCTTGCCTGGGGATCAATACCCGTGGTGGGTTCGTCTAAGAGGAGGACAGGAGGATCGTTCAAAAGCGACCGCGCTAGTGCTAGTTTGTGTTTCATGCCTGTGGAGTACCTCATTAAGAGTTCGTCCTCCCACTCCTTGAGATTGAACAAATTGATGAGATAATCGAGCCGGGATTCATCACGAATGTGGTAGAGTTCAGCAAAGAATTTGAGGTTCTGCTTCCCGGTGAGTCTCCAGTATAGAGAACGGGAGAACTCTCCAGGGAGGACACCAATTTCACTTCTGACTAAACTATCTTCCTTTACGATATCATGTCCATTAATGGATGCAGTTCCCAAATCAGGGAGTATCAAGGTGGAGAGCACTTTGACGAGGGTAGTTTTCCCTGCACCATTGGGTCCGATTAACCCGAAGATTTCTCCTTTTCGAATTTTTAAATTGACACCATCTACTGCTTTTACTATTTCACGTCCTTTTCGGGTTATCCTACTGAAGATACTGCTTCCTTGTTTTCGTTTAGTAAAATATTTGCAGAGATCGTGAGTCTCAATCATTGTGATTTTGTGGTGAAGTGACTTTAAAAGGTTACCGGTTCATGGGTCGTCAAGAAGTGTGGTACTCAAGATCTTAAATGTCCTAAAATATCAGAACATCAAAATATTGTTAATAAAAGTCAATATATTGTTACACGTGTAACAAATGTGAGATAAACACCCAAAAGCTGACGCTCGGTTTATTCAATGTCGCAGTTCAAGTGCGGGAGGTAGTACCTTTCATGAAATTTCTCTCACGTATAGTCAATGACAATGAGGATGTTACACGTGTAACACAGCTCCTTTGTTGGCGCTTGGATTGATACTGAATACCGATTCATTTACATATCCACGTAACACTATTGAGACAAAAGATCTTCTGTCGAAACCCTTAAATGGGGAGATACATTTTTGCTACCATGGGTGTAAACCTTGCAGACTTGGTGGAAAGAGAAGAGATCGAGCTTCCAAAATTGAGAGGGAGAGCTGTAGCAGTGGATGCTTTGAACATACTGTATCAGTTTCTGGCCATCATCCGCCAGAGAGATGGAGAATTGTTAAAAGATTCTCAAGGGAGGGTGACCTCGCACTTGTCTGGATTATTCTACAGATCGATAAACCTGATAGAAGAAGGTATTAAACCCATCTATGTCTTTGATGGGGAACCTCCCTCTGTAAAAATGGAGACTATTGCTAAAAGGCAGGAGATCAAACGAGAAGCTAGACGAGAGTGGAGAAAAGCATTAGAAGAAGGGAGGAAAGAGGATATTAAAAAGTATGCACAGCAGACCTCAAGGGTAACAGATGACATGGTAGAAGATGCAAAAATGCTTTTGGAAAGCATGGGAATACCTTTCGTGCAGGCACCGTCAGAAGGTGAGGCCCAAGCTGCGTTACTGGCCAGAAAAGGAGATGCGTATGCTGCAGGTTCCCAAGATTACGATTCGTTATTATTTGATGCACCGCAGTTAATCAGGAATTTAACTCTGACGGGGAGGAGAAAGCTTCCAGGGAAGGACGTGTACATAACTGTTAAGACTGAATTAGTAGTATTACAGAATGTACTCCAAGAGTTGGGTGTCACCAGAGAACAATTAGTAGAAATCGGGTTGCTAATTGGTACTGACTACAATGAGGGTATATCTGGAGTTGGACCTAAGACTGCCTTAAAAGTGGTGAAAGAAGGGAATTTCTCAGAATATGGACTGGATGATTTAAAGAAATTGTTTTTGTCTCCCAAGGTAACTGATGAGTATACTATCAAGTTTGGAACTCCATCTCCAGACAAGATTTCAGAAATTTTATGTGAAGAGCATGATTTTTCTGAGACACGGGTGGAGAATGCAGTACAGCGATTAATGAAGGCTACGGAAACCACGGTAAAACAGACGTCATTAGATGCTTTTTTTTGAAACCATTTTATTTACGTTGTCTCAGGGCTTCATGAGAATGAGGTTGGGTAGAAAGAGCATTCACATCTTGAAATATCTTAAAATGAACTGAGATATTCACAATAAAAATGCAAGAAGGAGACTGTACATTCATCAATAGATACTAACTCTCCACCACAAAAAGTATAAAGTGGGCAACACATAATGACCATGGAAAAGCTCGTACGATTTGGTGTTTCAATGCCTGCCCCACTACTAGAGCATTTTGATAAAATCATCCAGGTAAAAGGATACACAAACAGATCAGAAGCTATCAGAGACATGATACGGGATGCCATTGTGGAACACGAATGGATGGAAGGCAAAGAAGTGGTGGGTGTTATCACTATCGTGTATGATCATCACAAAAAGGGTGTCATGGAGAAGATAACCAATTTGCAGCACATCCATCATGACAAGACAGCATCCTCAACACACATCCATTTAGACCACGAGAACTGTCTGGAGGTGATCGTCGTTAAGGGAAAGCCGCCAGAAGTAAAAGAGCTTGCAGACAACATGATAGCTTTGAAGGGAGTGAAGCACGGAAAATTAGTGGTAACATCTCCATTGAAGTATGATTGACATATGCAGTTAACCCTCTAGGTATCCTGAAGTTCACTTTCCTTTTTTCCTTTTCTCTGGCTTCCTCTTCTTCCTTCTCTCTCCTAATCTAACTTCCTTAACTTCTTCTTTAGAGGATATTCTCTTCTTTACAATGTAAACACCCGATAAAGCGGCCAAAACACCTACCACCACAATCAAGGAAAGATACCTTTCAACATATTTCTTAACCTTGAACAGTATTGATGGCTTTTTTTCTGGTTCTTCAGGCTCTTCCTTGGGAGTTACCTGCTCCAGTTCACCTTGTTCCTCAATGTCTCCACCTTCTCCTGCGTGGGCATGACTTGCATACACAATGAGCGATTCCTTTTCCCTCCAAACGATGACGAGCTCATCATTGTATTCTGCTGCTGTCATTGAGGCTTCCCACACCTCTGGTGTATCTGTTAACTTGTACACGTGGGACCAGTTCCCATCATACACCCGGTAGAAAATATCCACTTCCCAGGGCTCTACCTCTAGATCTTCAGTACCATTCCAGAATACAAAGATTCTCCCATCTGATGTAGTGACAGCAGATCCTCCTGATAAGAACCCCTCTTCAGGAGTAGCCACCGCCTGTATGGGAGTCCACTCCTTGTCGTATGCAGTATACACCAGTGTCTTTTGTTCAGTCTCCTGTCCCTGAACCTCTAAGAAAACCATGAGAGTGGTACCGTACTGGACCACATCATACAAGTAGGGATACCCTTCTGTCATCAACGGATAGGGGTCTGAAAGCCCATCATTATCCACTGTCCTGTAATAAATGTCTGAAGTCTCTGTTTCATAGAATATCCACACCTCATCCTCCCATGGGAAGACCTTCAAAATCTTATCGTACTCCTCAGTAGTGGTTAGCACCTGTTTTTCACCCCAGTGATCTCCCTGGAATACCTGGTACTCCCAGAACCCTCTTCTGCTCCACAAGAGCCAGATCTTGCCCTCTGGGGCTTTGACCACAAATTGGTCTCCGATGTACGGCTCAGCATCTGCACACGATGGTTGAGACCATGTTTCGGCAAGGGTTCTGAAACAGATGTCCTTGATCATTTCCAGTTCCCCTTTCTCCGATGTACTCCAGAAAAAGAGTAACGTCCCTGAATCTTCAACAGCAGCTATGAAATTTCCTACATCAGACACTATCTGGGGAGAACTCCACTCACCAGTGTAGGTTTTGTACTTTACAATTTTTTTATTATCAAAAGTCATTTCCTCGTAGATTAACCACAGTACACCATTATAAACAAAAGGGCTCCACCAGGTTACCATTTCGTAATCCCATTCAGTTAACGCTTCGGTTTTCTCAATAGTAAGTGGGGTTTCCATGTCATCAGATTGTACAGGACAGTACATGAGCATGACCACAGCTATGAAGACACATAGGTTGCGCAACATAAGAAGATGTTGCCAGTTCCTAATAAAAGGCTTTCGTTTTGGGGCTGTCACGTCTATGAAGGTCAATCTGTTACATGTGTAACATTTCAGTTAAATTATCATTTCATCTGTAATTTAACTATAAAAAGAAAATTCGCATATCCAGGAGGTTCCATCCCCTGAAATTGACAATCCCTTTTGGGGCTGTCCAGTCGGAGTTCATCATGCCGCGCACAGCAAATTTCTTTACTCCAGAACTTGAAATTGTGACAGTATATCCGTCCTCACTATAATACAATAGTATGGTAAAATTCAGCCTCATTTACTTATGGCAGTTAGTGAATAGTCAAGAATTCGAAATCTGAAAACTCATTCTTGTCTTTACTTATGGATTTCATCTATTAATGGCTATGTGTGCCAATTGAGCGCTTTGACATGAACTCATTTATAGAATATGAATTTGTTGTCGTAGAAACAGGGTGAAGAAAGGTCATTTAGTATAGAATAGCAGAATATAACCAGCAAATGTGATTCTCATCCACAACCTATTATTTCCTACTTTTGAGAACCCCCATTGCTCACTAATTCATAAGAAAATTGAAGGAGTAATTTAACCCACAATATCTGATGCCAGAGAGTACAGTTTCAGTCTCTTGTCCTTGGAGGTCTTTCTCATGCTGATGAGCTGGTGATTCGAGAGATCTTCCAGTATGTACCTCACTGCTCTCTCAGTCAGACCCGATCTTCTTATAATCTCTTTTTGAGATAGTTCTGTACCTCTAAGCATGTCCAAGATTCTCTTCGCCGACTTGGTCATTCGATTCATACTCCTCTTTTTGAATTGAACTTTAAGTATTTTTCGAATGAGAAATTACCGACCGTAGTCGACTTCATCTATTCCCAGGTACTCATAGATGTTGTGGGTCTGCTGTCTTACCCCTCCTCGGGAAGTAAATATATCGGATATGGACAAGATACCGCCATCTGCTGGCCTTTTCCCTGAAATGTACGGTGAAGAAACACCCGTTATAATGAGCATGACCCGCATGGAGTCTCTCAACGATTCGTCAATACGTGCTCCCCAGATGATCTTGGAACTTTCATCGCCAATCAACTGGTTAATGTACTCTCCTACAGCAGAAGCTTCTGACAACTTCATGTCTGGACCGCCTGACACATGAACTAACGCACCCTTGGCATTGGTGTAGTCCACTTCTAGCAACCTGTTTCTCAAAGCTTCTTCTACAGCTTCCTGCGCCCTGTTGTTGGTATTGGATTCTCCCACTCCTACCATGGCCACGCCACCATTGGTCATCACTGTTCTCACATCTGCGTAGTCCAAATTAACGAGAGAAGGTTCTAATATAGTCTCTGATATACCTTTGACCATTTCTGCCAGCACTTCATCAGATACTGAAAAAGCATAATCCAGGGGAGCATGAGGGCACAACTCCATCAATTTATTGTTGTCCAAAGTGATAACAGTATCTGCAGCGCGCTGTATAGCCTTCAATCCTATTTGTGCCTTTTCCAGCCGATGTTTGCCTTCCATCCTAAAGGGAAGGGTTACCACACCGATGACCAGTGCATCTAATTCACTGGCGATCTCAGCTACCACGGGAGAGGCTCCTGTACCAGTGCCGCCACCCATGCCTGCGGCCACGAACACCATGTTGGCTCCTGACAGAATTTCCCTAATCTCCCTCCTGTCTTCCTCTGCAGATTGATATCCTAGTACAGGGTCACCGCCTGCACCCAGACCTTTGGTCACTCCCCGGCCAATTAGAACGTGCTTATCTGCTTGTGTCGCTTCTAAGTGCTGCCTGTCTGTGTTGACTGCAATAGTTTCCGCGCCCTTGATACCACCAATTTTCTCCAGTCGGTTGATCGTATTGTTACCTGCACCTCCACATCCTACTACCAAAATTCGAGCCTTACCCAGGCCGTCATCCATATTGAAGTTTGCTTCAAATGGTTTATCTTTCCTGATGTGTTGTTCAGCGTTCATTAAGATACTTTTCATCTTAACGCCTCCTACCTCTAAAAGGTTCTTCTACTTTACTGCGGGGTCTTATTCCTCCGAGTTCACTCTTGATCATGTCGCGTACTGCAGCTCTGATAGCTTCGCTTTTGTTAGGGTAGTATCCATAGTTAACTAACTCGTCCAAGCTGTCTATGTATGCATCAGGTAGGTTCACCGATACGAGCTTCATGATGACCCCTCCATTATCATGATAATATATAGATAATACCCCTATATAAAGCTTACGGTTTCTCAGCATTATCCAGAACTTACCTAGACCCTATCCACGTATTATCTGGAACATATATGGATATTATGTGTATCATATACACATACTATACAGCTCATTCTACGGTTCTTTTTTCATACAAAGGTGATATTGAAGGTTATACTATAAATACTTTTCGGTATGTATTCAGTTCATCAAAAAGACTCAACTGAACAGCCTCAACATTTCTGGAACCACTACATTTTTATAAGAACCACACACAAAAAAGAATATGTTCGCAGCCTTCAGACTGAGCACCGAAGACCCTCGAACCATGGTGGAGTGTTACGGAAAGAGGGCAGCTCTCTTTAACCCAGAGCTGGTGGCAGGATATCCCCATCTGGAGTTCGCCAAAGTCTGTACTGATACAGCTTTTGAGAGAGGGGAGAACATTGCCCGGGATTACAATATCGAATTTTTGGTGAGGTTATCTGGGAGGAAGCAAATTGAAAAAGCTTTAGACATAGGAATTGGAAAAGGAACGTGTGTGGGCGTTTTTGCTGAAGAAGGTGTCATTGAGATGATGGAAACCCAGTTAAAAAATCGCAACGATTCTTTACTTGAGTTAACGCCAGAGAAGGAAGCGAGTATAAGAAAGTTCTTTGAGGTTTCTGGTTCGGGGAAGGTGCTGCAGAAAAATATTTTTGAGAAAATTGCCTTACTTTCAGTGTACTAATCCTGTTAAAAAAAGAAAAATAGGTATATATTATTTTTGCTTTCTATTTCTTGTTCTGCATTCCTACAAAAATTCCGCCGATCATCACCAGTATTGCAAGAAGCCCTGTTCCCAGACAGAATGATGGGCCTGGTTCTGGACATCCATTGTTACTTCTGGGACCCGATTGGTTGGGACAGTTATCCTCGCAGTCGTTCAAGCCGTCACTGTCAGAATCCCATGGACATCCTCTAGAATCCACCCGAGTACACCCTGGATTGTAGCAGTTGTCCTGATCGTCTGGCACGCCGTCGTTGTCTGCATCTTGTGTGGGACATCCTTCGTCCTGTCTTTCTCCGTATTCTTGTGGACACTCGTCATTGCAGTCATCCAGCCCGTCACCATCAGTATCTCTGGGACACCCATTGGCGTCCACAACACCACATTCCGGGTTGTAGCACGCATCCTGATCATCAGCAACTCCATCTCCGTCTTTGTCTTCTTCTTCTGCAGGACATCCATCGTTGGCTGCAATCCCCCTTTGTGCGGGGCAGTCATCCTCGCAATCGTTTAACCCATCATTGTCAGTATCTTTGGGACACCCATTGTTATCCACCCTGGTACAATCTGGGTTGTAGCAGCTGTCTTCATCATTGGGAACACCATCTCCGTCGTCATCCTCTTCTGATGGCTCTCCTCCATCGCACACCATGTTCACGTGAATGGTAGTGGTCATCCCGCTGAGGATGGTGACAGTCTCCACCACATCTTGGCAGCCTGGTTTGGTCAGCCTTACTTGATGCACGCCTGCTGAAATATTGGAGAGCGTAACAGTAGATGTCATGGCAGTGGCCACGTATAATCCATCTATGTAAATATCGTAGTCAGATGTGTTGTTGTAAATCCTTAAAAGACCAGTACCTGCTCCACCTCCTCCCATCCCTATAGTGAAGGTAGTAGACCACGTTCCAACACCTGATATATTCACTGTCACTTTGTATTCTCCTGCATCAATGGTGACCATAGCATTACTGGTCTGTCCCCAGCTCCACGTTTTTGAATCACCAGGGGTTAACGTCCAGTTCTGCATTGCGACACCAGGTACATACGCTATCTGCCAGGTAGCTCCAACTTTTTTGTAGATCGTCCACGGGTTGTTTATCGTTCCTGTAATTGCAACACTTCCTGTGTTGGTCAAATAGAAAACAACAGTTTCACCTAAAGCATAATCAGGTTTGTTTGTACTTACTGTAGCTGAAGGGGCACCTCCACTTGTGGTGAAACTAACACAGGCTCCATTTTGGGAACCTGCACTGTTGGTTGATCTCACACAGTATTTGTATGTGGTCAATGGAGTTAACCCAGACAAGGTATAGGTTACTGTTACAGCAGTATTTCCACTTCCTATGTTCTGAAGGGGCGTCGGTGAGAAATAGGAGGGAGATGCTGAAGGAT
>Ga0209636_10002085_pt1 | contig 20261 bp, 15 predicted proteins | sample DeeMarSWOR152_54_FD_187464 | JGI IMG/M metagenome (GOLD analysis project Ga0209636, IMG submission 187464) | Marine sediment microbial communities from White Oak River estuary, North Carolina - WOR-1-52-54 (SPAdes) (version 2) | ecosystem: Environmental > Aquatic > Marine > Intertidal zone >...
ATGTTAGACGTAAATGATGTTCCAGTATCTGTGCGAGAAAAAATGTGGGGCTTAAACATGGCGAACATACTTGGAATTGATTCTAATACGCATAAATCTATTAAAGAGGTAAATCATTTTAATGAATGAAACTACCATCAAGAAAAAATTTTCACGTCGTAGATTCCTGGAATCTGTTGGATCTATTACGGCTTCGTTTATTGTCCCAGATGTGATGTGGTTGAAAGATAAAAAGACTTCAAAGCCGCGTAAAGGTAAATCTAATCTTTTTATCGAAGATGGCAAGCCCGTGCTGGTTGCTGTGGAAGGAACTGATATACAACAAATGTTGATGAAGGGTTTGAAATTGATAGGAGGATTGGAAAAAATTGTGGAAAAAGATGATCATGCATTCATTAAACCAAATTATGGCTCACATCGAGCTTATCCAACCAGCTCTGATCCAATTTTTTTAGTTTCTATCGCCAGTCATTTGAAAAAAAATGGTGTTAATAAAGTCACTATCTGTGATTCTTCAGATGCCTATGTGTTAAATCGCTATGATGATTTCAAATATGTTTTCAAAATGTATAATGTTTTTGAAATCGGTAAAAAAGCTGGTGTTGAGGTAATCTGTACCCATCCTAAGGCTGAGAAGGAATATATTCCTGTTAATTCTGAACGATGGGAAAAGAATCCAGAAATTAAGGTCAATCGACATTTATTGCCTGCTCAGATTATCATTAATCAACCCATGCTTAAAAAACATGGTGAGGCATTCATGACCTGTGCCTTAAAAAATTTCTACGGCATTGTTTACCAGCCGCAACGAATGAAATCGCATATTCAACGCAAAGAATATGGAGAATCGGGACAGGATTTCTTTATGAAGACTATCGCTGAATTTGCCGATGCCGTGCACCCCGAACTCACCATCGTCGATGCCAGAAAAATATTAACTGTTAAGGGTCCAAGTTTGAAAGAGGGATCGGTGGTGAAGGATATAAATAGAATCATTATATGTGGAGATATGGTAGCGACCGATAGTTATTGTGCGCAAATCCTGGACGAGCACGATAAGACATTTGAAAAAGAAATGATTAGTCCTACGCTCCAATATGCTGAAAAATTAGGACTCGGAACTATGGACTTGAGTAAAGTCAAGATTATAGAAGTGACAGTTTAATAAGTATATTTTCGCAGTCTAATAATCTAAGTAATTTTAACACTTGCGGGAGGATTCAAATGATAAGCAAACAGATTTTATGTAAAGTAATTCTTTTAGGAGCTATTTTAATCGGTTTAGTTATGAACGATTGTGCAAAACAGTCCGGGAAGATCATGATTACGGATAATGGATTACCCCAGTCGGTGATCGTGATTAATACAGAAGCAACGGAAACCGAGAAATTTGCTGCTCAGGAGTTGCAAACTTATTTAAGAAAAATTTCAGGAGTAGAGATTCCAGTAAAAACAGATTCTGAGAATCCACAAGGGAATCGGATACTTGTAGGTCAAAATAGATTGACTGAAGAATTAGATTTAAAGACAGACAATCTATCAAGAGAGGGTTTTCACATAAAAACAATAGGCAATGATCTTGTGCTGGTAGGTGTGGATGATACAGGAACCCAATTTGGGGTCTATACTTTTCTGGAGAAATATCTTGGTGTGCGCTGGTTTTGGCCGGGTGAATTGGGTGAAGTAATTCCTCATATAAAAACTATTAAAATTGAACCGATTGATGATATCCAGGAGCCAGATTTTAAATGGCGTAATCGGGGACCAGAAGGTGCTCTCTGGGGAGCAACTACTGGACCTACAGAAATGCATGCCCGGGAACGCCTGTTGGGTGTGACAGTAGACCATCAGAAAGAAGTGGAATTGTGGGAAAAACGTAATAAATGGGGAGGCATGAAGATTTATGGGGGTCATGCTTTAGGAGAAATTTTCCCACCAGAAAAGTATGCTAAAACACATCCTGAATATTATGCACTAATTGATGGCAAACGTGCAGTTCCAGCCGAAGATTACGATTATAAACATGACGGTCAGATATGCACCACCAATCGTGATGTGATAACAGTGGCAGTTGAGTGGTCCAGAAAATTTTTTGATGAACACCCTGGTTATGATGGTGTTCATATAACTATGAATGATGGTGGTGGATTTTGCGAATGTGAGCGTTGCCAGGCATTGGATTCTGGTGAATTTGTAAAAAGACCGGGAATCGATATCGAAGAGATGAAAAATAGGCCTGCTAAATATACGGTTATAACCGACAGGATTTTTACCTTCTTGAATCACGTTTCGGAAGAGGTGCAGAAAACTCATCCAGGGAAATATATTGTTTCTATGGCTTATTCTAGATATACTCAACCACCAAAGAGCATTCGGCTCCATCCTTTTGTTATTCCTCAGTATTGTCTTTGGAGTGCTTATAAACATGCCAATCCAGAATTTAAACAGCGACATGAAGAAATTGCTTCAGGCTGGGCTAAAGCCGCTAATAAAAAAGGAATCTATGAATATCATATCAATGGTTCCTGGCCGGGAATGCATCGGATTGTGATGTCACATATTGCTGAATCCATCAAATATCTCTATAGCCAGGGCATTGATCTGTATCAGACTCAGTCAGGCAATGAGTTTGCTATCAATGGTCTCAATTATTTTGTAGCCGGGAAACTCCTTTGGGATACTTCATTAGACGAAAATCAAATTCTCGAGGATTTCTATAAAAAGGCATTTGGAAATGCAGGGAGCGCTATTCAGCGATTTCATCAACGATTTGCAGATGCCTGGATAATGGCAACTAAAGATGGCGTAGATGTCAGTTGTAGCTCGCTTGAAAAAACACGACTACTCGAACTCTTCACTCCTCAATTATTGGAAGAATGCCGACAGGACCTGGCAGAAGCCGAAAAAGCGGCTGACAATGATTTAATCCACCAGCGTGTTGAATTTTACAAAAATGGTTTTCAGTACACCGAACTGACAGTGAAAGCAGTACAAGCAGCAAAGAAGTTGGAGGAATCTGGAGTACATCTTTTTCCTTTAGAGAAAGCCCAACAAGAGATTCTGACAATTAAACAAGAAGAAGCTAAAAAATTACTTGAAGATGCGCTTGGTGCATGGGAACAGAGGAATCGTTATGTTGAAGAATTGAAAAATGAATACGTGCTCGCCTATTTTTGGGTGACATACAATGATATGCAACGATCATTTAATCCTACTGAAAATCTGAGAGAGTTGTTAAAAATTTTTAAACCTTAACAAGGATATATACTTGTGAAGGGTTAGATTTTCAGTATTTAATCTGTCATTGCGAGGAGCGAAGCGACGAAGCAATCTATTAATATTTAATAAGTTATGATATTGCTTCACTTCGCTCGCAATGACAGATCTAAATGAAATTCTTATCCTAAATGAGTATATCTCCTTCAGTCAGTATGAAAATGAACTTCTTGTGGACTGCAATCTTTTCAATCAAATGGATAGATGCTTTCAGAGCTAATGGAAAATCGGTACCGCCCTTTGCTTTCAACGCCAGCGGGATTCTTCGGAGTACTGTTGTCAGTGATAGGTGATGACGTCCTTTTTTAACAATCGACACATCGTTATACTCGTTGAGGGTTAGTTTGTAATGTCATGCCTGTGAATACAGGCATCTTTTAACTAACTGTAAATATGGAGATTCCTGTACCACTGGCACTTCCTTCGGTCGCATCCGCAGGAATGACAGCATTTGTTACATTTTAACCCATAACGAGTATAAAACCGACTAGATAAATGTGAGCTTTGGGAGTGCTACACCGTATGTCATAAAAGATAGCAGCAGTATGTATGTTGAGCTGCTGTTTCCTTCTTGCCTTGAGACATTGATCCAGAGCGATCAAAAACCAATTCAAATGCAACTTCATCGAAATTTTTTTAAATTCTTTGGCAACTTTTTCGCTCTATTCCGTGTCTATAATTATAGAAGACTTAAAATTATCTCTTGTAACTCCTTTTAGGATGTCTTTTTTATCAGTTAATGTCAGGAATAAATTCTGAATATTTTGCACTATATTATTTATCGAGGGTGACACCATGAAGCTCGAAGAAAGAATCGAAAAAGATGTGGTCTTGCTTCCACTCGAGGGAAAGCTTATGGGTGGCGCTGAGACAACTATTCTCTCCGATCAGTTACAACAACTCATCGCAAAAGGCTATAATAAAGTCGTCCTTGATTTTGAACGAGTGAAGTGGATTAATAGTCCTGGCATTGGACTTTTGATCAAATGGCTCTTGATCTTGAGGGAGAATGGTGGTGACTTAAGATTAACAAATGCAAAAGACAAAGTAGAACAATATCTGAAGATAACCAAGCTGATGACAGTTATTAAGACTTTTGAGAGTCCTCAAGATGCGATAAATAGTTTTCTATTCCCACTTTCTGTGTGAATAATCCATACAGGCACTCTCTTACAACTGGTAAATCATTTTTCTCAGCCTGATCTCACCATATTCTGAAGTGCTTTAGGAGGTGGGATTAAATAACCTGACCATTTGAAGAATCTGTATCAAATAAAAATAACGAATTACAAATTTATCATGAGTAACTTATTTTATCCCACCTCCTCAACTCAATGCCTACGGTTCAAAATTTCAACATCTCCATTCTAAAGGACAAAGGTTCATTCAAACTTCCTGCATATCTAGGGCTTTGATTCTTTTCAATGCCATTCCTTTTAAATATCCAATATTTCAAACCAAATTCATTTGTCATGAGATTTGAAAACTATTTGTGATTTGGAAGGAAAAATATTGGTTGAATGTGTTTGACGCCATTTCCATCGGTATGACCTATTTTCTGAAAAATGGAAGAAAATAATTTTATTTAAATTCCTAGCAGCATTGATGTTCATTTGCTGTTTAGATATTCTTCCTTGCCGAGGGTATCGGGCGCAGCTTTGTCAAGGGCAAGGTTTGGCTTGGTTGCGTCTTTGGGAATCCAAGGAGATATATGTAATGAAAGTTGAAATAATCTCTTGTTTCTCTTAAAAATATATTTATATTTAGAGCCAGCGCATAAATTAAAAATTTTAAGCTTCAAAATCAATATATTGACTTTTTATGCTTTCAACTATCTATATATTGTATAGTGATTGATTCTTGAGTTAATTTATGCGTCGGCTCTATAAAAATATGGTCGGTTTAATCATCGGAACAGGGATGGGAGCAGGTATCATCATTAATAATCGCCTTTATTCGGGAGTCAATTGTGGCGCTGGTGAGTTTGGCTCGATACCATACAAAAAACATATCTATGAGTATTATTGCAGTGGACAATTTTTTATAAATGAATATGGCATTGAAGGACATAGTCTTTTTGATGAAGCAAAAAAAGGTGACAAAAAATCTTTATCGATCTTTGAGCAATTTGGAATCCATCTGGGTAATGCGATTATGACCATTTTATTTGCTGTCGATCCAGAGGCAATCATTCTGGGTGGCTCAGTTAGTCAATTATATTCATTTTTTGAAGTAACAATGTGGAAAGAAATCAAGTCTTTTCCCTATAAACATACAATCGAACGTCTGGTCATTGACACAACTGAAGAAACACAAATAGCTATATTAGGCGCTGCTGCGCTTTTTTATGATGCACAATATAATAATAATAATGTGATTATTAAAACTACCACCAAAAAATAGGTAGTTTCCCCTCTTGGTTGGTCGTAGCTTGTTATTATCTTATTTTTTAACAATTTGTGCTGCACCAGATTAATTTTGTTGTTATTTTGTTATTCCCAGAAAGTTAAATTTCATTCAATTTGGACATCAATAATCAAATGAAGATCGTCAAAAATTCTCAGATACGATATGCTAAAAAAAGTGGCTTGTAGAGGCAAAGATATTGAATTGGCTTAATAAAAATTAAATCATTAGTTGAATAGAATAAATAAGCTGTGAAGAGACTGGATTGAATACAAAAAGACTCAGGATATTTATTAAAACTAATCTTAAACAACAGCTTCATAAACCAATCGTTGTACTTATGATATTCTTTAAGTTTACTTACATTTAGCCATTCTCGAGCCGTTTGATAAAGGTTTGTTTGGCGTCCTTTACAGTATTCTGGCGGTTGTTGGAGAAAATATTCGACCTTATTAGTTCCGCTTTCTATTCTTCTAATCAGTGGATAATTTCGGCAACTACCAAGTCTGTCTTCATAAACAGAACAGCCATTAGGTCTTAAAAAAGGACAATCTCCATTATTCCCGCAACTCAACATGACTAAAGGTAAACCACTGTCAGGACCAAAATATTCAAATCCATATCTTCTCAAAAACCTGTATGTGTTTGTTCTCAACCTTGTCCTTAATCTGGCTATATCATAAGGATTGAGAAGAATATCAGTATTTTTACAACATTGGTTACATCGTTGACATTCAAAATAGAATTAATCATCCAGATCAAGCTTTTTGATTTTGCCTGAATCAGTGTCCTCCATTAATTTTTCCAATAGTGTTGACATGGTGTTCCCTCCTTAAATTTTCTTATGGTCTGTGTTTTTGAATTTTATACTTTAAGCATACTTTGGATAAAGGCTGTTGTCAAAATTGGCAGGAGGGTGAAAATTTATTTGATTAATAGGATATGTTCTAAGGATTACTAGATATATAGTTTCTATGACTGATCGGCAAATAAGATCAAACTATTTCAATTTTTATAATTCAAATGATTGACTTTTTCTAATTTTTTTCTTATTTTAAAATGTTCGGATAACTTTCTTAATGTTACCTTATCAAAAAAATAATCTCAAAAAAATAAGCAAACAAACAGCTATTGAGTTGTTCATTTATATCATTTATATTTTTAACTTTTAGAAATTAAACTGAGGTTAGTATTCGAAGTCATTACAACGAACTGAAGTTTAAAGTACGTCATTTCATCCTGAAGTATGCTGATTGTGAATAAATCCGCTGTTCGCTGACTGTTTCCTGAGTCAGGGTCAAACCCTACTGCTAACCTACGAGTTCAATCAGTTATGTAACGGGATTAATTTTTAATACATTAGTAATTTAAGGAGACATCAATGTTTCAAAAAATTTGCTATCCACTGATTGCACTGATTTTGTTTTGTTATTGTCAGAGGGAAAATCAATCTCATTCTAAAACTGAAGGAGAGAAAAAGATGGATATTAAACTTAGAAGTACGGCATTTGAGGAAGGGGGAATGATACCAGAGCAGTATACGTGCGATAGTAAGGATATATCTCCTCCTCTTGCCTGGGAGTCTGTGCCCGATAGTACAAAAAGTATTGCCCTTATCTGTGATGATCCAGATGCACCAATGGGAACCTGGGTCCATTGGGTTCTTTTTAATTTACCAGCGAATATCAAAGAATTAACTGAGAACATACCGCCTCAAGAGATACTTGCAAATGGCGCAAAGCAAGGGACGAATGATTTTCGCAACATCGGTTATGGTGGCCCCTGTCCTCCAGGTGGTACCCATCGATACTATTTTAAAATATATGCCTTAGATACAGTACTTACGCTTGAGGCTAGCGCAACAAAGACAAAATTATTGAAAGCGATGGAAGGGCATATTTTGGCTGAAGGCAGATTGATGGGAAAATATAAAAGGTAAATTAAATCAAGACATAACACGTTAACTACGGGGATCGTGTTAGCTGAAAAACGTTCGCAATGAAGCAATCTTCGGACTTATTTGCTGTAATACTCGTTAATAACCAAAATTCTATTATCATTAACAGTTAAAATGACTATAGAAGATAAAGATATTTTCGACAATTTAGAAAATATAGAATATCTAAAAAAATACGATCCCCACTTGGAATTATTAGAAATTCAAGCTAAAGTTAAAGACGGGGTAGAACGTATCGGCAATATCAATAAAAGAGAAGCAGAAATCATAAAGATAAGACATGATTTAGCTCACACGATTGTAAGATTAAAACTCTTTGAAATTAGAAAATCAATAAGCAGAGGAGTGATAGAGTCAGCTTTAAAAATAATTATAAATGTTGTAGATTGGTTAATAAGGCACAAAATTAACATTGTTGCAAAAATATTATCAAAAATTTCAAAAAAATTTATTACCAATATTATCACAAAACTTATTAGAAGAAGATCTCCTAAAGTTCATCAGCCATTATTTCTGAAGAACACAAATAAAAAACCAGGAGCGGATTAGTTAAAACTTTTAAACTTAAGAGCGATTAACCTAACCATAAACTAGGATGAAATTAACTTTCGCAAATCTATAAATGAAAAGATTTTCTTTGGTCTATGCCTTACTATTAATGGGCTTTACTGCCATTATAGGCCAGGTAATACTCATTCGAGAACTGTTAGTCTCTTTTTATGGAAATGAACTTTCAATTGGGATTTTCTTCGCTAATTGGCTTCTTTTAGAAGCATTGGGTAGTTATGCAGCAGGTCGCCTGGCTGACAAAGTAAAATCTGGCATTTCTTATTACGCCTTGCTGCAATTAATTATCTCTCTAACTTTGCCAGCAATTATTTTTCTGACAAGAATTGTAAAGAAATGAAAAATTAGTTCCAGATTCCACTGATAGGATATCCACAAAACTTGCATTTACTATTTACGATGTTGTTTTCCAGCACTTCAAAATGCGTTCGATGGATGATCTTCTTTTTACAACGTGGGCAAAAAGTACTGTTGTGTTCATGGCCTGGAACATTGCCAAGGGTTACAAAATGAAGCCCCGCCTCTATGGCTATTTCATAAGCCAGTTCCAGAGTTTCTATTGGCGTTGGGAGTAGATTTTGTAATTTATAATTGGGGAAAAAACGAGAGAAATGCAAGGGCGTATCCTCACCCAAATTATTCACGATCCATTGACACATATTCCTCACATCTTGAGGATTATCATTTAAACTGGGAATCAGCAGATTTACTATTTCCAGATGTTTGCCAGCGTTGCGAATGTTTTTTAATGTTTTGAGCACAGGTTCCAATCGAGAGGAACATACTTCTCGGTAGAATTTATCAGTAAACGCTTTCAGATCAACAGTAACTGCGTCCATATATTCTAACAATGAAAGAAGCGGTTCTTCATTGATTAATCCATTGGTATGAAATAAAACTCCAAAACCTTTTTCTTTGGCTAATCGAGCGATATCATACATGAATTCATAAAACACAGTCGGTTCATTGTAGGTAAACGAAAGTGATTTACATTGATACTTCGCCGCCAGCTTCACGATATCCGCTGGCTCTACTTGATAATAGTCTATTTCCTCGAGACTACTTTGGGAAAGGTGCCAGTTGTGGCAAAATTGACATCGGTTATTACAACTGGCAGTGCCAATGCAAAACATCTTTGTTCCTGGCCATAAATGGTAGCAGGGTTCCTTTTCAATGGGATCGACCTCTAACGCTGAGGGTTTGCCATATATGATCGTGTAAAAGGTGCCATCTCGATTTTCACGATTTAGACAAAATCCCTGCTTACCATTTTGAACCACACATTGGCGATAGCATAGTAGACATTGAACACGATTACCATTTAATTTCCGATAAAATCGTGCCTCGTACATATTCTGAGACGAATCCATAATTAATCCCAAAGGATTGGAAGCTTGGAAACAGTGGAGAAGTTCCCAGTCTTAAAATTATTTTTGAACCTGTTTTACAAAATTTTCTGCGTGATATTTTTTTAAAAAATTTGTCATATTTAAAAATAGAAAATTCTTATTTAACATGCAATACAAATATACCAGGCCAGGTAACCTTTTCGTGTATTTCAAATCCAGATATATTCAGAGCGCTAACATAAGTGAAAAAGAAATTAAAAAGCAAATTTTTTAATCCTGAAAAAATTTTTATTGGTTTGTTAGTAAGAAATTTATATCTTAATAATAAGGCAAGGAACGACCCAGAGAGTTAATATGGTACTTACAACCCATCAACCTATTTTTCTTCCATGGCCTGGATTTTTCTTTAAAGCCATGCAAGCCGATGTGATGGTTCTATTGGATGATGTCCAGTTTCCTTTAGGGCGAGGATGGATGAACCGTAATCGGCTTAAAAGCGATAATGATATGTTATGGTTAACTGTACCAGTATGGAAAAAAGGTCGTGGTAAACAGATTATCCGCAATGTTCAAATCTGTAATGAAGAAGATTGGCGCAAAAAACATTTGCGTAGCATTCTCCAGTATTATGCCAATGCTCCCTATTTGGGCAATCACTATCCGATGATCGAGTCTATCTACATGCAAAGGCATGAATTACTCATCCATTTAAATGTCGAGTTGATTCGTTATTTTTGGAATGTGCTGGGACCGAAAACGAAATTGATTCTACAATCTGAATTGGGTATTTTAGGTAAAGGAACAGATTTAATTGTGCAAATTTGTCAAAGTTTAAATGCAGGACAATATATAACCTTCCCGATTGTTGAGAAATATCTTGATTTAGGTCAAGTTGAAGGCAACAATATTAATGTAACCTTTGTGCAATATCATCCACCAATCTATCCTCAACTTTGGGGAGATTTCATTTATAACCTTTCTACTCTGGATTTGTTATTGAATTGTGGGCCAAAAAGTAGAAAAATTATTTTGCATGCGTAAAATAAAATAATATTTTTCCTTGCATTTTTGTAAAATAACTACTATATTTTAACTTTCTTATAAAAAATCTAAAACAATTTTATCTTTGAGGGAGGTACAGCGAGATTTTTAGATCGGTGTACCTTTTTTATTTTTCAAAACAAAGTAAGTCAAATATATTTAAAGATCTTATAACTAAAAAAATAAAAGCAACTTCATGAAAATTACATCGAGGAAATCAAGATAATGGAAACTATAACTACCATTGCAACGATAGGGATTGGTGTTTTGAATTCTTTTATTACAGATATATTGAAATCTGGAATTCAGAATTTAAATAAAAAACATCCAATTTTAATTGCAGTTTCCAGGACTGATCAAGAATTCAAGAATATAGAGAATATTCAAGATACGTTGGGAAATTGGCTGAAAGATGCAAATGTTCAAAAACAATTAAAAGAATTTTGTCACGGTAAACGTAACATTACTTTTATTGAATTAGCAAATACTCTTGTTGAAGATTTCAGTTTTTACTATGGGGATCAGTCATTAGAGCAGGCAAAGGAGATAATTAAGACATTTTTTAATTTTTTAAATGAAGAATATCTCAAATCTGAAGAAGGTTTGGTTTTCCATAGTTATCGAAATGAGAAAATCGCTCAAAAGACTCTCTCTAAAATTGAAGAAAGTGAACAAAAAATAATAGAAGCAGTACGTGCTGAGGATGCTAAATTAGGAGAATCTTTCGGGACGCAGTTAAGTCATATCCGAGAACTTTTAGAAGCTGGAGCTATTGGAAAAGATCACTTGGATGTTAGAATTAATGATGGTAAGAAAATTCTGGAAAAAGGAAAAATACGAACCTCTAGTGAGTTTTATAAATCTCTTTTAAACGAAGTTATTTCATTGCCAAATACAAAACAGAGGCATCTATTCAGAATATATACAAATCTCGCTGTTTGTGAAATGGAATTAGGAATGGAGGAGCAAGCTGCTGAGCATTTTGAACTAGCCTATAAGGCGATGCCCACAGATAAAAAAGCAATTGTGAATATGGCTATTGCAATGCATTTGAAAGGAAAACCAAGAGACGGAATTCCTTATGTAAATAAAGTAATACAAAACGATTCCAAAGATTTACACGCATTATCTGTAAGGATAGAATTGCTTTGTGATTTATGTGAATATCAGCAAGCCCTAGATGCTTTTCTAATGAAAGAAAAAGGTGAATTTGATCCAAACTTAATGCAAAAGGCTCAAGCGAATTATTTAGTAGGTTTGATTTTTCTAAGAATGGAAGATTTTGAAAAAGCTGAAAAGTATTCAAAACGTGCATTTGAATTAGATTCTAAGATACCTGATTACTATATTCAAGCTGGTTTATCCATGCTTGTGCCCCTACAAAAAGACAAAAAGTTTGATTGGCAATTAACTCAAGTGGATAAAAATAAACTCAATGAAGCTGAATCTTTATTCACACACGCATTAGAAATAATGAGTAGTTGGGAGTTTAATCATAAATTAGAGACAACGTTACTCAATAGATCAGTAGCAAGAGCACTTCAGGGTAATTTTGGTGAAGCTGTTCAAGATTGTAATGACATACTATCAAGGAATTCCAAATCAAAAGCAGCATATCGCAATAAAGCGATAACAGAATATTCAGCTAACAATATAGAGGAAGCTATTAATTCTTTCTATAAAGCTTTAAAACTTGGTGAGGATCCAAAAGATATTGTACCACGAATTGTTTACTGTTATTTCACTTATGGAACAGAAAAAATTAAAGATGCAATCGAACTAATAAAGAAATATATACCTGATAATGAACCTAATGAAAGAACATTAAAATTTCATTTGCTTTTAGCTTCATGTTATGTGAGAATTAAAGAGTTTGATAAACCGAGGAAAATATTTGATAGATTAGAAAAAAAGTTTGGTATACAAATTGATATTTTATTATCAATTCATGAATTAAACACTGCTGAAGAAAAGTTCGATGAAGCAGAAGAAAATCTTTTATCTGCGTTGAGGATTGTTACAGATTTTAAAAAGAGCATTGTTAAGTTAAAAATAGCAGATTTCTATTATCAAACTCAAGCATGGGATAAGGCCATACCATTTTTAGAACAAATTATTAATATTGAAAATGTGAATGATATATTAAAGAAATACCTTACATGTCTTTATTATTCTTCTAATAAAACTACAGGTTATGAAAAGTGCTTAAATATTTGCCATGAAATTAGAATCAATCAAGGTGTTATTCCATTTATTACTGAAATGGAAGCTGTAATTGAAGAAGAGAAAGGAAATTTAGATATCGCAGAAAAATTGTACAGTCAATTAGGCGAAATTGAATCCGACAAATATGTTCACAGATTAAGATTAGGTCTAATAAAATTCAGAAAAGGCGAACATGAAAGTGCGTTGATGCTTCTTGGTGAAGTTGCTAATAGCACTTGTGATGATCCTAAGGCGTTAATGATGATTGCAGAAGTATACTCATTCATGAAGAGAAATAAGGATGCAATAAAAATAGGTTATCGTGCTTATAAACTTTCGCCTAATGATCCACAAATTAATTTAGAATACGTCCATATATTCTTATTAAGTGACAATGATCTGGCATTTCTAAATCCAGTAATAAGTGACAAAGATACTGTTATAACTGTGAAAATAGATGGACAAAAAAAGGAATATATTTTAGTTGATAATAATGAAGCAAAGTTAATACAGAACGAAATAGATATAAAATCGGATTATGGAAGGTCTCTCTCAGAAAGGAAGAAAGGTGAAAAGTTTAGTTTAAATGATGAAGTTTGTGAAATATTAGAAATTAAAAGTATTTATGTTAGAGCTTTTCAAGAAATACTAGATAATTTCAATCGGTTCTTTCCCAAAGAAAAAGGATTAAAAAAAGTTAAGTTCGACAAAAATTTTAAAAAATTATTTCGAATGTTAGATGAGAAAGCTAAATTTTCATCTCAAATAACTAATATTTATAAGGAAAGAAAGATTCCGATAAGTGGTCTTTCAAAACTCCTAGGAATTGATTTACTTAATACCTGGGCTGGGCTTGTTGCAATACCCGACTTATATTTAAGATGTGCATTAGGAACAACTTATGAGCAACAGAATGAATTAGAATTAGCTCTTAACAGAACGACAGTAGTAGTAGATTTAATTGCGTTTTTCACACTCGTACATCTAAAATGTCTTGAACTTCTTCCGCATATGTTTAAAACTATATATGTACCGACTTCGACTAGAGACGAAATTCATCAAATGATTCGTTTACGTCAAATAGGACTTAAAAGAGGATATATGACAGTTGGCTCACATAATGGCGAATATATACGTGAAGAAATTCCTGCTGAAACTGTTGAAAAGACAATTGAAATACTAAATAAGTTACTTGATTTTGTCAACATAAAAACAAATGTAATAGGCTTTTCGAAGATATTTTCGTCAAGAGAAGAAAGGTTGAGAGATATGCTTGGTGTATCTTCTTTTGATAGCATCAAATTAGCAAAGGAAAAAAATTGCATTATTTTTAGTGATGATAAATCACTACGCTTGTTCGCTTCAACTGAGCATGAAGTAGATGGAATTTCGATCCAGAATTTCCTTAGAGCTTCTTTACAAGAAGGAATTATCACTGAGCAAGAATATGAAGAATATAATCTAAATTTATTGCAATCAAAATATGATTTTATTTCAATATCCGCAAAAACTCTTTGGCATTGTATTGATAAAGGTAACTTTTCAGAGAAGCCTGAAGTTTTATCACTTTTTAAACGCTTAGAGTCGAGAAATACTTCCCTGGATTCTGCAATAAATGTTTTTGCTGAATTTATAAAAATACTTTGGATAAAAACTCGATTAGATCAGATCAAACTTAAGTTTCTTGATCTAAGCTTAAGAGCCCTAACTGGATCACGAGGATTTAATACAATTAATTTATTGAAAGAAAAGTTATTAACTATTTTTAAAGTTAGTCCTTTACACTTAGATCAGATATTAAAAGCAATAGATATTTGGCAGAGAAGTCAATTCATTATTTATTAAAAGAGAAATATTGATCTATAAATAGGATAATTTTTATATTAATTACTGTGAATTACCTGCTTAACTGCATTGTACATGGGCACAAAAGCTTTCAGAGTGGTGTAGAATTTCGGTTAGTTTTTACTACTTTAATTTTACATCATTATGAACTCTTTTGGGATTTTCGTAATTCACAGTAATTACATCTTACCAAATTTTTAACAGTGGCTTATAAGTAGTTATATTTTATAGCCTTTCTGAACAACTTTCCCCTCCTTATTCTAAAATTCTTCTCATACTAAAATAAAACTAAACCAAATCTATAAAATCCCACAGGCTATTTTTCAACTGATTTTATGTCACCAATATTAGCCATCAGGGTTCGGATAAGGTCTCGGATGGGGAGCCATTCACTCGTTATCCGAACCAGGTCTTTATCGATGATAGCCTGGAACGGTTCAGTATAATTAATCCCCACAATTTTCTTATCTTTTACCCAGATTTCTGAAATTAGGGCTTTTAGAAATGTTTTTCTATTGATTTTATTGAGACTTGAATAAATATTGGCAAAATTATGTGAGAAAATTATGATATTGTCAATATCGTCAATATCGTTATGAAGGAGTCGAGCGTGGGGATTATATCTTCTAAAAGCATATCCTCTAATTTGTCCATTTTCTGCTCAATAGCGATTTTTCTATTTTCCGCTTTAAGTTTTATAGAGAAAAATGATGGTGATTATACAGTATGTGTATATCCAGAATATAGTCGATTAACAGATAGATGTCTTCCAAAGTATTTACAATCTGAAGTAAGTTCAATTGTTTTCGTACATATTTCATTCCCACTATCGGTTGAAAGAATTAGTCAACATTATCTACATTAACCAACATTATTTGGACTGAATTATGAATATTATTGGGAGGCAGCTTGACGGATGGACTAAATCAACCCCACGAGATTCGAACTCATTTTTTCCTTGATTCCTACGCTTATTTTACAAATTATAGTTTTGAGTCTTAGAAAGGCTTTCACTTTTCCAAATTTCCATCGCCAGTGAATGATTTTTTTTTTGCGGTAATTTTAATTTATGCGCCGGCTTTAATGTGTCTTATTAACAAACAGATTAAAATCAAGTCGCTACTTAGCGGCTTTTATTTTTCTGCGGAAAAATTCCGCATTTCCGCAATCTTATTGTGGTAATTATGTTGATATTTTTATTATCACCAATGCTTTATCTCTCTGGTTATATTAGTCTTAGGGCTTCCACTGGATTGTATTTATTTTTTGGCATCGATGTTGCCTGTTATATAAATGAAGTGCAAATCTGTTACCATTTTGAGTTAAAAATTTAATTAACCAAACAGGGAGATTCAAAATGAGAAATTTTATTTTTTTATCATTCATGTTCTTTGCGTTTTGCCTGGTTCTTCCAGTTAGCGCACAGAATTGTTATGTTGGTGTTTTAGGGGGATTGAATTTTGCCGACATGGATGTAGTTGGTGATGATGAAGATCAAGAGGTGTCTTCCCATCGTGTATTCGGAGCTGGTGGTGTTTTCGGTATTGATCTGAATAGTAACTTCTCTCTTCAATTGTATCCGATGTATCTGCAAAAAGGCGGGACTATGGAAATGGATGATTCTGAATCCGACATAGACTTTAAGATGGCTTTTCTGGAAATGCCTTTATTTTTAAAGGCTGCTTTTGGAAAAGATATCCGACCCTATGTACTCGCTGGTCCAACTTTCGGATTTCTTCTGACTTCAGAATGTGAAGCTGAAATTAACGATCTTGCTATAAAAGCTGATCTAAAAGATATTACTGAGAAGTTAGATGTTGGTATCGGTTTAGGTGGGGGCGTCGGATTTTCATTATGGAAAGGATCTATTTTCTTGGAGGGTCGCTATACTTTTGGATTAAACAATCTCAATAAAGGCGGTTTAGTAGAATTTAAGACGGACGATATCATCATAACGACCCACGAAGTCGATGAACAAGATGAATTCAAAAACAAGGGATTTCAGATCACGGCAGGTTTTACTCTTCCATTGGGTAAGCAGTAATCACTGGCCTAAATCATCCAACAATCATGAATCATCATGGAATAAACGGTAAACGCAACGGAGAAAGCGCTTTCCGCCTTTTCCGTTCGTTGTTCAATCCTTTAAATGGGAGGAGAATAGCATGTAAAAAGGAATGGGATATGAAAATACTACCAAATCCAAAATATAAACTCATCATAACTCTTTTCCTCGTTTTTTTACTGTACAGTTGTAGTTCTGAAAATCCTACAGCCCCTGTATTAAATGATCTAAGCAACATCCCCACATTGATGAAGGTGTATAACGTACCAGGAATCAGCATTGCTGTGATTAAGGATTTTCAAATTGATACACTTATAGTATTTGGTGTGAAAGATAGAAATACGAATGAGCCAGTAACAAAGCAAACGCTTTTTGCGGCAGCTTCAATTAGTAAACCTGTTTCTGCTATGGCTACATTAAAATTTGTTCAAGAAGGTAGTTTATCTTTAGATGAGAATGTCAATAATAAACTATCATCTTGGAAAGTACCTGAGAGTAATTTTACAATTACTGAGAAGGTAACATTGAGAAGATTATTAAGCCATACTGCCGGTGTTAATTGGCTATATAGCCCGGGATACCAAATGAATAGCCAAATTCCAACATTAGTGCAAATTCTCAATGGTGAGCCACCAGCTAATACAGCTCGGTTAAGTATTGTGAGAATTCCAGGTAGCGAATTTCATTATACAAATCTTGGTTTTTGTGTGATACAGCAAGTCTTAATGGATATTACTCAACAGTCGTTCCCGGAGCTTATGCAACAAACGGTTTTGATACCATTGGGAATGGAGAACAGCCTTTTTGAACAGCCATTACCGGCAGTATTGCATGATAAAGCAAGTTCTGGACACGATTTAAATGGAGAAGTGTTACCTGGTAAGTTTTATGTATACCTGGAGTTGGCTGCTGCCGGATTATGGACAACAGCAGAAGATCTTGCCAAATTTGTAATTGAAATCCAATTGTCTTTAAAAGGGCAATCAAATAGGATTATCAGTCAGCAGATGATAAATCAAATGATTACTCCTATCAGTATTCTTGATGATTTAACAAGTTATGGCTTAGGCATAGGGATTCACAAGGTAAAAAATGAAATCTATTTTGCACATGGTGCCGGCTTTAGAGGTTTCAAAGGTAGAATATTTTCACATATAGAAACTGGTGTTGGAGTAGTTATTTTGATAAATAAAGAGGAAACAGAAAAATTTAGAGACGAAATTATCAAGATGATTGCTCAAATAAATAATTGGCCTGGATTCTCTAATTGACATATTTATTAATAGTAACTATAACAATTAATATTAAAATAATTATGAAAAATAGGATGAAATAAAATGAAAAAGCCAATGAACTATTTATTCAATTTGATATGTTTGATGGTCGCTATTTTCGTTGGGTGCAGCAATGATGATAATATCACTGGTCCAGGCAGACCATTACCTATCGGGACATTAAGGGCGGGGGAACCAGCTCAAAATCTTCAGGAGTTTGAAGCCGTACTTGAGAGGCTGCGTAATGAGTTAATGATTCCAGGAATGTCGGCAACTATCGTGAAGAACCGACAGATTGTCTGGGCCAAAGGTTTCGGTTATGCAAATGTAGAGAACAGAGTACCAGCGAAACCTACCACGTCATACCATCTCGCATCGCTCACAAAAACGTTCGCTTCGACTATCATCATGCAGCTTGTTGAGGAAGGATTACTCGATCTGGAAAGCCCTGTTTCTGATTTCGGAATTGAACTTGAAAGTGTCGGTATCGTGCGCGTCAAACATCTCCTGACCCATACTTCAGAAGGGACTCCTGGGACATTTTATAGATATAATGGGGGTCGCTTTGGTTTATTAGACTATGTGATAACTGGAGCATCTGGTCGTACTTTCTGTGATCTTTTAGTAGAGCGAATCATCGAGCCAATCCAACTGGAACATACGGCGCCTAATCTCCTATCACCAAATAACACAATGATCACAGGGCGCGAAATTATTGAGTTTATGAAAAATCTTGCTCAGGGTTATACTTCGGATGGCACAACTCGCCAGGCGTATCCAACCTATTTCGGTACAGCAGGCGGTCTGATCTCCTCAGCAACAGACGTTGCAAAGTATTCCATAGCTATAGATGAAAACATGTTCTTGACTGAGGAGACTCAAGCATTGGTATTCAGCCCGACCATTTCTATTAACGGCGATACGCTTCCCTATGGCTTAGGCTGGTTCATTCATCGCCAGGCAGGTGTTAAGCTTATATGGCATTATGGGTATTGGACGGCAAACTCGTCCCTGATAATTAAAGTCCCTGAAAAAGAGCTGGCTTTCATTATATTGGCAAATACAGATATGTTGAGTAGGGCCTTCCCTGGTTTAGGTACGGACGACGATGTTACACGCTCTGTCGTTGCAGAGGAATTTTTAAATGCCTTTGTATTTGGAAATGCAGAACTTCCGAACGATCCTTTTCAACTGTAGAATTGCTTAATAAAAAAAGGGTAAACAAATTTGGAGAATATAGAAATGAATGAAATTACGCGTTTATATGGATCATCTATCCTGAAATCAATGCTTATCCTTACTGTCGTACTTGTTGCAGCCCTCTTCCTTCTTTCGAGTTGTGATCATCACTTAGATAGTCAAGAAACCGAAGATAAGTTTTGGGAACAAAACGACACTTATGTAACGGGACATGTAGATCCTGAAGGATCTGGATTCGCAGTTATGGTCGTTAAAAACGGGAAAATCGCGTTTAGTAAGGGATGGGGAATGGCGAATATTGAAAGTAATATTCCTTTTACTCCCGACACACCGAGTAACCTTGCAAGCCTATCAAAACAATTTACTGCAACAGCTATTCTCATTCTCTACGAAAGGGGAAAGTTGAACCTGGATACGAAAATTATCGAACATTTTCCTGAATTTCCTATAGCCTGGTCAGAGATCACTATTCATCACCTCTTGACTCATCAATCGGGTATCCCGAATTATACCGACCTTTTAGAGGATGGGGTGACAGGTTATGATGGTTTGACAAACCAAAGGGCGTTCGAGTTGGTCCTCCAGGAAGATAACCTTGATTTTACTCCCGGGAAGCAAGCGTCGTACAGCAATTCTGGATACCTGATATTAGCCATGCTCGTGGAAAGAATTACAGATGAGAGTTATGCTGATTTTCTAGAGGAGACAATCTTTGAGCCATTGGATATGGATTCTACATTCGTGAGTGATGAATCTGTTGTGTATCCACAAAATGTGGCATTGCCCTACGATGAAAACAACGAATTGTACGAATATAAAGAGTACACTTATGGTGCTGGTGGTATTTATTCTACCTTACACGATATATACAAATGGGATCAGGCGCTATATACCGACAAGATTGTAAGTCAATCAACATTACAACTGGCATTCACTGGTTATACTGGTGGCGATAACGATTACGGTTACGGATGGATGGTTGGTCAACATGGAAAATACCCCGCCTATCGGCACGGCGGATTTATGCCAGGATTTCTTAACTATATCTATCGCGTACCCGAACGAAATTTCACCTA
>Ga0209636_10002086_pt1 | contig 20258 bp, 11 predicted proteins | sample DeeMarSWOR152_54_FD_187464 | JGI IMG/M metagenome (GOLD analysis project Ga0209636, IMG submission 187464) | Marine sediment microbial communities from White Oak River estuary, North Carolina - WOR-1-52-54 (SPAdes) (version 2) | ecosystem: Environmental > Aquatic > Marine > Intertidal zone >...
CTACCTCCATGAATAAAATTTTGTCGATATACATATATAGACATAAAAATCTGTGGGATCAAGTAGTACAGGACTTCAATTGTGGCGGTTCTCTCACTTGTTACACGTGTAACAATTCGTTTCTGTTAAACTAAAGGGAAAAAAGACCAAAGGGTGCAGTGTCTCATGGAAGGATAATATGTCAAAGGCTGTAGTTCCCATAATCGTTGTGATTACGCTCTTTCTGAAAGACACGTTTTCACCCATGCTGTCACCCGTTCATCAGCCTTCATCACATACGGGTAGCCTAACTTTTCTGCTGTCTCACACGCTAACCAGCGAAACAAATCCATGGTTGCTAATAATGCACGTTTTACATCTTTTTCATCATAATAAGCAAACGCATTTCGGAGGTCTTTTTTGATACGAGGGTCTGCCCATTTCTCGAGAAATCGGCCGCGAAACCAGGTATCGTAGTCTGGTCCATGGGTTGATCGGGCATGCCATTCAACCATGGTTAATAGGAGATGCTTCAAGTAACTGTCACAGCATGATTTGGACCACCAGAGTTCACCGCGACAGAGATGTTTTGCTGTCCAGACACAGTGATACAGAAAATCGTTGATAACTTCGCAAAATTCCTGTTTTGAGGGTGTGCGGGGTGGTAATGTCTCACCAGGGGGGATAAGCGCTTCTAGTGCGGCTACCATTCCATCTTTATCTAAAAGCACACGTATGCCACGACCGAAGGTATCTGCAAGTTGTGCCTTAATTTCAGGAGGTATCCCCTTGAGAAGCTGTTTCGCCCTTTGTTCGGGAAGGATAGCAAAATCCACATCAAGCATGCCCTCAAAGAGGACGCGGCGTTCCCTTTCATCCCCAGTGGCCGTGGGCTCTGTAAAGGTGAGTAATGGACTACCTATGTTGTGTATCCAATCAGTTCTTGACAGGTAGTGCTCTGGATTAGTGGTAACCACTATAATGTCTAAATCTGCCCATTCATCAGGATCATCCCGTGCGCGGGAACCGACAATAAGTGCTGCACGGATGTCGTCACGTGATTTGGCCCAGGTAACGAACCGAGCTATTAGCTTTTCGTATAATTCAGTTTGGATTACTTTCTGTTCTGAGCTGTCATGTACTTTGGTCATAGAATCACTCTCTTTGGTTAACACGTTATGAGGTTTATGAGGTTTGTGATTGCAATCGAGGAATTGCCCAGTTGCCTTTCCTCAGACTTGTTACACGTGTAACATTGCTGATTTTTGATTTTCGAACCTATTTCATAGAAAAAAATAGATAGGAATCTGGAATTCAGTTTGCTAGAGAGTGAACTTCATCTGTATACAGAAAAGTAAATCTTATATACAGAGAAGGACAACCGTACCTATGAAGAAAGTTGCAGTTGTGTCACTTGTTCTCTTTTGTGTGTTTTTGATAGTTGTTCCAGTCCTGGCCATATTTCCACTGTTCCTTTTTGTGTGGAGTATACAGTCAAGAATTCAATTAGATCTCAATCATTTTTACAGAAAATATATTGCACTGGGATTGTTATTTGGGTTGTTCACTGAATTTCTGGCAGTCCTTGATAATTTGGATTCACCTCCTGAAGAGAGAATTTTATTCCACCCTGAACCTGCAACAGATCTCCTATTAGGGATTGGGTTCTATTTTTTTATAGCTGTTGTGTGGGCCATTCTGGTTAAAAGGTATACCTTTACAGTGAAGAGCATTTTTGTCATAGGTGGTGTATGGGGTGTTGTTGCAGAACAGGATATGGCTGTTCTATTGAGCCCTTTAACGTATGGGGTAGTATCAGGATTGTTTTCTTATGTATTCGTTTTTCTGGTATACGGTCCATTCATGGCTATTCCAGCTTTGTTTTTCAAGGAGAGTCTTTGTACAGTAGAAAGAAAAGAAAGAAAGTTCAGGCATGCAGTCATAGCATTTGTACTATTGTTTGGAGCGTGGGTACTGGCTGCTTTCTACATGATAATTATGTATGTTGTCCTTGGACTCTCATAGTTCAATAGAAAATGATGGTTACAGGATTGTCTTACTTGTTACACGTGTAACATCTTTTTTGCTTTCTATTGGTGGTTGTACATATTCAAAATCTTGGAAATGTAAGATTCTAGGAATAACACATGGGATCAAAAAGAACATTGGTAAAAATATTTATCTCTCTTTAATACTCCCGTAATACTTTGAAGAACCCTGGTCTGGGCTCGTAAATGTCTCCATCGTGCTTGAACTTGGCCAAGTACTCTCTGATGAACCCTTCTGACAATCCCTCATCCTGTCCCAGACGGAAGATATCTTCCTGTTGAGCACCGCTCCCCTGGTTGCTCTTATCCAGATTTTCAATCAAATCCATCAAGACCAATATTTTATCCCTCTGGGACTTTCGTGTCCCTGTCATCAAGGTGTCGATATCCACCTTCCCGGTCTCTAAATCAATGGCCACCTTTACCAAGCATTCCCTGAATAGTCTGATCACTTCTTCAGAATCTTCTTTTCCCACCCTTCCTGATAACCGCATGCGTGCTCTGGCCTCTGACAGTCTGATCAATGCTTCTAACTGGCGGGCAGTAATGGGGACGGGGGCATCTTCTGATTCTCCACCTTTCCGCATCTGTACGTAGAAGTTCATTAACTTTTGTGCAGCTTCCTTGGTTAATCTCGGTTTTACATTGGTCTTGGCATATAGGATATACTTTTCTAAGAGTTCCAGCGGTATGGGCTGTGTTACTGCCTCTTCCGGCTTCCTGTGTATGTTCATGATGTGTTCTGCAATTCTCCTGTCAGTATCTTCCTGCGGTTTATCTGTAATAATGTAGACCAGATCAAATCTGGACAGCAATGTAGAAGGTAAATCGATCTGATCAGTAATTGATTTGTACCGATCAAATCTCCCGTATTTCGGGTTACAGGCTGCCAGAACGGATGTTCTTGCATTTAAAGTGGCTACCACCCCTGCTTTTGCTATGGAGATGGTATTGTGTAAGACCAACCCTGAAGCAGCAAAAACGTGGTCTTTCACGGTGACATCATACACCCACTGGATATTGCTGTTGGGAATTTCCTCCACTTTTTCCACAGTAAGCAAACAGAGGTTTCCTCCAGGATTTGGTAAAATCATGGGGACTTCACTTATTTTAGGGGTTAATTGAAAATCTATTCCTATTTCTTCAAGAGATGCACTGTAATTTGTCAATGCCATATCAAGACCAATTTCAGACCCTGCAATGTCTGGTTGGTTATTCCTGGAAACCAATACATAAAATCTTGTGAGATTATCATTTGTCATTACTACTTCAATTCCTTTTTCTGATTTCTTGTAGTAAGAATGAATTCCCACACGCAGTAAACTGTCCTGGTAGTCTTCTGCCAGCAGTTCAACCTGTGTCAGAAATGACGCCTTTTCTGCGTCAGTGGACCCGCTTCCTACTAGACTACCATGCAAAAACTCTACCAGATACGGTTCCGGCCACTGCATAACTTTGTGAGGAACCCTCTTTTTTGAGAACAACTGAACTATTTCAGGGAAATTCAGCCTGAAGAACTTGTAGAGCAGCAAACTGGGACATCTTAACCGATAAAAGATGTTACCATTCTTTGTCTTTGTATCTACAAAGGAGTATGCCCCAAATTCTTCTCCCAGAATGCATTTAGCATCTTCTATTATGTTCCGGTTGAAGCTCAATACGATTACTTCTGCAATATTGTTCTCCTTGTTGAAGTAGATGTGGCCTGTACTGGTAAGGTATCCGAGTAATCTGGCCAGACCAAAACTGATTTTATGAGGAAATTGAACGGTTTTTGCACTTTTAGGGGTTAAAAGGGTGGAATCATTGGTTAAGGAGTACTTCGATATGCCTGGTATCGTGCACCCTTGTTGGACGGTTTCTGCAGGAATTGTTTCTATTTCATTGTTTCTGACTATGAAAACGGGGTGTTCTGGTGTCACTGTGATTGATCTGCCGTTGGAATAGGTTATTCTGATGAATTTGTCTGGAGCTTTGTGTCTGGACACCCTTTCTACAGGAACTGGACCATTGATGGATGCTAATTCGTACCCGTTCACTGGCAAAATTTCACAGTTTACCCCTTCAATCGGGTTGTGTTCACGCATTAAGGTATCGACAAACCTGCCTATTTTCACCTTTTTTCCATTGGAGAACATTACTCCAGTTTCTGGATGGTACGATTGTTGTTCCAAAGCCTCATGGATGGCTGATCTGTCATCTGTACTCATTTTGTCCAGTTCATCTATGCAATTATGCATAATGATATTATTCGCAATGAAATTGTTCGTTTCTTTCATAATAAAATCGTACACATATTCGGCCTCGATTTCTTCAATGGAAATAATTTTGTCCCATAATATGTCACTTTCTGCATGAAGGGTCAAATAAGGATCTTCTAGTCCTCCATTTGGCTCAAAGATGTATTTAGAAAGCGCGTACGTATCTTTCTCATTCACTTTCATTCTTTTTGGAACAGCAATGTATGCTCCTTTCTTAGTTGATCCAATAGGTTTCCACGTTAAATTAGAATTTTCGCAAACTAGAACTTCATTGTCCTCTGTTAAGCTAAGTTTTCTTCCTGTTCTTGTCATGATTTGATATATTTTCTTGTTATTTTTCTTCTTGAATGCTTTTTTAATTTCGAAAGGCTCAATTTTGAGCGTTTCAGTATTTAAACCCAAAACCCTGAATTGAGGATATATAATTGATTGTGTAGTCTTACTGAATAATTCATCGAATGACATCTTTTTTCCATTCTCTAACATAAATTGGGCATCACCTGTTGTGCAGCATATTCCTCCATCTGCCAGTACTAGAGCGCCTGCTTCTAGAGCCCACCCCCCTGTCATTTCATCTCTGACCACAGCAGCTGTTAACCCCACACCTGATACGCCCTTTCCTGAGGTGTAGATCCCACGAGGTGCTAACCGGGCCACGTACTGGAGAATCTGGCTCTTGGCAGTACCGGGGTCTCCCACTAATAGTATGTTGGAGTCACCTCTCAGCCGGGTTCCATCAGAGAGTATGCGGAAAACACCTGCAAACAATTGCAGCGTAATGGCCTCTTTTACGTCCTCATACCCAAAAATGGCAGGAGCAATGGACGATACAATCTTTTCGCAGATAAAGGGTTCAGCAGCTAACTTTCTGATCTCCTCTTCATCTTCTTTAGATATTTCAACTTCTTCTACCTCTTTCTCACGTAATTCGACGTGATTGACCTCAATGTACATGCGGAAAGTGGTCTTCAATCCCCTTTGGGTAGTTTCCTGCTGAGTCTTTAAAATCCCTGTGATATTCACGCGATTCCCCGCTTGTGCTCGATCCACAATGTCATCCCGTATGATGCAGTCCACTGAGCGAGGCATCCTCCCACCTCTCAGCCGTTCTGGCCGTTCCTGGATTTTCACTGACTGCCAGTCCACGAATTTGGATTGATCTTCTATCAACCGGAAGGGTCCCTGCCTGCCGCACGCGGGATTGGTGCATACTGTGGGCTTCTTAAATATGTGGGAGTCCTGCTCCACAATCAGGAGTTGTCCACATCTTTGACATTCAAAGACTGCTTCAACAATTTCTGGTTTGACCTCTGATATTCTCCTGACAATTCCTTCAATCTGAACCAATTGGTTAATGTGTTCTGATCGTAATTCCCTAATTTCCACCCGGGCGGGGACCACGTTGTAGAACCGCACGTGTAAGTCAATACGCTCATCAGGTCTGTATAACGTTTCAAAAGCTGCATCACAGGCAGGTAACGCAAACTGGGGCTCATCAATAACTGATTGGGCTAGTTCGTAATCATGATCTAATAAATGCTCAAAATCTACATTTAATGATCTCAAATAGTTGGCTCTGCACCTTCTGATTTCCTGGATGTAGACTGGATTATCCATTGCAGGGAATGTTTCCAGAAAATCTCTGAACCTGTTCATTGCTTCTTCGAACTCCATGGCATCACTTATCCTCTCCAACTTCTGCAAGCAGAGGTCTCCAATCTATCACTTTTGCAGAGGCCAATACAAACCTCAGAGTGAGTGACTGGAGGAGGGTATAAAAAGGTATTTTTACATTGATGTAAGACTTCAACCAGTACCATCAGGAATGTTCTCCTTTGAAGGTAGTCACCCTGTTTGTGATACATCTTTACACACCGAAATGTGGACATGGTATATCCACCGCTTTTAACATGTAGTAGGTTATTCTTTCATACCCCCCACTCCCTTTACTATTAATGTTTTTATACATTCTCCGAGAGCACTGGAAAAATATTGATTAGTGCAATGCACAAATTGAATGAATTGAGCGGACGTAACCCTTTTTTACAGTTTTATCAACTAATCATTTGGGCATTCTGCTAATGATTTACTTTCCAAGTTTCCTAACGAATAAAGGTCAACTCAGTCATATGGGGGTGGAAACTGAGAGATCTATGCGATGAATGCTGATGGAAACAGTCAAGAAAGCTATTCATATTACAAACAGACTATAAATGTTGATCTGGATAGGCTCTTTCTTGATTTCCTTGTCATCAAAATGATTTCTTTCATATGTCTTTGCTTCACTTTTGTATTTTTCATCTTTTGGCCTTCTAGCCGTTCTCATTACAAGCTTTCTTTTAATTCGTTCATAATTCTGTGGTACTCCCCTTCACTTATTTCTCCAGAAATGAATTTCTTGCTTACATCTTCCAAGATCTTTTCTTTCTCCAATTCATCTAAGGACTTCAAAGGGGCCTTGCAATGTCTGCAGTACGATATTCCTTTGATATTTTCTTTTCCACAGGAACTGCAGTACACTTTTTCGAGATGTAAGATGTCCGATCCTCCTGAAATTTTGGATCTTCGCACAAACATTCTTACGGTCAAATACACAACAACTATTGCCGCAAAGATTCCAAATATAACGAATATTCTATTCTTTGTTGCATTTTTATCTCTGGCTTCTTGTAGCTTATTCTGCAGCTCTTCTGCCTTTTCAGTGTTTTCAAGTTCTTCGTATAAAGTAATAGCTTCTTCGAATTTGGTTATGGCATTGTCATACTCGTGGTGTTTATAGCATTCCATTCCCTCTTGATATGCTGCCTCAGCAATGAGAGTTTTGAGAGCCCCACCACATTTGTCAATCATCAATTGAGTCTTATCAGAGCCCTTAGTATCTTCAATTTCATCGTAGAGTGATTTACTTCTCTGGAATTCCGTAAGAGCATTATCGTACTCCTTTTTACTGTAATATTCCATCCCTTTTTGGTAAGCAGTTTCAGCATCGAGAGCTTTATCACATTTGGCAATCATTCCCTGCATTTCAGAAACTTTCTCTGTCATGTTTGCCTCTAAATAGAGCTTTTTAGCTTTTTCAAATTGTAATTTAGCTTGAGAATACACTCTTTGGGAGAAGAGTCTATGGCCTTCTGATGCCAATTCATCGGCTTCTATAGTCATTTTGTATACAAAACTGAGCCATTCGAACATATTGAGAGCAAGTTTCTTGTTATCCATAAAGGATAGAAAATCCTCTTCATATCCTGGAGTTCTTGATCCAACAAGAAAATCTTGATCTCCGATAGCCATTACCTTCCCTTTTCCATATTCTGCAACAGCCAAAACTACAATATCTTCTCCTTTTTGTCCGTTAGCAGTGGTACTTGAATTACCGAATGCCAATGCAGTAGCAGAAGACTCTAACGTCAGGGAGCATCCACAAATATATCCTATACTCTTCACACCTTCTGTTACTGGATGTCGCTTGAAGTTACTAATTGTGGGATGACAATCCTCTCCTTCTCTATTTTTTTCCGAATCCAGTACCACGTCTGCATTAAATTTTATTCCAAAAATTGAAGAAATACTATTAATAGTGATAAAAATGTTCTTTTCTTTCATATAGTCTCCATAATCTCCAAAAATAATCAAATTTCCTCCATTTTCCACAAATTTTCTAATAGCTTCCTTTTCCTCTTCAAAATAAGACTCGGAAGGAATGAACACTACAAAAACATCACACTGCGATAGCAAGAAAAAATCAATCTGTCGATCCCAAGGCATCACAATATATCCTCTATTCTTTAACTCGGTAGAAATATCAACTAGATATTCACTTGGCCTGCAACTGGCATGATAGTCATCAAATAGTATCCTCGTTTTCTCTTGGCTGCAAAAGCCACCTATACCAGAAAATGATGAAAGAATGACAAGTGAAGCAAGGAAAACTAACCTTTTCATTGCAGATGACCTCCACTATCTTTTTAGTGGATCTTATATATAAGTGTTTCTATCGAATCGAACGAAGTAATGGGGGTTCGATAGAGCAGTCTTCCCAGTATCGGTTCACTCTCCACTACGCAACCGACCAAATCGCCACAAGTATGGGTTGAAAAGATATACAATTGCTGTTACAGATCAGGAAATACATCAATCCTTAGACCAAGAATCAACACCCTCGACTATCTCCTGAAATAGGGACTGTCAATCCTTTTTTTCGAGTATTTGAAAATTTCAACCCTTTAAATTGTCGATTTCTCTATGTTATACGAATCAAAGAAAATATTTTGCCATGTTGCACTTATGACACTACATACACCCGACGATTGGATAGCTTCTGGAGAAGGGGAACAGAAAAATTTATATACAACTTCTCAATAAGAGAAAAGGTGAGATGGAGGAAAGCAGTTGCAGTTGTTACTGCACTTTGGATGGCGGGTTATGGATTGCCGCTTCAGCTATTATCAGAAAGATCACCAAGTGAGAATAACCATGAACTGAAAATGACCATTCTGTGTGACACTTTTGAAATGACAGGGAAATTCAATCTGGAATTCTATGGAGCTATGCACTGTGAAGTTGAAGATTCAAAGAATGACTCAACATTAACTAGTTTCAAATACCTATTGATCGATGCAAATACTATTACCATTAATGGCAAACTCTTAGATAAAGGAGGGAGGTTTAGAGTTAAGGCATTAGGAAAAACGAGACTCAAAATTCTCTCAAGGGAGGATATTGTACAAAGTATATGGATAAAACAAATAAAAGGCAAAAAAGAAGATGCCACAGTAAGCTTTTCTCAACAATTGGAAGGGCAGTGCGTCTCCTTTGGATCAGGTTCCGAGGTCTATCTTGATAATTTTTCAAATCCTTGGAGTCTAGAACTTGAGGGAGAGTTTCAAATACAAGACGATAAACGCAATCCAGTAATAGATGAAGAATACGATATTACACAATTCATGAGAAATGCAAGAATAACATTCGCTGGCTCTTTGTCTGTTGAAGATCCAAAGGTACTCGTAAAAGGCCTGAAGGAGCCCAAAGAAGATTTCCCTCACCTCGAAATTGAGTTTTGTGACGATGTTGATAAACTTTGTTTTGAAAAAGAAAAAGAAGAAGGTGAAGCTTTAGGTGAAGCTGTATTTAAGGCCGAAGCTAAATCCGCCCATACACCCTCTCCAAATCAATTCATAAAGGTAATCGAAGATGAGTTTGGGATCAACATGACAAATGATTACTACACGACTGGGGAATTCACTGAAAGTCTCCATGTCAGAAATATTGAGAAGATGTATGTCAAAAAGATTCGAGAATCTAGTGGAAAACTAATGATTGAGACAGAGATAACATACAGTGGCTATACACTTTTCCCAAAAATTAAGGTAACCACAAGATACTTTCTGGTAGATCCAAGAACTAGAACAGAAAACCTTCTAATTGAAACCTCAAATCTAGAAATAACAAATAGCGAAAAAGAATCTCTGGAAGATGAGAAAGTAAAGTTTTTGGCTGGAAAAGAATACAAGGTACAAATTCGCATTGAGAAACTCGTTTATGATAACATAATAGTGAATCTAGAAGATATCAACTGTGATAATTTTGTTCTGACAAAAAAAGGAGCTAACAAATTTAAAAACAACATAGATCTAGGAATTCCTCATGATCCTTTTCATGTTCATGAATATTTCTTTAAAGTAGATTATCAAGGGATCGGTGAGACACCAGATTGCTTTACAAAAGTGTATTATTGGAAAAAAGAGCAAAAATCCGAAGCTGGAGATGTAATGACAAAAGATTTTGAAGCACAAATTAGCTCTGATATTGGTCGATGTATAGTTATTAAAGAACATGAGGATTTCGAGGACAAGCGAGTTGATGAAGGTGAAAGGTTCACCTTTCAAATAGAAATTGAGCAAGCTCCGGAAATTTCAGTGCCCATCTTTGTTGACGCATTTCTTATTCCCGATGAAGAATTAAGGATCGAAAGTGGACAACTTCACTACAGCGGTGACCTCGAAAAAGGCAAATCTGTTACTTTGTATGCAAATCTGAGAGCTCCCGCAATCAAAAGTGGGACAAAGAATTATGTAATCAAAGTTTTCGTCTATTACTGTATAAAAGGTCAAGATTATTGCGATTCTTCTGATCCAATGAAGAAAATAATCGTAGAACCCTCCTTCTGCCATAGTGTTATGGAATATTTTAATAAGTTCAAGATTCTTGCTTCATACATTGGGGGATCAATCTTTGGCTTAACCTTCGTTTTCATATTATTGGAAGAGATCAAAGAGAAAACTGGAGATTGGAGATCTGTTCTAAGGATTCTTGCCCCAGATACTCAACTCATCTGTATTCTTGTCGGTATAGATAAAAAGTCAAGTAAATGTAAAGCTCTAGAAAGTGAATTCCCTGACTATAAGCTTTTGCGAGAGTTAAGAGAAGAAGATATGGGAGAAAAAGCAAAAAAGATAAAGGTGGCAATAAAAGACCTCGAAGCTCTCAAAATAAAAACCACTGAAATTCGAAAAGCTAGTTTTAGTGTCTCTCTCTGGCTTATTGGGTTAATAATAGTTACAGTAATAACGTTGGTGCTCTCATAATGGGCTTTTGATGATGTAATAATCATACAATTTTGAGAGATCTTGAACTAATTAAAAAAGAAAGGCCGAAGAAGAGCATTCAAGAATTGCTAAAGAAAAACTTGAGAAAGAATTGGCTCAAAATTGGACAAAAGAACCTTCACGGGAGTTCTTTTTTTGTTTCATCTTAGACTATCAATTTTCCTGGATTTTTTGTATCTTAACAATCGCAGTTATTACTCTGTATTCTCACAGGCTTTCTTTCAATTCGTTCATGATTCTGTGGTACTCCTCTTCACTTATTTCTCCAGAAACGAATTTCTTACGTACGTCCTCCAAGATTTTTTCTTTTTCCAATTCATCTAAGGACTTCAAAGGGGCTTTGCAATGTTTACAGTATGATGTTCCTTTGACATTTTCTTTTCCACAGGAACTACAGTACACTTTTTCGGGATGTAAGATGTCTGATCCTTCTGGAACTCCTCGTTCTCGCACAAATATGTATACAACCAAAAATGCAACTACTATTACCACGAAGATTCCAACGATCACCAGTACCCTGTTCCTTGCTACACGTTCACTTATGGCTTTTTGAGCTTCTTCTATCTTAGCTCGGAGCTCTTCTGTCTTCCCAGTGTATCCAAGTTCCTTGTACAAAGAAATAGCTTTTTCAAATTCGGTTATGGCATCTTCGTACTTGCTTTTACTGTAGTATTCCCTCCCTTTTTCATATGCTGCCTCAGCATTCTTAGCTTTTTCACATTCGTCAATCATTGATTGAGCTTGTTGAGAGCCTGTACTATCTTCAATTTCATCATAGAGTGATTTACTTCTCTGGAATTCCGTGATAGCATTATCGTACTCTTTCTGTTCATAGTATTCCCTCCCTTTTTCATATGCTGCCTCAGCATTCTTAGCTTTTTCACATTCGTCAATCATTGGTTGAGCTTGTTGAGAGCCTGTACTATCTTCAATTTCATCATAGAGTGATTTACTTCTCTGGAATTCCGTAATAGCATTATCGTACTCCTTTTTACTGTAATATTCCATCCCTTCTTGGTAAGCAACCTCAGCATCGAGACCTTTATCACATTTGGTAATCATTTCCTGCATTTCAGAAACTTTCTCTGTCATGTTTGCCTCTAAATAGAGCTTTTTAGCTTTTTCAAATTGTAATTTAGCTTGAGAATACACTCTTTGGGAGAAGAGTCTATGGCCTTCTGATGCCAATTCATCGGCCTCTGCGGTATCAGGCGGCCGGATAGACGGTTGAGCTACCCACTCAAACATATTGAGAGCAAGTTTCTTGTTATCCATAAAGGATAGAAAATCCTCTTCATATCTTGGGGAATTTGGGCCAACAAGAAAGTCTTGATCTCCAACAGCAACTATCCTCCCTTTTCCAGATTCTGCAACAGCCAGAACCACAATATCTTTCCCTTTTTGCTTGTCAGCAGTGGTAGTGGTACTCAAATTACCGAATGCCAATGTAGTAGCAGAAGACTCTAACGTCAGAGAGCACCCACAAATATATCCTATACTCTTTACACCTTTTGTTACTGGATGTCGCTTGAAGTTACTAATTATGGGATGACAATCCTCTCCTTCTCTATTTTTTTCCGAATCCAGTACCACGTCTGCATTAAATCTTATTCCAAACATAGTAGAGACTTTGTTAAGACTGTTAGAAGCTGCAATATCTAAGTATTGTCCATGCTCACCAAAAATTATCAAACCCCCTCCATTTTCTACAAACCTTGTAATGGCGTTCCTCTCATTGTCATGATAGTACTTAGAAGGGATGAACACTACAAATACATCATACTCTTCTAGCAGTGAGGGATCGATTCGGTCCTCAGAATAACCTACATTGTATCCCTCTTTCTCCAGTTCCGACTGAAAATCCATTAGATGTTTGCTTGGTTTCCATTTGGCGTGATAGTCGTCAAATAGTATCCTCGGTTTTTCTTGACCACTCAACCCATCTATGTTTGGTAGTATCAGGAAAATAACAAGGGGAGCAATAAATACCATTCTTTTCATGCCATATACACCTCTAGCTTTTTTGGTAAGGTCTCCTATATAAGCTTTTCTATCAAATCGGCTTTGGGACAAAAATAGTTACAACCTCATTTCAACGTACTCCATCCGTTTGCCCTACATATACTAAAGACATGTCTTACCAATGGGTTTTCGTACCTCATACTATGATTTTACCCGGCTTTGGAATAAAAAGAAGACCGGGTGCGTATACGTGGATAGGGAATTTTTTAACATTCCTTATATTTCTGTACTGGAGGAGTTTCACTTAACGTATTTAATGCCAGCAAAAAAGAACAAAAAGATCAATAGAATAATCAAAGAAACGAAAAATTTCCCAACAGTAATGCCATACAAAATGAGCAGGTACAGAAAAACTGTTGGATTCACCCTGGTTTTACTTAACGGTGGATGTATCCCAAGCAGATAACCTATTCGATTTATACGGGAATAGGTGGTCAATTGAAACATCCTACAGTATGCTCGGTGAGGTAAGAACAAAAACTGCCAGTGTTACCTGCGCAGTGAGGTGGTTTCTCGTTTTCCCTCATCACCTTTTCAGAATCAATCATGGAGATTGCCATGAGAAAAGATCGATAAGAACTATCTTTCCTCATCTCTTTGATCCAATTCATTCTAAAAAAAGGTACTATCCAGAGAGAACCAAAATTCTCCTTTCTCCTTTACGATTTTCGAAAAAAGTGTGCAATAACTTTCTACATTTCCAAGTACTGTATATACCAATTACCGGGGTTGTCAAGGTTTCGGTGGTTGGAACCTCTCTGAGCTTATGAATTTCTTTTTGTCAATGACATGCAAAAAATAGAGATAAATTTGCCTAATGTTACACGTGTAACAGCATCATCCTCCAAAGGTTTGACAACCTCACTACCAAAAAACTTATATACTCCCAAAAAAGAGAGATAGTATACGTAAAGGTAGTATACATCTTGGTGGATATAAAACTGAAACCGAGAAAATAAATGGAGGTGCTATGGATGACAATCCTCTTTCAGATGAATATACAAGTAATAGCAAACCAGTTTCTCCTACTGACTATCTTCAGTGCTTTGTTGTTGATATTGGGAATTATATTCTGGGGATTCAATAGAGATAAAGTCGTGGCTGGAGCTATCTATGCATGGGTCATTGTTTTTACTATACTGACTTTGTCAAATGGTCTCTTGTACTACATTGGTTATTCCATCAATCTCGTACCCAGTGATTTCTACGTGGTTTTGACAGTTGTCGGGGTCTTGCTGTTCTTCGAGCTGGGAGTCATGGTTTACTTGGGAGTAGACCCCCTCATCCTTGGGCTCAATGTTATGGCTCTGATATTCCTCGGGGTATCTATTACCATATTCTACTATGAATTTGCTTCCAACTATGTGCTCAGTTTCTTCTTCCTGAGTATTCTATTGGGAATAGCATCACTGGATATTTGGGGTGCAGCCTGGCTGAGGAACAAGAGTATATCAGAACAAGTGAGAAAAACGAGAAGAGAAGCACTGCGTACAAGGGAAACTGCAAGCAGCATGCGTGAAGAGTCAGAGAGAAAAGAGAGAGAACTAGAATATATTGATACTGAAGCAGAAAAGACAAAATCAGGTCTTGAGAAGGCCAGAGAGGAGAGAAGAAGGTGAAAAAATGCCCGAGGCTGTGTTTCAATCCAGACTGATCATTGGAATAGGTGGACAGGGGAGCAGGTATGTAAATAGTACTATCAGGAAACTGAAACTGTACTCCAAGGACCCGGAATCTGCTATCCCATCTAATGTTGAGTTCATGGCTATTGATTCAGACGAGGAAGCACTGGTTCGCTGCGATGAGATAAAGATGAAGTACAAAATCAAGCTAACACACAACGTGCCAGCCATTCGTGAATTCAATACATGGCTACCAATAAAGTACATCCCAAAGGGTGAGCAAGGAGCAGGAAACATGAGAATCTTTGGCAGGGCTTTATACAACACCTACAAGAATTTGATACTGAACGCTATTGTTGATGCAGCCAGAGAAATTCAGCTCAGAGCCCAGACATCTGGGATACTGGTTATCCTCATCTCGGCTCTGGGAGGAGGCACAGGATCAAGTATTATTACTGAGCTTGCTCTGGACGCGAGGGACAAACTTGAGTCTACCTTTAACGAACCGCCCTTGATGATGGGAATTGGAATCCTTCCCTCACCTAATGAGGAATCGCAGTATAAATGCAATGCATGCGGAGCTTTAAAGGAACTTCATTTTATCCTATCTCAAAAAGAAAAACACAAAGTTGCTGGAAAAGACTACTACAATCCTTTCAATTTCTTTGCTCTTGTGGGACGAGAAATCAAAGGTCAGTATGGTGATGTTGAAATCAAAGAGGGTATTGAACATTTCCTTATTGACCTCGGGTTTGTACCTTCCCGCAGGGAGAAGTCCCAGGAAAAATGGCTGGATATCAATGACTTCTATCAAAGAACTATTGGAAATGAGCATACCTTCTCAACGTTGAGTTATTACGAGTACAAATTTCCCATTGATGTGCTTCTTGCGTACTACAAGGCAGTGGAAGATCTTCCAAAGTTAAAAGATGAGCTTCTCGAAATGGAGACGTGGCGAGACACTGCAAAAAAGCAATTAGAAGGACTGAAACTGAGTAAAGTTACCAATGAAAGCAACATAGCTAGCCTTGAAGAAGAAATTGCAAAAGAAGAAGCTAGGACAGGACTGGTTACTGCTTTGACCAAGAGTTCTATCCGTCAGTTACGTTCAGCTCTGCAAGATTCAAAAATTGATCTTCAGAGAGCAGAAACAGATATAGTACAACTAGAAAGTCAACTGGAAACTTGCGAGCGGCAAATCCATGATATCATGATCAAAATTGAAAGGGCCGAAGCCATGAAAAAGGAAGCTTACAACTATCTAACCAATCCAGGCCTTTCAACTCATTACCAGCAAGTTCCTCTCAATGATGCGAACATTGAGGAACTCAGGGAGATACGCACTGATCTTGAAGAATACCTGTACTTCCTGAAAGTCATGAAAAACCTTGATAAGGAAAGCGAGTATTACAGAAGGAGTCTGGACAAAGTTGCCAATGTGGGCAGTGTTACAAATTCTATGATCAATTATCTGCCGTCCTCTGAGATCAAGATAAAACATGAAATCATCGACATACTGCAGAGGCGCGACTTGGTATTCCGAGATGAATTTGGAAATGTGTACTACGGTGATGATAAACTGGCCCACCTGTTGACCATAATCAGTACATATGATAAGAATATAGAAGAATCCAGGTTTGGAGAGACACAAGCTCTGGAAATTGGACGCAAGTTTGCGAGCAACAGCGCTGTGAAACGGTTATACCACGAGGCATGGCGATACAATTTTGCTATTTATTCAATCATGATGGGCCTCAAGCCGTGGGCACCCTCACCAACACTTCCCATGCGGCTCAAGGAACTGGAGTGGGTGCAAACGGTTTACAACGAAAAAGGAGATCCAGAAAATGTTATGGAACATCACTCGCTCTTTCTGGGTGAATGGACTGCTTTTCAAGAGCTTACCGGTGTCCACTATACGCCAGGGAACTACAGCGAGACTTTGAGGAAAATTGGGGAGTTTTGGAGGAACTACGATGTCATAGATCCCGAAGCAAAACTAGAAAAAGTGCCACTGATCACAGCAGAAATTATCTACTGGCTGCAACAGCTTGCCTCATATGTAGACAGTGTGGTTATTACGCTCGATGAAGTGAAGGTGAAAGAGGTAATCGATACGAACGAATTAATAGAACTCAACGCGAGAATGGACCTTCTCATTGAGGAGATGATAGAACTGGGTGACACATTGCATGGTTTCGAAGAACAATTCCATCAACTCGACAAAGCTGCTAAGAAAACGGAGATAGATATCAAAGGATTGAAGATATACAATGAAAGAAGGCAAAAAAAGATTTCAACCTTACTTAATGAGGACTTCACTATGAATAACGACGAAACGCAATGGAAGCTAGAAAGTCTAAAGAAAGCGCTTTCAGAAGAATTACCTTTGAAACTCGATGAGATCGAAAAAAACGTTGACACAAAGGAAGAGAGTTCTAGGTTTCAGATGAATAGGAACAAGTTCATCCGCCTCAAAGGCAGTGTGAGAAAAACGGCTAATGATCTCTCAACAGCAATTGATGATGCTTTGGACATTATATCACGGATGACAGTGAGCATTGAACGGTTAGATAAGCACATTTCACAAGGAAAACGGATGAGAGTATCTCTAAGAGAAGGAGAAACAGAGGCCCCCACTAAAAAGAAGAAGTCAAAGATTGATTTTTCAATTCAAGAAGGTGATTAAGTGAAGAGAATATTTGTCGTGTTCATGCTGTGCCTTTTTACTGTAATGCCACTTTTTGCTCAAGAAAAGAGTATTCACCCCTTGGAAATTGACATTTACCGGTCCTATGCTGTAGATGTGACAGTTGGACAGCGATATGAATGGTCACAGCTGGAAGAAGGCAACATAAAACTGGAAACTGGACATCAAATTGAGTTTTTCTTCACCATAAATAGGAGACCTGTGCTCATTCCGGAGGAATATGTTTTAGAACTCAGTACTGACATGGATAATGCCAAATGGCAGTACGAAATGAGGGAACCAGTTAAAGCATCAAAGACGTATGTGTGGGAAACGCCCTATGAGCATGAAAAGGCATACTTCGAAGTGCAGCTCACTGCATTCGTTCCAAAAACTATTGACAAGGTCAAAGAACCGGGATTTCAGAGACCTGAAGTAGAAGAAGACTATGTCCTCGATGGAATCAAAGTGAAAACCTGCTCTGTGAAGCTTGCAGTATACAAATCTTATGGGCCTGATGGTCCTGGAGACTTTGATTCGACAGTTGCAGAAATTACTTACCAGGCCACCAACCAGAGAATAAACCAGTTCGTAACCGAAATAAATCAAAACCTTGCAACAGATGATCTGGAAGACTGGGATGAAAAATCTGAAAGAAACAAGTTCAAAGAATACAAGAAAGAAGCTGATAAAGCTCTTTCGAGCATTGAGGATATGGCAAATGAGATCAGAAACCTGAGTGAAGAAGGACATCCAGGATGGGCATTGAACCTCTCACGAAAATTCAAAGATGTGGTGCGGAATCTTCAGAAGCTGCCTGGTGAAAAGGGAGGGACTCCATTTTACATTTTCCTTCTACTTGCCATCTTCTGCTGCGGCGGCGGGTTACTTGCAGGAACATTTCTCTACAGGCTAAAAGGATCAAGAAAACCGTCAGTAGAATATCTCGATATCACACTCAAGGGACTTGAAAAGACAGCAAGAAACATTGAAGACTACAGAAGCTCCATAGCAGGCATAGATGAATCTGTGGTAAGAGAAACTCGACTCAAGCTCAGTCAATTCAGAAAACAAATTGAAACAGAGATTTCCAACCTTAAATATTTTAAGAGCGACACGTACGAGTAAGACTGACGCCTGAACGTCCTGATGAAGATGCAAAATCTTTCTTTTTTCTTTTATTATTTCTTAGCTTTGTTCCATGATTTCGATTTTTGGGATAGGATTTCCCTTTACAATTAAGGACACCAAGAATTACAAAGAAATCATCTCGTAGCCAATTCCATTATCTCTTCCCTCTATGATTGTCAAAACCTTTCGCATGAATATATTTTGAGAAATTATTGTATGCCTTTTTGAATTCCTCTTGGGCATTTTGCATGATTCGATTCTTACTAGTTCTATCAAAATCCTTGGGAAACATTTTATTTATTGTATCTCTCATTTTTGTTGGATTCTCAATGATCGCCTCTAACTTGTGGTACAGATCAAGAAAACGAGGAATATGCGGATCTTTTACAAAAACCATTATCTTCACACTATCAACGAGTGATTTAGAGTACGCATAGATTACTGCAGGTTCAAAGTCTCTCCCGTGCATTCTCTGCAGCATATCTGCAATTTCTCCATAATCTTCCATATTCTTTACCACGTGCCCTGCTAGACCATTAGTACTGGAAGGAAGTGTCACAATCACGATTATGTTCTCAAAATCTTCCAGTTCAAATGCTGCAAGCTGATGATTCCTCATGGTGTCATAGACAGCACCCTTTAAATTGAGGCCTCCCCTCACAAAATCGTTAAGAGTATATTCCCGGAAGCACGGTACCAATACACCAGCGTAATCGCCATTTGTGAACAACCGTCTATAATCAGCAGCTTCGTAGATCTTGGGTACCGGGTTATTCTCAGATATATTCGTCATTTGCATAGAAATCCAGACTTCAGCAAGTCTCTTATTGATCAATTCTCTGGAATCATATGTTTTGATGGGAGCATTGCAAGCAACAGCATTTTCCACAAGAACTTCTCCCTGCAGATTGTCAGCAACAATGATTCCATGTGCAATTCTTGAGTGCCTTCCAATGGCAGCTGCAGAATTCGTTTCTCTCCACCCCTCCCAGTATTCATTTGGAAGGATAAGAGTCGCAGTATAGAGGTCTTCAGAAAGAACAATTTCTTCTTCCTTATATTCTTTCTGAATCTTTTCTAGAAATACCGGGCCCGCCCCACATCCAGTACCGCCTCCAGCACTGTGAAATACGTTATACCATTCTATATTTGTGAGATGGTACTTAAACGTTTCTTGGAAATTACCCCATGCTCCTTCAGCAATTTCTTTGGAATGGCACCACAGGCCTCCCACTCCTCTTTCTTCAACATCCCTCATTCTTTTTATAAAGAGGTTGGATTCTGGTTGAAGTTCTGTATCAGCATATTGGAGTACGTTAACGCATGATTCAGGAATCTCCATTTTATAAACGTCCTTCATTTGCGATGCTGGTTCTGCCAGGTCTATCAAAGTAAAGTAATGCATCTTGTTTACACTTTCCAGCGCGTTACCATTTGTCATTCGGAATAATTCGAGTCCAACTTTCCTACCACATTCCCCGATTCCCAAAGCAAAGGTTCTCATTCTATCAGTTTTAAATCTTGTGGTATGTATATAAAGTTTTCGCTTTCAAACCTTGAAGAGGCTGCTAATTATTTTGGGGTCTTTCTTGCTATTGTAGTCTCACTGCCATTTCGCTGGTCTTGTTTTCAGAGGTATTGTCCAAACGAGCTCATGAATTTCTTTTTGTCAATGATATGCAAACAATAGGGATAAATTTGTCTAATGTTACACGTGATGGTAAGAGAACCTTTTCCTTGAAAGTCTAGGCAAAGCCTATAATTATATATAGGCTTGCTCCAAAGCGGCTTTGGGACAAAATTCATCTCAATGCATTTGTGGATACTATGTGCCCCTCTTTTCCGATGAACCAACTTAGCGGCTTCAGTTCCTCTATTTGGATTATAGAGGTTTTTTTTAT
>Ga0209636_10002088_pt1 | contig 20246 bp, 8 predicted proteins | sample DeeMarSWOR152_54_FD_187464 | JGI IMG/M metagenome (GOLD analysis project Ga0209636, IMG submission 187464) | Marine sediment microbial communities from White Oak River estuary, North Carolina - WOR-1-52-54 (SPAdes) (version 2) | ecosystem: Environmental > Aquatic > Marine > Intertidal zone >...
AGGCGTCTGCCTCAAGCAGCTCCTCAAGCGACACAATTGTTTTAACATTATGCTTATTCAGGCAATATTCAATAAGCTCGACTATATTAACAAATTTAATTCTACCGGCCAAGAACTCTTGCACAGCCGCCTCGTTCGCAGCGTTGAAAACAACCGCAGCCGTACCGCCTGTTCGAGCAACCTCAAATCCTAATAATAACGCACGAAACGTCTCCAAATTGGGCATCTCAAAGGTAAGTTTACCTATTTCTTCGAGCCGAAGACTCTCGGCAATCCCGGCAACACGCTCAGGATACGTCAAAGCATATTGGATTGGAAGGCACATATCAGGCGTTCCGAGCTGTGCTATCACCGACCCATCCACAAATTCGACAAGTGAGTGAACTATCGATTCAGGGTGAATCAAAACCTCTATTTTTTCCACCGGCATATCAAAAAGCCAGCGAGCCTCGATAATTTCAAATGCCTTGTTCATCATGGTCGCTGAGTCAATAGTGATTTTCGGCCCCATGTCCCAAACTGGATGCGAAAGAGCCTGCTCCAGTGTTACATTCCGGATGTCCTCAATAGAGGCTTTCCTAAATGGCCCACCGGAAGCGGTCAGGATGATTTTATTAACTTCCTCAGGTCTGCCCGACTGCATAGCCTGAAAAATGGCTGAATGTTCGCTGTCCACCGGCAAAATAGTACTGCCATTTTCCTTCGCTACTTTTCTAAGCAGCTCACCTGCAATAACAAGCGGCTCTTTGTTGGCGATAGCGAGCTGTTTGCCTTTCCGTCCAGCCGCAAGAACCGCGGGCAGACCCGCCGCACCAACAACTGCGGTAAGAACAATATCTACCTCTTCAAGCTCCGCAATCTCTATCAAACTATCAGGCCCAGCCAAAATCTCAACATCCAAACCGCCGACCAATTCACGAAGCTGCTCTAAGAAATCAGCGTTTGTGACAGCAAGAGTATTGGGCTTATACCGCCTGGCCTGCTGGGCCAATAGCTGCACATTACTGTGAGCACTCAAGGCAACAATCTCATATCCTGGCCCAAGCGCATCGATTACGCGTAGCGCATTTCTGCCTATCGACCCCGTCGACCCCAAGATAGCAATATGCTTGACCATACACTGCGATAGTATGGCAGGAAATGCGCGGCTGTCAAGAAATCAGTTAGCCCTCCAGCCCTACTGTCAATTCGTAAACGTGTGAGAATCTCCTCTTTTCGCTTTTCCGCACGACGCAATACGATCATAAAGGCGCAGATATCTTCTCTTTTCGCTGATTTCTGGCCTTGAATTGACGCGGCGTCATCCCGACAAGCCCCTTAAAAGTACGGGTAAAATAACTTTGATTATTATACCCAACCTCAAAACAAATCTCCGTGCAATTCTGGTTAGTCGCCAGCAACAGTTGTTTTGCCCGCTCTATCCGAACACTACTAAGATAATCTATGATGGTCACGCCCATTTGCTCTTTGAATATATGAGCCAGCCGTGAAACGCTCAGGTGCGAAGCCTCGGCTACATCGTCAAGGGTTATCTGCTTATTGTAGTTGGCGTCGATATAATTTATGGCAGGCCTGATTTTGCTCACCTTTCTGGCATCCTGCGAAGAATAAACTAATTCGATAAATTCGTTCAAAGCCGTACTGATCCACGCACACAAATCTTCCTGGTTGTTAATCTGCATCACTTTGTTGACGTAACCGAGATTCTTCTCAAGCATAATGTCAATATCTACTCCGCCTTCCACAGCCGAGCGGCTCAGAATACTTAACAGCTCCAGCAATCTTGCTTTAAGGATTCCCAGATCACCTATATTATGAAACAGTACCGTCCCGAGTATGGAATTGAGAATCTCCTTTGCGCCTGTTCTGTCGCCGATTTTCACCTTCCCCATAAGCTCACGCTCACTTTCGAGAGGATACTGCCATTCGGTGCCGAGCTTTTTTCTCTCCTGGATGAATTCACCTATCTGCGACTGCTGTTCCGAACGCTCGCGGCGCCATCTGATAACCCGCGGGTCGAACCCGGCAACTTCGTAAAGCAGATCAAACAAGAACTCGGCCGCCTCGTTGATTTTCCGCCCCTGTATAAACGGCAGCTCCCGCATCGCTGCTATTAACTTTTCTTTATTTATACGAATATCCCTCAGTCGTTTTTTGATATCATTTATCAGGATTTGCGTTACAGGTTCCCAAAGGCATTTGCCGAAAAATATGCCCCCCAGCGCCTTATCTCTATCCATAACCGGCACACAAACCAGCACTATACCAGCATGGCAAAGCGTAATATAAGATTGTCCGGTCTCTACCGCTATCTCAAGGCTCCGCCGGCGCTCTTTATTACACCTGCCGGCGCCCGCGGCGTTACTCTTAACAAGCCTGCAAAACATCGGCTCGCAATCGGCACTACACATCCTCTTTATTTCTTTACCCTGGATGTTTCTTGTTTCCAGTCCAAGCTGGAAATGTTTGCGAAAAACACCCTCGATTCTTTCAAACTTTTCATCCCTAAGTGACTTTACTAACGACGATTTATCAGCCATTTCGACTATCCAAGATCTGTTATCCGCAATACGCGATACGCACGACGCAATACGAATATAGCAAGATAGTGCTATTATACCAAGGCCCCAAGGAAATCACCATTTAAACCTGCATTTTCCGGATAGAGCGATACATTTTGGTCCCGAAGGTTAACATTTGCGAAGCTGCTCCTCCGTATGACTTCGTATATTCCCACTTACACATTACCCAGGTGTGTTTCTGCGCAAAAAGCATGAACCTGCACTTAACAAATGGTCAGAATCAGATACTCTTACAAAAGTCGAAAACAGGAATAAAATATGTCCAATAAGCGGAAAAAGATGATAGAGAAGGTAAAGGCTAAGTTAGAGCATATTCCGAAAGGGCCAGGACCTCAGAATGAGCTGAGATTGATTTACAACATGTCCCGCATGCGCAGCTTGGGCAAGAAGGCGAAATCTAAGCAAACAGCCAAAGAGGTCTTAGAAGGATGTATGTCTCGCCTAAAAGACGATTATCCTGACTTCCAATTTAACTACGATGAGGACTTCTTTAGCAAATGTGGCTAGTCTTAATACTGAATACCAAAGTATTATAGATGGAATTAGTTTGATATTCGCGCCTCCACTGCCTTACCAATAAAAACCCGCAGCACTTGCATAGGTGAAAGCCCTGAGCGCAGACGAGAAATCTCAATTATGAGTTAAGGCTCTTTACTCTGCCTCTCCTCGTTACCGAACAGGAACCCCTTGCTTGCCGTTCGGTAGGAGGTTTTGGTTTGACAGGATTTGCTGGTTTGTTATATTTTATAATTCACTTTGGTTTCTCATCGAAAAAATTTAGACATAAAAAGTCGACAGGTAAGGAGTTGAATCATGCAGAAGAAAAAAGAGATTACGCGCCGAAGATTCCTGAAAAAGGCTACAGGTGCCGCTACAGGGGCAATAAGCTTGCCGTATATAGTTTCATCTTCGGCGCTGGGTAAGGCCGGCAGCGTTGCTGCCAGTAATCGAATCACGGTTGGTTGTGTCGGCGTCGGGCCGCAGGGAAACGGAGTGATGGGCAACTTTCTTGCCCAAAAGGATGCTCATGTGGTAGCGGTCTGCGACGTCAAAAGCCACGTGCTTGAGGCGGCACAGAGCCGGGTAAACAAGCACTACCAAAGCGACGGATGCGCAGCTTACAATGACTTTCGCAAGCTGATGGCACGCGATGACATTGACGTCGTTCTTGCCGCCACGCCGGACCACTGGCATGTTCTGGTGGCTCTGGCGGCGGTGAAGGCGGGTAAGGATGTCTATCTCGAAAAGCCGATGGGACTAAGTCTGGAGCAGGACCAGGCCCTGCGGGCCGCGGTGCATCGCTACGGGAGAGCCTTTCAGTTCGGGACCCAGCAGCGCTCGAGCCGCAATTTCCGTTTTGCGTGCGAGCTGGCACTGAACGGCCGGCTCGGAAAGCTCCACACCATAAATGTATGGTCGCCCGGCAGCAGCCAGGGCGGCTCAGCGGAACCTGTGCCGGTACCCGAATGGCTTGATTATCAAATGTGGTTGGGCCCTGCCCCTTACACGCCTTATACCAAGGACCGCTGTTCAAATAGTCTGTGGTGGTTCATTTCCGACTATGCCATCGGCTTTATCGCAGGCTGGGGCATTCATCCTGTGGACATCGCCCTTTGGGGCGGCGGCGACAAGCTTGTCGGCCCCATAGAAGTCGAGGGCAAGGGCGTTTGGCCTACCGAAGGCGTGTGCGATACAGCTATGAACTGGAATGTCACCCTCAAGTATGCCAGCGGTGTCACTATGAGCTTCACCGGCGATCCGTTCCCCGAAGAATGGCGCAAACGCTACGGCAGAACAACCTCCCACGGCACGGCCTTTGAGGGTACTGAAGGATGGGTGCACGTCGACCGCTCCGGCATTAACGCTTATCCCAAAGAACTGCTTCAAACGGAATTTGGTCCGAACGACATCCACCTGTACAGCAGCGACAACCACGTCAGGAACCTGCTGGACTGTGTTAAAAGCCGGGCAAAGACGATATGTCCCATTGACGAGGCGGTGCAGGGTGACATTATATGTCATATTAGCGACATCGCCATACGGCTTGAGCAGAAACTCAAATGGGACACCAAGAATGAACGTTTCGTCAATAATGAAGCAGCGAACCGCAGGCTCTCAAGGACGATGCGAAGTCCCTGGACTCTGTAAAAGACAAAAAAATATAACAAGAATCTTTCTGTTAAGGAGAAAATCAGATGACCAGGAAGTTGGTTTCAATGGTATTGTTCGCAAGTATTTTCTTCACAGGGTGCCAAACGACGCCGGAGAAAAAGGTGTATGGTGAAGAAGAAGGATGGCAGAGTCTTTTTGACGGCGTGACCCTCAACGGCTGGAAGGCCAGCGAGAACAAAGGAACCTTCACGGTCCGCGACGGTATGATAGTTGTCGATGGCACTCGCAGCCATCTTTTCTACGTCGGGCCGATCGAAAACGCCCACTTTAAGAATTTCGAGTTCAAGGCCGACATTATGACCAGGCCTGGCGCAAACTCCGGCATCTACTTCCATACCAAATATCAGGAAACCGGCTGGCCGGATAAAGGCTTTGAGGTCCAGGTCAACAATACGCACAGTGATAAGAGGAAAACCGGAGGCCTATACGCTGTGAGTGATGTATATAAGGCGCCGGCCGAGGATAACGAGTGGTTCACCGAGCACATAATTGTGCAGGACAAGCGAATTATCATAAAGGTCAATGGCAGGACGATGGTCGATTGGACCGAGCCCGAAGATTATCGCCATCCGGATTTTCCGGGATGCAAAATATCCAGCGGGACTTTTGCCCTGCAGGGACATGACCCGAAAAGCATCGTTTACTACAAGAATATAATGGTCAAACCGCTGCCCTCGAAGCCGACCGATAAGATCAAGGTGGTAATAGTCACAGGTGGGCACGGATTTGAGCGGGAGCCATTCTTTTCTCTGTTTGATGGTTACGATGATATCGAGTACGTCGAAGCACAACAAAAAGACCACAGCGAGATATTCGAGGATATAAGCGGGTGGGACTATGACGTGATAGTATTATACAATATGACGCAGAACATATCGCTGCAGCGCCAGAAGAACTTCGTAAATCTGCTCAATCGCGGCGTAGGCCTGCTCGCAATGCATCATACGATGGGCTCGTTCCAGCAGTGGCCCAGTTATCGAAAAATCATCGGCGGTAAATACTACTTGGAGGCGACGGACACGAACGCTGCGAGTACTTACAAACACGATCTGGATTTTACGGTACGCATAGTAGATAAGTCACATCCGATTACGCGGGGTATGAGCGATTTTGAGATAAACGACGAGACGTATAAGAACTGCGGCTTTGAGAAAGATAACCACGTACTCCTGACTACGGACGAGCCTACAAGCGACAAATCCATCGGCTGGGTCAGGCGGTACGGTAAGGCCAGGGTCTTTTGCATCCAGGTAGGCCACGGCCCCAGTGTATATGCAAACACGAATTATCGCCGGCTGGTGGCACGGGCAATTAGGTGGTGTGCTGGCAGACTGGATTAAAGACGGATAGGAGGGTGCCTTCGAATCAAGAGTTGACAATCAAAGATGAACAAATGGGTTAAATATTTGTTGATTGTTCTTGAAGTCGGTGGCGGGTTCGCGGGCATTGCGACGATGTTTATCTCACAACAGTGGAACATGAGCATGCCCATATACGCCTGGATAGGTTTTATTTTTGTAGGCTTTATGTTTCTTTTTGGAATTGTTGCCGGATTGGCACTAATAGATAGCCCACAGTTGGGAGCTGCTCTTTCGGCGGTCTATCAGGCGCTTCAGATTCCGGTTATTTCATCTCCTCTGCTAACCTATGAATTTCTTTCCGGTCTGCGGATTGGAGTTGTTGGTTTAAAGGTAGACCAGCTTTCTTGTTTGGATTCGGAGCCCTCTGTACATTCTTCTTATTTAGGCGTTCAGATTTATGGTTAATCGGCGTAAATGCGCTGGCCCTGGTTCTGTTCGTGTACCTTTTATTTAAGCTTCTACTGAAGGCAAAAGCCACCGAGTCGAGTTCAACAAGTACAACCTCCTTAGGAATAAACTAAACAGCAGAGCCATATAGAAAGTCGACAGCAGTATCATGTTATAATAATATCTTTGGGCTTGTTGTCGAAAAGCAAAGTCAATAATCATTCAGAGCTGCTCCAGCAGATTCGATGTAAGTAGAGGGATGGAGGCCCTAAGTAATTCTTACGTAAACGACGTTGAGATCCTTAATTATATCGGCACAATCATGTAACAAAAATTTTTAAAAAACTCTATTTTTTTTCTTGCAGTCTTTACAATTGTAGAGTAATCTTGTCAAAGTTAAAGAAAAAGGAGGTTTTTATGGCAAAGAAAAATTACCAGCTAACCGAAGGTGAATGGGCGATTATTAAGGCCGTCTGGGACAACGAGCCTTGCGCGGCCCCGACTGTGCAGGAAACACTCGAAGCCCGAAAGAACTGGACCTACAGCACCGTCAAGACAATGATGGACCGAATGGTAGCCAAAGGCCTGCTGACTACCGAAAAAATCCGCAATCTTATTCTGTATCGTTCGGCCATCACCAAAAAACAAGCCCAAAAGGGCGAGATTATGCGCGCGCTAAAAAGGGCATTCAACGGGGCCCTTACGCCGATGATGCAGTTTTTGCTTGATAACAATGAGCTGTCACCAAAGCAGTTGAGTGAGCTGGAAGCACTGATTAAAAGAAAACGCAGCAGGAGTAACAAAGGCAGGAAGAGATAGTTGTGCTGTAACAAAATTTCGAAAGGTACGTCTTACATAAAGGAGGACGTATTATGAATACGATATTAGAACAAATTAATTCGACAGGTTTGACATTTGTCGAATTTGCCCTGCCGATGTTGATTCAGTCAAGCATGTTGATTTTGATATTGCTGCTGGTCGATTTGGTACTGCGGAAAAGAGTGCGGGCGGTGTTTCGGTATTGTGTGTGGATGTTAGTGCTCGTGAAGCTGGTCTTGCCGGTTTCGCTGTCATCGCCTTTGAGTCTGGGATATTGGTTCGGCGACAAACTGGTCTCGATAGACATAGCTCGGACGACCGTAGAGGCAGAAAAACAGCAAGAGACGGTGAAGCCTGCTCCAGCGATTATGCCGCAGATTATTGACCTTTCAAACATCCAAGCAAGCACGCATACACCGGCAGTTGCGCCAACGACAGCAGATGCTGAACCGATAGTAGCAGAGCCGGTTAATCCGCCGGTAATATCAGCTACGCCGGTGACGTGGCAGGCAGTAGTGTTCTTGGTCTGGCTGGCTGGCGTAACAGCGATGGGACTATTGTTATTGCAGCGGGCGATTTTTGTGCGTGGGCTTGTTGCTCAGGCCAAATACGCACAAGGTGTTATGAACGATTCACTTGAGTACTGCCGCACGCGTATGGGTGTGAGAAGAAAAGTCGGCCTAAAGGTCTCAGCGAATGCGACGAGTCCGGCTGTATGCGGGTTATTTCGGCGTGTGATTTTGGTGCCGCAGAATTTGACGTCGAGTTTGGGCTCCGGACAACTGCAGACGGTCTTGCTACATGAGCTTGCGCATATCAAGCGCGGCGATTTGTGGGTGAATCTGGCCCAGACTATTTTGCAGATTATCTATTTCTATAATCCGATGCTTTGGCTTGCAAATTCTATAATTCGCAGGGTTCGTGAGCAGGCGGTCGATGAGATGGTGCTGGTGGCGATGGGCGAAAAGGCTCAGCAGTATCCGCAGACCCTCGTGAACGTGGCCAAGCTGGCCTTTAAGCGACCGGCTTTGTCTTTGCGATTGATAGGTGTTGTCGAATCCAAAAGCGCACTGGCCGGCCGAATCAAGCATATCCTCAATCGGCCGATGCCCAAAAAAGCAAAACTCGGAATCCTCGGCTTGGCTGTAGTAATCATCGCCGCCGCAATCCTGTTACCAATGGCAACGTGTAAACCGGGCCCTCCCAGCTTAGTTATCAAGGGAGTAGTGAAAGATGCTCAGACGGGGGAGCCGATAGCAGGGGCAAGAGTTTTTGATGATGGCTATGGCCCTAAGCCAAGCTGGGAACAAATCAAAGCCAATGAGCGGTCCGAATGGGGGGCAATTACAAACTCGGCCGGCGAATACAGCTTTCTTACCTGGCCGGAACATCATTTGCTATTTTTCTATTTATCTATAAAAGTAGAAGCACTGGGATATAGAGCTAAACGAGAAAGCCTGTACGACGGCCATTTTACTTTTAATAAGAAGGACGAGGAGATTTTTGACTTTGCCCTCGAACCTGAGGAAGTTTCAGAATCATCAGGATTCAAAAAGACGCTTCCTAACGGCGTAACGGTTGAATTAGTTGGTATCTGTGAGCACCCGAGCGAAGGTAAACAATGGTGGCGGCCGGATGGAAGTAAATTGCTGAACCGGCCCTATGATAAAGTAGGCGGACATGTTTATCCTAATGCAAATGAGCAAGCTCGTGAATTTGCCGTTCGTGTTACAAGTCCAAATTCTAAAGATTGGGGGTATAGCTGGCAGATACAACCAGGCGGTTCAAGCACATCAGGCTCTGTGCCTGTGAAAAATGGCAAAAAACAGGAAGATCTTCGTTACATCGCAATTTCAATGCCGAGTAAATATGAGGTTGCTAAAGTCAGCTTCGCCGTTGCCTCAGGACCTTGGCATACCTTGGACAGCAGAGCTGCCGACGGAAAAGGCGTTGCGTCAAGCAGCGGTGAAGGAGGCGGGATTATTTGGCTGTCTCCTCACTGCAACGAAAACGAGACTGTTCTGAGCGTGTGTCACACTTATAAAGAACCACAGGTCCGGATTGTGGCTATTGGTAAAAATGGCGATCTTCATACGGGCAGCTACACCTGCGACGCAGTCGGGGAGATGGCAACAATTACGGCAACTTTTGATTTACTTCTAAGCAACATCGAAGAATTCCAGTTCCAGACCCGGCCGTATCGAATGGTACGGTTCGAAGATGTTTCACTTATACCCGGAAATATAACTGATGTGAAGACAACAGTTTCTCGACCGGATACGCAGGCTAAGTTTCCTGATAAAACCGATATGCTGAGCGAGATTGAAGGTACAAGGATAAGTACGTCAGGTGGAAAAGTGAGCGTTGTTAAGGGCGAGAGAGGCCCTGATGTCACTATCAGAAGGAAACTGCCTCCGGAAGGAACAGCATATTTCAAGAAATTTGACCAAGAGTACCTTTTGGAAATGGTTTCTAAGTCCTACGGGCAGGATATTAGAGAGCTTGTTGGCAGAAAATCCACAGGTGGAGGTTCAGGACCAAATTACATTCAGAAACGCATCGGATTCGGCATCCCATTCGCCCATAAGGGGATTGACGGGTTTCGAAAGATGCGAGACTTCCAGAAACAACTACGAGAAGATATCACGAAAGACATTAAGGACACCTTGGGCGTTAGGGCGCTCGGTAGCATGGCCAGCGATTTTGGACATCTCATATATTCCACGGACAAGGTTGTTGGCTCGATCAATATTTACTTTTCTCAAACCGATGAAGACATCCTGCAAATAAAGTTCGTGATTCAGGAAGTTGTGACAGACAGTGGCAAGACCGATGTCCAAATTGAGGTTGGAAAGCCGGATTCTACCGAAGCAGTTACAAAACAAGGACGAAAAGTTTATCTGCCCGATCTTGAAACACGCGGTGCCAAGGTGGTGCTGGATTTAGCTACCGGCGAGATGCTTTCAGCCGAGGGGATGGAAAAAGACCGGCAGCATTTCGATAAAATAGGCAAAGGGGACATAGTCTACGAATACGCCAGCGGCAAGGGCAGCTTGCTCTGTCTGCGGGGAGCAAAGATGCAGCTTCGGACCTATGAAGGACTTGTTGTCTCTTTGAAGCCCAACATCCAGCGCAAATATTTCGTTGGTTATTTCTTAGAGGATGTCCCCTGCCAGTACCAGGTAACGACCGCCGAGGGCTACAGGTACGAATTGAAAGTTCTTTCTGTCGATAAAGGTGACACCGGCGGTGCTCATATCGAGTACTGGAAAACCGATGTGCAGGCTGAGGTCGGAAAAAATCGAGTTGGGCCGGCAACAAAACCAGAGACAAAAAGCACCTCGATTCAGAAAAAGCAGAGCATAAAGGTTATTCGCGGTTTCGTCAAAGACAAAGCCGCACAGGCAATCCCGAAAGCAAAGCTCGTGTTATACTACAACCGCAGCAGATGGGGCCTGGGAAATCGCATCGCAGAGGAAACTGAATCGGCCGCCGATGGCTCGTTTACTTTCAAAAACCCACTTACTTATAGCAGCGCTGCCAAATACCCGTACGGCCGGGACTCCTACATTATACTGGCGACCCATCCCGACTATGCGCTGGGCTGGCATAATATTACACGGGGCCAGGAAAAGGCCAGCTATGAGCTTATTCTGACCGAGCCCAAATCACAGACTATCACAGTAACCGACCTCGCGGGAAATCCCCTCCCTGGCGCCCGCGTCTGGCCCTATAGTCTCGGCAACAGGGAAAGCTCCGAACCGCTTTTTCGCGAGTACCTTTCCTTACCTACCGATGCGGGCGTAGTTAGCGGTACTACCGGCCCTGATGGTAAGGCTGTTATAACCAATCTGCCGCGTACAAGCTGCAGTTTTCACGCAACTCTAAAAGGATATGCCACCGGCTTGTCTTTTGATGGCGAAAAGCCCATCCGTCTTACCAAAGGGGCCACGGTCTCCGGCTCGGTGCTCAACGAAGAAGGCAAACCCGTCGAAGGTGCGCTCGTCAAGTTTTTCACCAATTGGAGGGGGCAGTACTTTTTGGCCCAAACCGATTCTCAGGGCCGTTTCTGCCTCGAGGACCTGCCCGCTGAAGGCTGGGATATGAGCCCCCGGGTTCGTTCCGAAGGAGCCGACGGAAGTTATAAAATCACCATCCAGCACGCCGATTACACTGCACCGGAAACACAAGCCCAGCTTGAGCCCGGCGACGTCATTGAGAATTTCATTATTGACGCCTATCGCGGCACATTGGTCAAGTGCCGGGTAGTAGAGGTTGATACAGACCGCACTATAGCGGGGGCCCGCATCTATGGCTCAAACGAAAGCGGGCGAATCGATGGTCATTCTGACCCTAACGGCCTGTTCACTGTCCGGGTTATGCCTGGCAGAACTTCCCTATTGTTTCAGTCGCCGCCGGAGGGAGTGTATATCGATGGACCCATGACTGTTACAAGGAAGGACCTGCCGGAATCTCACCTGCAATTTGACGCTCAGGGTGATGAGATGACTGTCACGCTGAAAACGCCTCGAATTGCCGGACGTCTGACAAGTGTGCAGGGAATTGTCTTCGACCCAGACGGCAAGAGCTCGTCCAAAGCTGTCGTCCACGCTTCAGCAGACCAATTTCTAACAGCCAAAAGGGGTTATGTACCGCCTGCCGGAGTCAATAATGATGGTCGATTCGAACTGAAAGAAGTACCTGCCGGGCGGAAACTTTGTCTGTATGCTGTAACTAACGACGGAAGGCTCGCTGGAACGGCTGTATTTGATATCCCCGCAGAGCCTGACAGGTCTCCCTTTGCCGAAATAAAACTGCAAGCGACCAAAACGGTCTCTATCACTATCAAAGATAATGCAGGTGAGCCTGTTCGAAACGCTGCTTTGCGGCTCAGGCCCATGGTGGAAGGTCAACGAATACCGCTTGCTGAGCGGACCGCCCGAACTGACGAGCAGGGTTTGCTGGAAATCGACGGCATCCTGCCGGGTCTGCAATACTATCTCCAGGATACCAGTATGGGCCGACAAGGCCGGATTTCGCGCGCAGATGTCGAGAGACAATTCGAAGCTACACTGACTCTGATTCCAATTGAGCCTAACCTTAGCCAGCAAGCAGAGTCAAGAGGCGATGAGCAACATAAATACTTTTCCGCCACGCAGCCAGCCAGGAAACCTGATGTGCAGGTTGAGGATACTAAAATCGAGACAGACAGCAGCGGCGAAGCAGTCAATTCGGGTGAACTCACCGGCCGGGTTGTGGATGAAAACGGCAATAACGTAGCCGATGCGCAGGTTGCGCTCAGCACAGAAAAAATTGGGGTGCTGGTAGCAGATGGCAAACTTCAGCCGATACGAAGTGATGTTGAGAGCAGGATTGTTCAGACGGATTCGCAGGGAGTGTTCGACCTCGGGCAAATGCCCGATGAAGATTTTGATTTGATTGTTGCTCATGAAAAAGGTTTCTCGCTGGTGGAATCAGGAGAGTTTGTTGAACCAGGTGAAATTCATCTCCAGCCCTGGTGCTGTATTGAAGGTCAATTAGCCGAAGGACGCAAAGCAACAGAGAACAAGATTTGGATGTCGTCGCTGCCCAACCTGACATGGTTCAAACACAAACGAGAATACCGTTATGAAACCAAGTGCGATGAAAGAGGGCATTTTGTTTTCGACAAAGTGCCGCCGGGCTGGTTCGAGGTTGGCTATCTGACGAGAACGGGGGAGAATAGCTGGTCGCTTACGAGTCGAACGCCTGTTGTATTAAAACTGGGCCAAACAACTAAAATGAGATTGGGTGGTGAAGGTCGACCGGTCACAGGCAGATTTGTGCCTCCTCAGGGCTATGACATGCCCATATATTTCGGCAACGGATTGCGATCTTTGGCCACACAACGTCCTGAGAGACCACGCCCTGACAACTACGACCGGATGACAAAACGACAGCAGCAACAATGGTACAAAGAATGGTATAAAACAGATGAATATAGAAAGTTCCAGGACGCTTACTGGCATAACAAGAACTGGCGACAGTATGCCTTTAGCATAAACAAGGATGGCTCTTTCCGAATCGAAGACGTAATTGCCGGCAAGTATCAATTTACGGTCTGGATAGAAGAGCGCCTCACAGGGCAGGGCCGGCCGGAAGAAATCGCCGGCTATTATGGAACCATTGAGGTGCCGGAAATACCTGGCGGCCGAAGTGATGAGCCGCTTGATTTGGGCGAGCTTGAACTGACGATGCATAATCCGCTGCGCGTCGGTGACATTGCGCCTTTGTTCGAGGCAAAAACCCTGGACGGCAAAGATTTGAAGCTGATTGACTATCGTGGCAAATTTGTTTTGCTCAGTTTCTGGCAGCCTGTATTTCATCCTGAGAAACAACAACTTCAGGAACTTTATGACACTTACGGCGGTAACAGGCAGCTTGAGATAATAGGATTGGGCGGAAACGATACGCTCGAAGAGGTAAAAAACTACGTGGAAGAGAACGCTATCCCGTGGCCTCAAATTTATACAGGAGAAGAATTTAAATCCGGAATAGCAAAAGATTACGGCGGATTTGGCATATTCCTCATTGACCCGGAGGGCAGGATTATCGCTAAGGATTTACGTGGCGATAAATTAAAGTCTGTGGTTAGTGAAGCCATTAAGGTTGCAAATGTAAACAAGCCCGATGTGCAGGTCGAGGATGAAACTGCAAAAGCAGGTAAAACGGATGCGGGTATGGGGCAAGCAGAGGCAATAGAGAAAGTGTCGAGTTTTATTGCATCTGATTTGCCGGCATCCGTGCAGGATGTAAAATTCTTCTACAATAGCATTTTCGGGACGCATCAGGTGCTGATAAGATTTGATATCGCACCTGAAGATTTAAAGAACCTGATGAAAAATTCTGACAAACTTCCCGATTTTCCTGATCTTCACAAAAATCCAAAGATACACACAGGTATGGTAGAAACACACAAAGTTCTTAAAATTGATTGGTGGAAGCCAGGTGAGTTAGAAAGTCCAATCTGTGCAGGATGGCAAAAAAGCAAACGGGCTATGGGAGACCCGAGAGTCTGGTTTTACAGTCTCTTAAAAATTTGTTGTTCCCGGGAAGACAATAATTTGATTCGTGTCTATATCGATTTCTTTTCAGAACCTGACGATTTGCCTTTTTCAAATCCGGATATGAAGAGAGAAATTGAGGAGCCTAAAGTATGGTCGCAGAAGTTAGCCGGCGATGTTTTTGCTGCTATAATAGCGCACGATAATAACAGCTTAGAAGCCTTGAATATCGACTCAGGGCTTTTATCCGCGCTGGGAGGGTATAGAAGGGAGTATGATTTTTCCGGCTTGAATAGAATGGTGCATTATCAGAAGGCAGACCGTTGTTTTGTTATTGTTTCACCGATACGTCACAAAGAAGGAAAGTACCCCGACCAGGAAATTCGATTTGGCTTTAAGTTAAAGCAGGGTATTTGGGTAGCCGGTCTCCTTGAAAATGGGAACATAGGGGCCAAGGACGATATTCTAAAAAGAGAAGGCTTTGAAGAATTTTCAAGAATCGACCTTACAAGAAAAATTACAGACAGGACACCAATAAATCCGGCCAATAATTCTGCTGTGCAGATTGAGAGCAAAATAGAGCAGTCATCGCCTGTCAGGAAAAAAGTAACCGATATCGACCTACCGTTTACGTTCACGATATACACGTTGACACCAGATGTCAAGCCGCAGCCAGGAGTGAAGATAAGATGTGTGCATCCGAGGCCGGAACGGGCCGAACCTATCGTGGATATGATAGCCGGATCGGTAAGCGTGGTAAAACCTTCCTGGCGAGTTTATGCAATGCTGGTGTGGCTGCTGGGAGCGCTGGCGCTGGCCACATGGCTGATCATAAGGTTTCGGCAGTTGAGGGGGCCGCATCGCGGAAGACAAGATGTGGCTGGTCTGCCGCCGTGGTTTGGAAAATTACTGGCTGATACGGCAAAAAAGCTAAATTTACGACGGCTCCCGGAAGTAGCTTTCTCTGAAACCGTCGTTTGTCCGTCTGTGTTTGGGATATTCAGGCCGGTACTACTGCTGCCTAAGAAAGACATGACCGGGTTTTCTCCGAAGGATACCGAGCATGTTTTGTCACATGAACTGGCACACATAAAACGCGGCGACTTATGGGTGCATGGCATTTATATGGTGCTACAGATCGTCTATTGGTTCAATCCTCTGTTATGGTTTGTTCGGCGGCAGTTGCAGCACTTGAGAGAGCTTTGCTGTGACGCCACTGTAGCAAGGATTCTACGGGAGAAAACCACTGATTACAGGCAAACCATTCTGGAAACCGCTCGGCGGTTGCTCGCCAGACCTGTTGAGCCGGGAATAGGACTTTTGGGGTTATTTGAGGATTCCAGCCGCTTGGTGGTTCGACTTAGGTGGCTGGAGAAGAAAACTTGGAAACACCGCGGCCTGCGTATTGCCACGTGTTGTGCTGCCATTGCCGTTATGACTGCCTGTATTCTGCCAATGGCCAGGGCAAAGACAAAAGAAAAAACATCAGTTCAAAGCGAGGAAACTACTCAGATAAACCCAAATTCAGAACAAGGTGGCGAAAAGAAATATACTGTCAGAGGATTTGTTACCGACAAATTGGGAAGGCCTCGCGGCAATGTCTATATCACCACGTCCTTAAATATACGTAGGGATGCTATAAAAACTGACGAGCGTGGACAATTTACTCTCGAAGTCATCCAACCCGAACAGAAAAATTGGGTGGCTTACTCACAACCTTCGCAAGCGATGGGGCTGTTCACTATTCCGGAAGAGTATGCCGGCCAGGCTATCCACGTGGTCCTGGACTTCCGTGAAGCACAAGCCGAAGGTCGAATCGTTGGACCGGATGGAAAAGGATTGGCCAATAGAGCAGTTGAGCTTATCATAAATACAAAACAGGGTGTCAGTTGTTACTCACCACGCTACCGGAAAACGGACCAGTACGGCAACTATAGTTTGCGCATACCATGTGGCTCAAGCCTAACTGTTCAGGCAAAGCTGGCTGATGCCAATGACAGCGAGCAAAAATACGTCACCGAGGCTATAGCCTTATCGGATAACCAAATCTTCGTACCAATGCCGACGCTGGTGATCGGCGAGGGTCAGCCCGAGCAAACTGATGATGGGAAAGTGCTCTACAGCGGCCGTGTTCTCAACCAAGAGAACCAGCCCATCCCCGGTGTTAAGGTCACGCTGACCTTTCGGATGCCTGGCTGGATGAGTATATGGGTTGAATCTGTGATGACTGATGAAACTGGCCGGTGGCAGCGGCGCTTGCCCAGGGACCTTTCTAACGTGAGCATTCATTTGTTACATCCGCAGTACGTCAAGCAATCGTGGCAGAAAGTCTCTTCGGCGGAGCTTCTCAACGGCACCAACGTGATGGTTATGAAGCGGGGCTTGCGGCTTAAAGGCGTAGTCAAGAATCAGCAAGGTGAGCCTATTGAAAACGCTCTGGTCGATACGGGAGGGGGTGAAGGTACAACGGTCTACGGCGAGGTAATCGAGAATTGCACCACCCCACGCACATTAGCTGACGGCTCTTTTAGCGTCGGAGGATTACCTGCCGGCAGCAAGGACATAGTTGTTTCAGCCGTGGGATATGCACCGCGGGTTATTTCGGTTGAAATTGAGGCGGGCATGGAACCGATTGAGGTCAGCTTGAAGAGCGGCAGAGCTTATCTTGGCCGGGTAGTCGATATCGACGGCAACCCTGTCGAAGGTGTAAAAATAGATGTCGGTTACTGGCGGGTCGGCAAGCGGCGTAGTAGTATAACCCGCATCACAAAGACCGATTCACAAGGGCTTTTCAAAATTGAGAACCTGCCAGAGGAAGGGAAGCTGAGGTTTAATTTTGGCAAGAGAGACAGCGGTCTTCTCGGTTTCGGCAAAGAAATCCCGGAAGATTTGTCACACAGAGACAAAATTGTAATGTACAAAACGCCCGTGTTTATCGGCAAAGTCGTAGATGCTGAAACTGAAGAGCCCATCACAAGCTTTGAAGTCATCAACGGGGTCAAATGGAAGTCAGTAGATGAATCACCCCATTGGAGCAGGTACCGTAAAAGGCAGGTGAATTCGGAGGATGGAACATTTACTCAAACCTGGGCCGGTTATCATATAACCTATCCCTTTGATGGAGCCTCCTGTCTTAAAATAGAGGCTAAGGGATATCTTCCTGAGATTGCTCCGCCGATTAAATTGGGCCAGAAATACGAGCCGTTTGTCGTACGTCTTACGAAGGCCCAGCCTTGGAAAGGGATTGTAGTTGACCACGAAGGCAAGCCGGCCGTGAAGGCAGAAGTTGGCTGGGTTGGACCTGGCAAAAAGGCATTTTTGAACGATGGTAAATTTGACATGAGAGGCTTTGTCTATCAGGCCGAGGCCATCGTTGAAACAGACTCCAACGGTCACTTTGAACTCAATCCCACAACAGAGCAAGGACTTATCGTTGTCGTTGCCGCCGATGGCTACGCATACGTGAAATCTGCAGAATTCGCCAATGCCTCTGAAATTAGACTCACTCCTTGGGCAAAAATCGAAGGCAATATCGTATCAAGCAGTGATGAAAAACGAGAGGCTGTGGCGATAACAGTCAATCTAATAGACCCATCAGAAAACAAAGAATCACAACCGATCTATTGGCTATTTGATCGATTTTCTGTTAGTAATAGGCATTTTGCTATAGACCATATACCTTCGATACCGTTACATGTCGGCCAGGTTATCCGCTGGGAACAATCCAACCCGGTATACATCAAGCCTCAACCCGGCCAAACATATCAAATCCAAATTGGTGGTAGAGGCCGAACCATCACTGGGAAAATCATCCACCCCATTCCTGAACGTGCCAGAGAAACTGGCGAAGAGGGAATGTCTAACCCTCGTAGGTTGCATGCAGTTGCATATTGTATCGAGCCGGAGTCAAAGCTGCCGGATGAGATAAAGAACGTGTCTCAGGACTCCTTTTTGTGGCTATGGCACGATGCGAAAAACGCTTATGAGAGGTCAAAAACTTATCAGGAGAGATTCATTCCAAATGTTAAGGATGATGGAACGTTTGAATTTGAAAATATGCCGCCGGGAAAATACGAGTTTGTGGTTAATTACCATGCTCCTTTGGGTGAGAACGTATCCTGTGGACGTGGCGTCCTCGAAGCGACTGCTATCACCCCATTTGTTGTTGAAGATGATAGAAGCAATAGGCCTATTAGCCTGCCGGATATCAGCATGAAGTTATTGACATATCCTAAAGTTGGCGAGCCGGCGCCGCTTTTTGAGGCAGAGTCTTTCGACAGCAAAACTATCAATCTTGGGGACCTCCACGGCAAAGTTGTGTTGCTTGACTTTTGGGCGACATGGTGCGCACCTTGTATTGGGCAGATACCAAAGCTAAAAGAAGTATATGACAGCTTTTCACCAAATCCTCGATTTGTCATGATTGGTATGTCCGTGGACTCGGACATTGAAAAAGCGAAGAAATTCGTTGTTCAGAAAGAGTTGAAATGGCCCCAGGTTTGCCTGGGTAGTATGGATGAATCACTTGTCGTTAAGCAATATGGGGTTGGGTCTATCCCGACCACAATTTTGATCAGCCCAGATGGCAAGATTTTAGCCCGGAATTTAAGTGCAGAGCAGCTAAAACTGGCAATATCCAAGGCGCTTGGATTATGAGTAAAGATTCTTCATCTAACGGCAAGGTTTTTATCCGAAGTTGTAGTGTTTTGTTACGGCCTCCTGGACGTTCCAGGTGCACTCCAGGTCCTCGGGGAAAACTACCAGGTCGCCAGGGCCGAAACTTACCGAATCTTTGCCGTCTGTAACTGTTACTTTGCCTTCTATTAGAAGGCAGGTTTCTTTTTCTGTGTATGCCCAGTCGAAGGTGCTGGGCTGGCACTTCCAGATCGGCCAGGCCTTGCAGGCCGCCGCCTCTTCATCCGACGGCTTTTTGACAATCACATCTTTTACCGTTGGCATATTGTTTTGCTCCTTTGACTATTTTCAATTCAGGCTGTATTATACCTGAAAGAGTCCATTTTGGAATAGGCAATAATTGATTATTGGCTATTCCACTACGAACTATGAACTACGAACTATGAACTACGAACTGAAAAGGAAATATTATGGACACGGTTTTGCAGACAAACATAGCAGGATGCGAGCCGAATCGAGGCAAGGTTCGTGACATATATGATTTGGGCGATAAGCTGCTCATAGTCGCGACCGACAGGATAAGCGCTTTTGATGTTGTTATGGCTAACGGCATACCCTATAAGGGGATTATTCTAACGCAGATTTCGCGGTTCTGGTTCGATTTTTTAAGGCCGTATATCGAGCACCATTTCATAAGCGATGATGTGGCAAGTTTTCCCGAGCCGTTTTGCAACTTTCCCGACCAGTTGGCCGGACGGAGTATGCTGGTTAAAAAGGTTGACGTCTTGCCGATTGAATGTGTGGTACGCGGGTACCTGGCAGGCTCGGGCTGGAGAGAATACCAGGAAAGCGGCACAATCTGCGGCCAGAAGCTGCCGTCCGGGTTAAGACAGTGCGGGAAGCTACCGGAGCCTGTTTTTACGCCGGCAACCAAGGCTGAGAGGGGAACACACGATGAGAATATCAGTTTCCAGCGATGTGTGGATATTATAGGCCAAGGGTCGGCTGTGTACGTCCGTGATAAGAGCATAGAGATTTTCCAAAAGGCCGGCAGCTACGCCGAGAGCAAAGGGCTAATCCTGGCTGATACGAAGTTTGAGTGGGGAGTTGTTGATGGTAAGATTATTTTGATTGATGAGGTTTTGACGCCGGACTCTTCTCGCTTTTGGCCTGCGGACAAATACGAAGTCGGCAGGGACCAGGAGAGTTTTGACAAGCAGTTTGTCCGTAATTTCCTTGAGAGCATA
>Ga0209636_10002089_pt1 | contig 20235 bp, 12 predicted proteins | sample DeeMarSWOR152_54_FD_187464 | JGI IMG/M metagenome (GOLD analysis project Ga0209636, IMG submission 187464) | Marine sediment microbial communities from White Oak River estuary, North Carolina - WOR-1-52-54 (SPAdes) (version 2) | ecosystem: Environmental > Aquatic > Marine > Intertidal zone >...
GATGTGGAATTGGTCAAATACCTTACGGAGAGAGCGCGTTTCTCAGCGATCCCAGCTTTCATGGGTGCCATGGAGTACCGTCGTTACGACGGTTCAGAGTTCCTGTTCACGGGTCTGCTCCAGCGTTTCGTTCAGAATCATGGAGATGCTTGGACCTTCACGCTGCAGAATATCACTGAATACTATGACAGAATGCTATCCAGAAGGGTTGGAATGAACGAGGGGAGGTCGCCGGTCTTCTCTCCTGGCATGGACCTCAGAGAGTATCCCCTGCTGAATGAACTGATCGGAGCGTTTTACCTCGAGATGATCGGCCTACTTGGCCAAAGAACCGGGGAGATGCATCTGTCTCTTGCTTCTCCGTCTGTAGATCCGGAATTTGAACCCGAACCCTTCTCAATGCTGTACCAGAGGTCCGCGTATCAATCGATGAGAAGTCTGGTGAGGCAGGTATTCGGGCTCCTGAGAAAGAATGTAAGAATGTTTTCTGGAACTCTGAGCGATCAGATATCCGAAGTCCTGGCCTGTGAAGGGCAGATTCTGGGTCGGATGGAGAGAATTCTGGAGCGAAGGATTTCTGGAATGAAGATCCGGACTCACGGTGACTACCATCTTGGGCAGGTGCTCTTCACAGGAAAAGACTTCGTAATCATAGATTTTGAAGGTGAACCAGCGAGGCCTTTGAGTGAGCGAAGGCTGAAACGCTCACCACTCCGGGATGTCGCAGGAATGCTCAGGTCGTTTCACTATGCGGTCTATGACAGACTTCTCGTGTATAGGCCGGCCAGAGCAGCCGGTGAGCCCTTGCTCGAATCATATGCGAAACTGTGGTACCACTATGTGAGCCGAGTGTTCCTCCAGTCGTATCTGGACACGGTAAGCAATGCATCATTTCTCCCTAAGAAACGGGAGGAATTCAGTACATTGTTTGAAGGATTCTTGCTTGAAAAGGCGGTGTATGAACTGGGGTATGAACTGAACAATCGTCCTGACTGGATCATCATACCTCTGCGGGGAATCCGCGACACTCTTAGCCAGTCCTCGCCACTGGACTGAAAGGAGAGGTGCTCGAATGTTGGAAGCTGGAGACTCGGCTGGGCGGATAGGCAATGTAGTTCATGGTCCGTCTCCATTCACAGAGCAGGACGTCTACCTCTTCAAGGAGGGTAATCATTTTCGACTTCACGAGAAGCTGGGTTCGCATCTGATGACTGTGGATGAGGTGAGAGGCACGTATTTTGCTGTCTGGGCTCCTAACGCAGAGAGAGTCTCAGTTATTGGGGACTTCAATGGATGGGACCCCAGCGCCCATCCATTGAAGGCGAGATGGGACGGTTCGGGCATTTGGGAGGGCTTCGTCCCCGGTTTGCTGAAAGGTGCGCTCTACAAGTATCATATCGTGTCAAAACGCCACGGATACACAGTCGACAAGGGAGATCCTTTTGCGTTCTACTGGGAGCTGTCTCCCAAGACAGCGTCCTTGGTGTGGGACTTACAGTATGAGTGGCATGACGGGGAATGGATGAGCAGTCGAAGGGGACACAATGCGCTTGACTCGCCTCTATCGATATATGAAGTCCATCTTGGGTCGTGGAAGAGGGTGCCTGAGGAGGGCAACCGATGTCTCACGTATCGAGAAATCGCTCACCAGCTTGCTCAGTATGTCAAGGACATGGGATTCACACACGTGGAGCTTCTTCCGGTGATGGAACATCCTTTCTACGGCTCATGGGGCTACCAGATAGTCGGATATTTCGCCCCGACAAGCCGTTTTGGAACACCTCAGGACCTGATGTACCTTATCGACCACCTGCATCAGAATGGAATAGGAGTGATTCTCGATTGGGTTCCATCTCATTTCCCATCTGATGAACATGGCCTGGCCTATTTTGACGGTACGCACCTCTTCGAACATGCTGATCCGAGAAAAGGATTTCATCCCGAGTGGCACAGCTATATCTTTAATTATGGAAGAAACGAGGTTCGAAACTTCCTCATCAGCAATGGTCTATTCTGGCTGGATAGATACCATGCAGACGGCTTTCGAATTGATGCAGTGGCTTCTATGCTCTATTTGGATTATGGAAGGAAAGAAGGTGAATGGATACCAAATGAATACGGTGGGCGTGAGAACTTGGAGGCGGTTGACTTTCTCAAACGTCTGAATGAAGTTATCTACGGCACATTCCCCGATGTGCAGACCATCGCGGAGGAATCGACCGCATGGCCGATGGTTACGCGACCTGTGCACTTGGGTGGGCTTGGATTTGGGATGAAGTGGAATATGGGATGGATGCACGACACTCTGGATTACTTCTCCAAAGACCCGGTGTTTCGCAAGCACCATCATAACGAGTTGACGTTCAGTATATGGTACGCGTTTTCGGAAAACTTCGTACTGCCATTGTCGCACGATGAGGTCGTGCATGGAAAAGGCTCTCTCTTCGGCAAGATGCCTGGAGATGACTGGCAGAAGTGGGCAAATCTCCGCTTGCTCTTCGGCTATATGTACCTCCATCCCGGCAAGAAACTGCTCTTCATGGGCGGAGAATTTGGACAGTGGCGAGAGTGGGTACACGAAGAGAGTCTGGAATGGCATGCGCTTCAGTATCCGGAACACAACCGCCTTCAGAAGTGGATAAGGGACCTGAATCAGCACTATCGCAATGAACCCGCCTCGTACGAACTGGACTTCGAACCCCATGGTTTTGAATGGATAGACTTCCACGACGCAGACACGGGTGTAATAAGCTTCATCAGAAGGGGGAAATCAGCGCAGGACGTCATCCTTGGAGTGTTCAACTCGACCCCTGTGTTGCGGCAGAACTACAGGGTCGGGGTTCCATTTAGTGGTTCCTGGAGAGAGATGTTGAACAGCGACGGGAAAGAATACGGTGGAAGCGGTTGCGGCAACTTGGGTGGAGTCGAAGCAACGCCCGTTCCTTTCAACGACAGGCCGTACTCACTCTCGTTGACTCTCCCACCTCTGGCGGTCCTCGTCTTCAAGAGAGAGGGAAGCTGAGTGTCGAGCAGCTCACACTTGAGGAACTTCGGCAGGGTGACGGGGGTCTGGAGGGGAAGGCGGTGTGACCTGGTTCATCGTCTAAATAGAATGGCTGCACAGCAACATGGTGCATTGTCGAATGACCTGTCGGCAAGAGAGACGGGCGAGCGAGGCCGTTTTGCGGAGTGCCACTTTAGGGAACGGAAATGAATCGGTATATCTGTATTCACGGCCACTTCTATCAACCACCGAGAGAAAATCCGTGGCTGGAGGAAGTCGAACAACAAGATTCGGCATATCCCTATCATGACTGGAACCAGAGAATCAGCTCAGAATGTTACGGTCCCAATACGGCGTCTCGAATTCTCGATTCAGAAAAGAGAATCGTAGACATTGTGAACAACTACACGAAGATGAGTTTCAACTTCGGGCCCACGCTTCTCTTCTGGATCGAACGACATGAGCCTGGCGTGTATCAGGCGATTGTTGAAGCAGATAGACTCAGCCAGATGCGCTTTTCTGGACATGGGGCGGCAATTGCACAGGTGTACAACCATATGATCATGCCCCTTGCGAACGGGAAGGATAAGCGCACACAGGTGATATGGGGTCTAAGAGATTTTGAGTACCGTTTTGGCAGAAAACCTGAAGGCATGTGGCTCTCTGAGACTGCGGTTGATATCGAGACCTTGGAGATGCTCGCTGAGCAGGGAATGAAGTTCACGATTCTTTCGCCTCGCCAAGCTCAAAGAACACGGAAGATCGGCGGCAGGAAATGGACCGACGTGAGTGATGGCAAGATCGACACCCAGATGCCTTACCTTTGCAGACTCCCCTCAGGAAAGACTATTAGTCTTTTCTTCTACAATGCTCCGATAGCCTATGATGTTGCCTTCGGAAGTCTTCTGAACAACGGAGAGGCTTTTGCCAAGAGACTCATGGGTGCATTTGCCGAAGGAAAAGAACCTAAGCTGGTCCACATAGCAACTGACGGAGAGACTTATGGTCACCATCACCGGTTTGGAGATATGGCATTGGCTTACTGCCTTCACTACATAGAGAACAACAAGCTGGCGGAGATCACGGTCTATGGTGAATACCTGGAGAAGCATCCTCTCACTCACGAAGCGAAGATCGTTGAAAATTCCTCGTGGAGCTGCATCCACGGAGTCAAAAGATGGAAGGATGATTGCGGTTGTAACACGGGCATGCACCCAGGCTGGCATCAGAAATGGCGAATCTCACTGAGAGAGGCTATGGATTGGCTGCGAGACACTGTCAGTGAGATCTACGAAGAGCAGATGGCTCACTACACTGAGAAAGCTTGGCTGGCGAGGGACGCATATGTAGAAGTTGTGCTCCAGAGGTCGGAGCAAGTGGCACAACGTTTCTTGTCAAGACAGATGCGAGAGAAACCCTCAAAGGGTGACACGGTGAAGGTACTCAAACTCATGGAGATGCAGCGGCATGCAATGGCCATGTACGCCAGTTGTGGTTGGTACTTCGACGACATCAGTGGGATTGAGGCAGTACAGATAATGAGGCACGCCGCACGGGTACTACAATTGGCCAACGAAGTGACTGGCAGAGATCTGGAGTCGACGTATGTGCGGATTCTTGAGCACGCTTCGAGCAATAGCCCGCGCATGGTGAATGGTTCCCGAGTCTACGAAATGTCTGTGAAACCTGCAGTAATAGGTCTCTCGAGGGTCGGAGCACAGTACGCGATATCTTCCATGCTCCAAAAGGAGAAGGAGAAGACGAAAGTCTATTGCTACACGGTACAAAGCGTGGAAGACAACCGTACTATGACTGGGGAGGGCGTGGTCGTTGCCGGCAGGGCGGCCCTTCGGTCAGAGATCACGTTGGAGGAAGTCCAAGTGAGTTATGTTGCTGCGCATCTCGGAGATCACAACCTCATCGCAGGGGTACGAGAGTTCGAGGGCGATAAGTCCTATGAGAATATCCAGCAGGAGGTGAAAGAAAGTCTAAGAAAGGGCGACGCCTCCAGGATTGTTTCGTTCATACACCAAGAGTTCGGCTCTGACAGCTACTCGCTTTGGCATTTGTTCAAAGACGAGCAAAGGAGAGTTCTCAATCAGATCGTCGCTTCTCGACTTCGTGGTGTGGAAGCAGCGCTGCGTGAAATTTACACAGATCATTATGGTCTGATGCAGGTGATGAATGAGATGCACATCCCGTTGCCGAGAGTTCTGGCCACTGCTGTTGAGTCTGTATTGAGTGGAGATCTTCGCGACGCACTTGAAGCGAAGGCATTGGACACGAGTGAGCTCAAAAGAGTGGCGGAGGAGGTCAAGCGTTGGTCTGTCACACTGGATGGATCTGCACTCACCTCGACTGCGAAGAGCACACTCAACGAGCTCATGCTCAGGCTGTCCCGATCACCCCACGATATTCCATTGCTGCAGAGTATCTGGGAACTTCTGGGGATGCTGCACAACTTGTCTCTTGAGGTCGATACGTGGGAAGCTCAGAATATCTACTTCTCCATAGGCAAGCGAACGTATGAGAAGGCGAAGGGAGCTGGACGCAAGGGGGACAAGAACGCACAACAATGGACTGACCACTTTGACCGATTAGGTGACCGCCTGGGAGTGAAGATCGACTGGTCTACGATTGGTCTTCCATATGTTGGGTCAGGAAGGGGGAAGAATGATGAGGAGAGGTAGTGGGATTCTCTTGCACATAACGTCGCTTCCTTCAGGTTATGGAATCGGAGATCTTGGACCTCAGGCCTACCGATTTGCAGACTTCTGTGAGGAGGCGAAACAGAGCTACTGGCAGATTCTTCCTTTGAATCCCACCGATCCGGCCTACTACAATTCTCCTTACCATAGCATATCAGCCTTCGCTCATAATCCATTGCTGATCAGTCCAGAACTCATGATCGAGAACGGTCTCGTGAGTCACGATGATCTGGAGCCCGCTCCTCAGTATCCTGAGAACCGAGTGGACCACAGAGCAGTGATTCCTTACAAGAAAAGACTGTTTCAGCGTGCGTACGAGCGGTTCAAGAAGAGAAAGAACAGATACGATTATGAGAGATTCTGTTCGGAGAGCTCCCACTGGCTTGATGATTTTGCACTGTTTGTCTGCCTGAGAAATCATTTCCACGGAGAACCTTGGAGCAACTGGCCTGTTGAACTGCGTGACAGACACGGAGCCGCTCTCAACAGTTTTCGCAAAGAACTGCTGGACCAAATCCAGTTGGTGAAATTCACGCAGTATGTTTTCGGGGAACAGTGGTATTCGCTCAAACGGTATTGCAGAGAGAAAGGCATTCATATCATCGGAGACACACCGATTTATGTAGACTATGACAGCGCAGATGTATGGACGCATCCGGAGTTTTTCAAGTTAGATGAACAGAAGAGACCTTACGTTGTCGCCGGGGTACCACCTGACTACTTCAGTGAGACGGGACAACTGTGGGGGAATCCGCTATACCGGTGGGATGTACTCAAGGATAGAGGATACAACTGGTGGATTAGACGGGTAGAACACAACCTGGGATTTGTCGATTTCCTCAGAGTTGACCATTTTCGGGGGTTCGTGGCCTATTGGGAGGTACCTGCCAGCCATAACACGGCAATACAAGGGAACTGGGTGGAAGCGCCGGCCGTCGATTTCTTCGGAAAGCTCTGTAGAGCGTTCCCGCATCTCCCTATTATTGCTGAAGATCTCGGTATCATCACTCCTGATGTAAGAGAATTGATGCACCATTTTGAGTTTCCAGGGATGAAGGTACTTCTCTTTGCTTTTGGCGAAGACCTCCCGACGAATCCTTACATTCCCCACAATCTTGTGAGAAACTGTGTGTTGTACACTGGAACTCACGACAACAACACGGTGAGAGGATGGTTTCAGAATGAGGCTACCACAGCGATGAAGAGAAGACTGTTTGACTACCTTGGAGGTGAAGTGCCTTCAGAGCACGTGAATTGGGAACTGATTCGACTCGCAATGATGTCTGTTGCGGATATCGTCATCGTGCCGGCCCAGGACGTACTGGGTCTTGGTGAAGAGGCGAGAATGAACAGGCCATCCACGCTGGAAGGTAATTGGGAGTGGAAGCTTTTTCCAGAGCAGTTGACATCCGAGGTGGCCGCCAGGCTTTCTCACATGACGGAGATTTATGGTAGGGTGTAGCCGAGAGTGCGGTGAGGTAGTCCACGTCATTGGTACCCATGTGTTCCTAATGTCTGAGAAAAGGAGTTCGGGCGATGCCTAGAGATCTCGGAATCCTCTGGCAGTGGCAGTATGATGAACGATTCGTGAATCTTCTCGATCAGGTTTGCTCCAGTCAGGGCAAAACCAGCTATCTCGTATCCTCACACAATCGTGAGGAAAGCTTGAGGATGATCAAGGCAGGTGAGCTCAGATTTCGAATGGTGCTGGACAGGGCAACTGATTGCGATCCTGCTTTTATCCCAGTTGTACAGTTGCTGCAAGAAGCTGGTAGCAGAATTTTGAACCAGCCTGAGAGAGCTGCCTATGCAGAGAACAAAAAGACGATGCACTATGAGCTCATCAAAGCCGGATTGAATGTTCCTTACACCGTGATGCTGTCTCCATCAGAACGACTCCCCACTGAGGCACTGGACACGTTGGGTGAACCCTTCGTGATAAAGCCAGCGGAGGGGGGCGGGGGAGAAGGCGTGCTGCTTGGTGCCACCAACGCCCACGATGTCACACGAATGAGGGAAGACTATCCCGGTGTGCCGATACTGATTCAAGAGAAGATTATTCCACGTGAGCTTCATGGGAGACGGTATTGGTTCCGGGTGTTTTATGTGTGCGGACAGGTTGTTCCTTGCTTCTGGGACCATCGGACTCATGTGTACGAACGGCTATCACACTTCGAAGAACTCGATTTCGCCGAATTGGAGAAAATAGCAGGGAAAATCGGTGAGATCACCGGACTCGACTTCTTCTCGACAGAGGTGGCTCAGATTGAGGACGGGAGGTTCGTGGTTGTCGATTATGTGAATGATCAGTGTGATATGCGATTTCAATCTGATACTCCTGACGGAGTACCGGATGCGGTGATTGAGGAGATCGCGAGAGCGCTGGTGCGAACTCTATAAAGCACCTTCGGTGCTGGTGATTGAACGTCCAAGGCACCGAGATGTATCGGAAGCGTACTCTGGTGCATGTGCGTGGAAATCTCCGCAGATGTTGTGCACTCAGTACTACACCCAGTTACTCGGCAATTCCGAAGGCCATGACGGGCGCCCCAGGAAAAGCTACTGACGAATCTGAGTGGCCCAGTACAATCCCGTCATGTAGTGCAGTTATCGTTTCCTGAAGCTTTCCGAAGGTATTGTAGATCTTGGCCACTGGCTGACCTTTCCTCACAAGTGAACCGGGCCTTTCCAAGAACCTGATGATACCGCTACTCGAACTCACCGGTTGATTGGAGAACTTCAGCACCTTGTCTTTGAAGACATCTAGCACCTGATAGGTGAAGAACCCGGTTGACTCAATCATTCCCAGGTGGGACAAGATGTTCAGGACAGATTTCACTCCGTACTCGACGTTCCTTTCGTTCACCACATACGATTCACCCAACTCGATACTCAGCGCTGGAATATCGTGCTGAAGGAGACTATAGGACAGGGTTTTCTTTAACTCGTCGGTGTCAAGAACCACCAAGAATCCAGTCTTTTGCGCAACGGACTTCGCCATTTGGTATGCTTTCCGATGGCTGCCCCCAGGATCCTGATCAATGAGAGTATGAGGAATCGACTTGATCCAATCGTTATGAAGATCGAGAACCACAGTTGGACTTGTCTCGACGATGGTGGTGAATATTCTGTGTGCTATTCGTTCGGCGAGAGAGCCACTCACACTCCCCGGAAAGGCGCGGTTAAGGTCTTCTTTGCTTAGGGTGATATTCCTGGAACCTGTCTCAAAGCCGATCGGATTCATCAATGGGAATGCACACACAGAACCCCTGACCAAGTCCCCCTTCCGGATCTTTCTAAAGACCTCCTGGATTACTACGATACCACCGACTTCATCTCCATGGACACAACCTGCGAGCCACACGATCGGGCCTGGTTGCGCGCTTTGGGCCAACATGAAAGGCAAACGTCTGCGAGACAGATCGGAACCGGTCATGATCTTGAGGAACGAATACCTCACTTTTGGTCTCGAATCCTTGTGTCGAATCGATCTCTCCTGCATGGAGTCCGGTCCTCTTCGGTATACCGCATTGTACTCTGGGTGGATGCGTTCTGTCAATATGTAAAATATCTGCCCGGTTCCGGAGGAGAGTTGACCTGAGAATTTGCAGTGCTGCACTCGTACGGAGCCACGCACCACAGCGACTTCCTTGGGATCGCGAATCTCTGGGCATACGACGGGCCAATCGCGAGCCACATGCCCCCTGCAGTGATTCTCACTTTTCTGCTCATTCACGGAGCTGACATGTGGTCCCTCGGGAAGAAGTGAATCATCGTCCCTCGACGATCTATCTGAATCAGGAGGGCGCTTACGAGAGACTAGTCGAATACTCTGGGCATCCGCATCCTCATGGAAAATTCAGTGAGGGTGAGAGACAAAACGCTGAACATGCAGTTATGCGGCTTCTGGGCGCTCTTCCCCTCTCTTTCTCTCTGCAGACTGAATACCTAGTCGCGCTTCAGCGGCCTGCAGGATAGCTTGCAACAACTCTGAGTACGAGATGTTGCCGATTTTCGCCATCTTGGCCAGATGTCCATCCCAGCACCAACCTGGATTGGGATTCACTTCGAGGAGCTTCGGGCTTCCCTCACCATCGAGCCTCCAGTCGAACCGACAGTAGTCTCTGCATTCCAATCGCTCGGATAATTTCAAGCAGCATTCCACGATGACTCTGTGTGTCTTCTCCGGAAGCTCTGCTGCAACGGACTTGATGTTCCAGTACGGTGAATCTGGAAGCCACTTGGCCTCGTACCCACAGATTCTGGGCAAACCTTTGGGGAGTGCGGAGTAATCTTCCTCAATGATTGGCAAAACGAAATAGGACTCAGGTGGATTTCCTATGATTCCGACACTGAGGTCCTTTCCCGTGAGAAACTGTTCGACGAGCATAGGCTTGTCGTAACCAAATTTCTCTCTTATCTCCGTGATGGCATTGACAAGCTCTCCGATGCTGTTCGCGACGCTACGCTGAGTGATCCCGAAACTGGAGTCACCGAAGTTGGGTTTCACTATGACAGGAAATGGGAATTGGAGTTCAAATACGGTGTCCTCGGGCTGGATGAAGAACGCTTCGGGTACTGGGATACCCATCTCGCTCGCAATACCGCGCACCAACGACTTGTCATAGCAGAAGGCGAGACATTGGGGCCCGGACCCTGTGTACGGAAGTTCCAACATCTCCAACGCTGCGGGAACGTGCAATTCCTTTCTGGCTTCGTTGTCAAATCCTTCATCGGCGAGGTTAAACACAAAGTCGATTTTGCCTTTTAGCTTTGCAAGCTCCTGGAGCAATGTGGGATGGTTGTTCAAATAGATGAAATGGTAGTCCTTCTGTTCCCTCAATGCAAACTTCAACTGGTCTATCGTGTAGAAATCATCGTCATCAAAGACCGAGGAGGGCTTCAGCGGATCCGGTCTATTTGGGTCTCCCAACACCACTGCCACGTTCTTAGTAGCCTCCTTGGCTCTCCTTTTCGGCGTTGTCAACTCCTTGCGCGCGATTGCGGTCGAGACTAAGCGCTTCTGCATCATACCCAGATCCTGATTCCGTTTGGAAAGGGATGCGATTTCACCCTGCACGGTGCCGTCGCTCAGACCGGATCGTTTGAGGAGTTCAAGTAGACTGTCCTTCGTGTACAGTCGTTCTGCATAGAACTGGTCTGCGATTACACCTTTTCTCGCATGAGTGATCACTTCCCTGGATATGAGACTCTGGCCATCCAGCGACAGGGAACGCTCCCTGCACACGAAGTGGTTCTTATCTATCCACTCCCACGAGCGAGCTTGGAAATTGTTCTTGAGATACTCCCCGTCCGCCACATCGATGAGCAGCCTACCCCACGGCTTCAAAACCCTGAACACTTGCTTCAATACTCTCAAATCGTCCTGAACCGTCTCAAAATAACCGAAGCTGTTGCCGAGTATCATCACGACATCGAAGGCGTCGGGTGCATAGGGAACCTTCCGGGCATCACCTTCCTTGAAGCGCACATTCAATCCTTCCTTCTTGGCAGACTGCTTGCCTTTCTGGATCAGATAATGGGACCGATCCAGTCCATCGAGATTCTGAAATCCTCTCCTCGCCAACTCGAGGACATGGCGGCCCTGTCCGCAGCAAAGGTCGAGAATCCTGTCCTCCGGTGAGAGCTTGAGTATCTCCGAGAAGATATCGACCTCTTGATGAGTGATCTCCCGGTCGTCGATGATATCCCCGTCGGTTTTCAGGTAGAGTGAATCGAAGATACGCCTCCACCAGTCAGGATGGACATGCTCTTCAAGGTTGGGTATCGGTCCGAGACATCTTATTCCCTCGCCGATCTTTCGTTGCGGAGGTTTTTCCTTCGTCTCCTTTTCAGCCATAAACTATCCCCCCACGGCAGAGTAACGTGCACTCCGCCTTTCACGCATTGCATCACTTAACGGATAGGCGAGACATCGGTGACGGTTCAGATTCCTGCCGCGCTGTCTCACCGTGCACACCGATGACTCTCGCATTCTCTTATCTTTTATCGCGAGATTCTGTCTGATTGTCAAGTGGTGAACCACTGCGAACTGAAATTCTCCTCTGTGAATTCGTGGGAGTTTGTGACATCAATGCACCGCCACCCAGTCGTCGCTCCTGGCATGGCCACTCATGCAATCGGTTGAGTGGGTTTTTCACTGAACAGTCCTCTCACGATCCGAAGGTCACCATAGACGACGAGCCTGTCACCCTTCTCTATTGTTTCGTCCGCCTTTGGAACAGGAATCCAGCCCTTGCCGCGCTCGATACCCAACACCAAGAGGCCTTTCTGGGAAAGTCTGGACGAAGAAAGCGACTTTCCGACAAAGGGAGAGTCACGTCGCACGAATGCACGTACAAGTCCATAGCCCTCGAAGAGATGAAGAAGGTCTTCAGTTACGCCTTCCTCGAATGCTCTGGACTGTACGAGTCTGTTTTCCACGAACCTCTCCCATATTCTGATGAGTCGCTTCCGGGTTGTGATCCTGTAGATTAAGTAGATCCCCGCAAAAAGGATGATGACATTGACCGGGAGACTATACCCTCTGCTCGTAACCAGGGATGACGTGGCGGTTATGATGACGGTAACGATGCCTGCATTGCCCAGTATCATGAGCCACGAGACAATTCGCCGTCTCGATGGGTTGTTTACGACCAGTTCAGCCTCTTTCGTAGTGAATCCTGTTCCCGAAAAGGCCGAAAGGGCCTGGAATTTTGCCCTCTTCTGGTCGAGCCCTGTCATCATCAAAGCTATGGACCCTGCTCGTACGACCAGAAAGGAGACCAGAATCACAAGCAGAGTCGGCAAGAGGAAGTATAGACCGCTCACGAGAAATCACCTCCTATAACCATCTCTTTCTCCTGAAATAGAAGACCATTAAAAGCCCAACCGCACTCATGGCTGTAAGTACGCCGAAGTACGCCCAGCGCCAGTTCAATTCCGGCATGTACTGAAAGTTCATCCCGTAGATGCCGGCTATGAATGTGAGAGGTATGAAGATTGACGCAAAGATCGTGAGTACTTTCATGACTTCGTTCATTCTATTGCTCATGCTCGATAGATACGTATCAAGCATTCCGGAGACCATATCTCGATAGGATTCCACCGTGTCGATTACCTGAATTGTGTGGTCGTATACATCCCGCAAGAACATCCCGGTCTTCTTCTTTATCAGTGGTGATTCGCACCTCTCGAGTCCACTGATGACTTCCCTCAATGGCCACACCGACTTGCGCAAATGAATCATTTCCCTCTTCAATACATGGATGACCTGCATCGTTCTGGAAGTGGGATCCGCTATGAGCTCGGTCTCCATGTCCTCTACTATTTCGCCGAGTTTTTCCAAGACTACGAAATAGTTGTCAACCACGGCATCTATCAACGCATACGCGAGATAATCTGCTCCATTCTTTCTGATCAGGCCTTTGGCCTTCCTTATTCTCTCCCTCACTGGATCGAAGACGTCTCCTTCTTTTTCTTGAAAGGAGATGACGAAATTCGCTCCAAGAACCAGGCTGACCTGCTCTGAAGTCAGCTTGTTTTCCGTTTCGTCGTAGTAGAGCATCTTGAGAACGATGAAGAGATAGCTCCCAAGGTCCTCCAATTTGGGCCGCTGTCCCGTGTTCAGGATATCCTCCAGGATGAGCGGATGCAAATCGAAATGGTTCCCGATCTTCTCGACGATGTCAGGTTCGTGTACCCCATCGATATTTATCCAGGTAACTGTGGGGCTTTCTTTGAATGGAAAACACTCCTCGACCGTCTTCGCCTCGGTCTCCTGAAATCGCTCCTCACTGTAATCGATGATGGTGATCCTTGTTCTCTCGGCCTTCAACTCTCCGATATGGATCAGACTGCCTGGCGGGAGACCGCTCTTCCTTGACCTGCCTTTCACGAACCTGGACATTCTATTTACCTCCTCTTTACAACGTAGAATAATGCGTGTACCATTTTACTATCGCAATCATACTTCCTACTGGTTTCGCTGTCAACCAGAGTCGCCTATCCTTCGTGTTACCCGAGTGTATAGTCAAACCTGTATGATTACGCCATGGGGCGGCGACTGACCATCCAGCGCCCTCATCTCCTCTGGTGTGAGCAGCTCCTCACGGCCTATTGAGAGAAGGCGGCAGCATGCTTCAAGGATATGAGCCCACGTGCACCGGTTCACAAAGAGCATGCCTGGGGTCGTCAGAGTACCTCCCTGTCCCGTGAATCCCAGGGCCATTGTCTTGGGGCCTGTGTTGAGGGGTTGGAGAATGCCGAGCGCTGCCTCAGGCCTCGTGTGGGTGACGAAGATGCGGGCCTGAGCCGAGTCTGGATAGATTTGCCTTATGAGGTCGGCGGGGGCTACGTGAGCTGTCTCACCGGTGCTGCGAGGAAGACGAAATCGACCAGGCTCCAGCATGTAGACGACCGAGTGTGGAATATCGCGTGCAGAAAGACGTATGGAGGCCCTTATGACCTCTTCAAGCTGGTAGGCGCCGATCGCGGTCAGTATCAGTCGCTGCTCGGTGACATTGTGGCCAATCCATTCCAGACGTACAGCTCCCTCTCGCATGAGCGATGTCGCTTCTTCACGGGTGAACAAATCCGGTATCGTGTCGTATTTGGGCACAATGAGAGTCCACACCTGTCCCCGGGTTGCGTAGATTTCGCTCATCACGACAGAGGCGACATTGTAGTCGGCGATGAACATGACCCGTGAGACATGCGAGACCTCCCCGAGCATCGACTCCGCCATAGACGGATCCTGATGTGACTGTTCGTTTTTGGCGTTTTCCCATGTGTGAGAGGTGAGAAGAAGCGGAACGGAGAGCCAGCCCGGGCTGCACCCCGACTCATTACAGTGATTTGCGAAGATTATCTCCTGCCGAACAACGCCCTGCATCTTCGCACCGAACGCTTCATAGGTGGCGATGAGATTGATCCCGCCCTTGTTCCCGAGTGCCGCTGCAGCGACCGCCTCCTCATTCAAGGCGGTGACGACGGCACCGTGGATATCTTCGGGAATACCGGGCTCCGGGTCAGTCACTCTAAATTTGAGTGCATCGAGCGTCTTGAGCAGGCGATTTGAACGCATCTCGTCGGGATTGCCAACGCGGGGGCGAAGATGCGGATTGGCCTTGACAATTGCGACAAACATTTCGTCGACCGCGTACATTGGGGAAGTGCGCGTCCAGGTCGAGGGGTCACGACGGTCGGGGATATCTCGTAACACATAGGGCGGCACTTCCTTCAGTTCCACTATTCTGGTTGCGAGCGGGTGATCGCGTTCCCTCGGCCTTCCTGATTGTTCATGCTGCTGGAAGCGACCTATCGCTTCTCTCAACTCAGCGAGAGGCACCCACAGCCTGCGTGCACTGTCGTTGAAATCCTGGGCTGCATCGATGTTTTTATGCGGATTGGCCTTGAGCGGAAGGTTGTGAGCGAGGTTGGTCCCCTCTCCGTAGAAACCCGCACCCTTGGGGGCTACCGCGACGCCGTAGGGGAGGTGCACAGGATACGCGTCCACCTGAGTCCGTATCGCCTCACTCGCAGCCTCCAGACGGCACTCCATCTCGAAGATCGCCCACGCGAACGCAGCAGGGTCCCTGCCATCGAAGAGCATGGGATCGAAGCTGTTGAGCTTCAGATGATCGAGGAACCAGTCAATGCCTCCCTGTTGCGACATAGTCGTCCTTTGGTCGATCCGGCGTCCGTTGTTGATCATTATGGGAGTGACTAAGCCACAGTCACGTGCCCTCCACCATCGAGGCGCCCAATCGCTTCCTCTTTGCTCTTCGAATGCACCATCACTCAAGAAGACGACAAGACGTTCTCCCGGCAGAGGCATGTGGACGTATTGGAGTTCAATGAATCCCAGATATCCCGCCTCAGCCATGCCCCCAGCAGTGTAGGCATTGACATGGCTCCCTAGTGGAGAATCTTGCCTCCCGCCTGTACCTATCCTGTAGGAGTAGAAGTCGCGCACGTACCGCGTCAGCCCTTCATCGCTGAGAGAATAGCGCTTCGCGTGTGCAGACGTCATGTTGTCCAGCAGGAGATTCACGGTATCTATGGCGGCCACACAGTGGCCCTGTCCCATAATCCAGGAACGAGTGATACCTGTTATGGCGTTCACGACCATGTACCCGACATACGCGGGAACCATGTTCAGAACTCCGCCTGTATGTCCTTCCGGTTTGGGCTTGAAGTCTTCAGCACGAAGGTCCCGGCCGTCGAGATACACGTTCCGGGCGTACGTTTCGTGTACCACAAGCCACATCGCGGCACTTGTGATCCGATCGGCCGCATAGAGGACATCAAACAGTGGGAGTCCATCTCCCGTTACCCCTCTCGCGAGGAGCAGGTCCGCCATCGAGAAAACTCGAGCCTGAGTTTCGATACTGTGCTCTATCGGTCCATAGCCTGCTGCCCAGCGGTCGGCGGCAAGGTTGTGCTTCCGGTAGAGCTGAACCCATTCTTCAGTACGAAGTCTGTCCCTCTCTTCATCACGCATCATTCTGTTCCTCCTCGGTCCTTCTGTTTCACACAATGGAAATCCCCACTGGTTCGGGATATATGGAAACGCGACATGTCGAACTCATGTGTGCGAAGGTCTTCTGGTTCTCGTCCGCGTCGGAAGGGGAGTGTCTGCATCCGTGTCGGACGGAAGAAGATGAGATTCTGCAGCACTATTAGTTCCGTAATATCAGACGTCTGTTCAGAAGTCAAGGAGCAACTTTGATCGCGAGACATCGTTCAGACCGGCATGGAGTAAATCCCGCTCCGGCGCTCCCCAATTCTGGTACTTGACAACTTCCTGCATTTGGCTTTTGATTATTCTGGGCATGGAACGATAGTCGTTTCGGACTCCGTGCGATGCGAAACAGATATCAGACGCTCCGCATCATCCTGAACTCACTCGGTTCGCTCTGCCTCGTTCTGGGTGGGATTCTGATGGTGCCCGTGATCGTGGTCATCCTGAATGGTGAGCTCAGTCGAGGGTACTCGACACTGTTTGCGTTCCTCATACCGTCTGCCCTCGCATTTTGCCTGGGAACTGTCGGCAGGACTCTCTTTCGACGCGGCACTGTGAGCGTGGTGCACGCGATGTTGATATGCAGCTTGGGATGGATAGCATTCTCTCTCCTTGGAGCGCTTCCGTTTGTCATCGGCATTCACGCAAGCTACCTGGACGGTGTCTTTGAGACGATGAGTGGATTCACCACGACGGGGATCACGATGTTCACTGGACTGGATCACATGCCCAGGAGTGTGCTCTTCTGGAGAAGCTTCACGCAATGGGTCGGAGGGCTGGGAATCCTCACATTCTTCCTTGCCGTGACTTACCGAGGCGGAAGCGCACACATGCTGTTTGGCGCTGAGAGCCATAAGATAGATGTCGGTCGTCCGGTGCCAGGGCTCGCACACACGATCAAGATCCTCTGGAGTGTGTACGCTGGATACACGCTGTTCATAGTGCTCAGCCTTGTTGTGGCGGGAATGCCTCTGTTTGACAGCATATGTCACGGCTTCACCACGCTGTCCACGGGCGGGTTTTCTCCACATGATGCAAGCATTGGCTACTATCGGCTGGGGGGCTATCCGCACTATATCTGGATCGAGTACATCCTCATCGTTGGCATGCTCATGGGGGGGACGAATTTCCTCATACACTATAGGATTCTGAAAGGGGACGGCAAAGCCCTGTACGATAACGCAGAGATGAAGTACTGGTGGGGACTGATCGGAGTCTTCCTTGCAGTCATCTTGACTGAGAGACTTCTCAGAGTTGACGTGCTGGCTGGGGCCTCATTGAGCAACGGTCGTTTCTGGCGTGAAATCGAAGGGAATTTCCGTATCGTGGCCTTTCAGGTCACTTCGATCATTACAACGACTGGCTTCGGTACTCGCGACATAGGAGGTTCCTTTTTTGGTCACGTTGCCAAGCAGCTCTTCCTTGTGATGATGGTGATCGGCGGCTGTGTCGGTTCCACGGGCGGGGGAATCAAGGTGCTGCGTGTGGCCATACTGTCCCGGGTATTCCGCAGGGAGATGTATAGCGTTGTGCGGTCAAGGCGGGCAGTATCCGCCGTGCAAATTGACGGGAAGAGGGTCGAAGTTGCACAGATCCAGCGAGTGAGCGGGCTCTTCTTCGCCTGGATAGTTCTCCTCGTCATCGGTGGGATTGTGACGGCGTTCCTGTCACACTTCGACGGCTATAGAGCATTCTCTGGAATGTTCAGTGCCTTGGGTAACATCGGTCCTTGCTATATACCTGTGAAAGCGATGGGGCAGTTGCATGCGTGTATCAAGCTCGTGTACATATTCGGCATGCTCGCGGGTCGTCTGGAGATACTTCCCGTCGTCTTGCTCTTCAGTTCCAGGGCGTGGCAGTCTTGAGGAGAAAGAGGAGGTAATGGTATGTTTGTGATTGTCGCTGGTGCAGGACTCACCGGTTCTGGCATTACCAGAATGTTGGTGCGGAATCGACACGACGTGGTGGTGATCGATGTGCTGAGAGAAGCGTGCGAAGCCATACATGCAGAGACGGGTGCGATGGCCATTCATGGGAGTGCGACGGACATCCAGGTTCTGGAAGAAGCAGGTGCCGCGAAGGCCGATGTAATCCTGTGCCTCATGCGGAATGACTTAGACAACGTTGCGTGCACGCTTCTTTCGAAAAGCCTGAAGATTCCGCGGATCATCGCACGTGTGAGAAACCCCCGGTATGAAGAAGCCTGCCGTCTGGCAGGCGTGACGAAGACGGTTCGAGTAGCAGACCTCCTGTTGAACCAGATTATGACCGAGGTTGAGCAACCGAAAGTGAAGATGATCATGACCTTGGGTGCAGGCAAAGCGCAGATCTATGCGGTGAAGATACCAGAGGACGCCCAGAGTGTGGGTATGGCGATCAAGGAGATCACTCAGAAGAAGAACTTCCCAAATGAGTGCGTATTCATGGGAATCTATCAGGAAGCGAAAGAGGACTTCGCGATTCCGAGGGGCAATCACGTACTTCGAGAGGGAGACATGGTATTCCTGGTGTCAAAAAGCCAGTTCGTGAAAGAGGCGACGGATTTCCTGACCAAGACTAAGTGATGCTGACACGTCGTGTGCCATCCTGAAGAGACACTTCGCCTGTCTACTTGACAGGGCCGCGAAGCCCCCCTATACTATGGCTGGATGGAGAAGGTCGGCATAGTCTGCAATCCGAAGAAGCGCGAAGCGAAAGAGGTACTTTCACAACTGATAGACTGGCTTCTTAAGAAAGGCCTTGAGGTGTCGATTGAAGAGAGTGCACTTGCGATTATCCCCAGGAAGGAATTTGCCTGCCCGCCGGGGCAGCTTGCAGGGAGGTCTGACATGATAATCGCAATGGGGGGCGATGGTACCCTTCTCAAAGCCTCCCGATTGGTCGGCAGGTCACCGGTTCCCATACTGGGCGTCAACATAGGTTCACTCGGTTTCCTCACAGAGACACTTGAGCAGGAGGTCTACGCCATCATGGAGGATGTAGTGCAGGGGTCGTATGAGGTCGAAGAGCGAATGGTCCTTGAAGCCATACTCCAGGACGATGCCCACAGGTTCTATGCTCTGAACGATATGGTCTTCATGATGGGAGAATCCGGGAGAATCGTGGAGATCGTCCTTCATGTGTCCGGTGAGTATGTGTGTACGTTTCCGGCGGACGGTGTAATCATATCTACTCCCACCGGTTCCACCGCGTACTCCCTCGCCGCAGGGGGTCCGATAGTGTATCCCAGGATGGATTGCATCCTGGTGACGCCCATCTGTGCTCACTCACTCGGGGTGAGACCAATGGTCATCCCATCGAACGAAACGATTCGGACGACGGTCCGTTCACGAGCGGAGGATGCAAGACTCATTGTTGATGGTCAGGAATCCTTTCAGTTGAAGTCAGGAGCAGACGTCCAGATCAAGAAGGCAGACTACCACATCAGGCTTGTCAAGCCGAAGGCGAAGTCCTTCTTCGAAGTCCTGAGAACAAAATTGAGATGGGGAGGCAGGGAGGAGGATAGTGCTTCTGGAGCTCAGAGTTAAGGACTATGCCATCATGGAAGACCTCACCCTGGAATTCTCCGGAGGTCTAAACATCCTTACCGGTGAAACAGGAGCAGGGAAGAGCATCATCATCGATGCCCTCTCCCTCTTGCTTGGCGAACGAGCTGATTCGGAGCTGATCAGGACCGGGAAGTCAAGGGCAACAGTGGAGGGTGTGTTCGACCTTTCTGGCAACTCCAGGTTGAAGAGATTGGTCAACGACATGGAGATACCGACAGAGGAAGAATTGCTGTATGTCACAAGAGTGGTGACAAGAGAAGGAAGGGGTCGGTGCAGAATGAACCAGTCGAATGTTCCGGTCGTCTCGCTGAAGAAAATTGGAGATCGTATCCTCGATATCCATGGGCAGCATCAGCATCAATCTCTTCTCCATGTAGACAAACATCTGGAACTGCTCGATGGATTTGGAGGACTGACTCAACAGAGAGAAGAGTTTTCGTCTCTGACAGG
>Ga0209636_10002090_pt1 | contig 20234 bp, 16 predicted proteins | sample DeeMarSWOR152_54_FD_187464 | JGI IMG/M metagenome (GOLD analysis project Ga0209636, IMG submission 187464) | Marine sediment microbial communities from White Oak River estuary, North Carolina - WOR-1-52-54 (SPAdes) (version 2) | ecosystem: Environmental > Aquatic > Marine > Intertidal zone >...
TTTTATCGATCTTTGTATATACCTCCTTGCAGTTTATGATGTCAGCAATTCGTTTTGCCAGAGATGGCTTCCCGATCCTATCAATCACCATTGTATTCTCATAATCGTTCCTAAGGGCATTTCCATAATGCACCACATTAAAACCATACTCGAGAAAATAATTTCGCAAGCTCTGCGCCTGACCAGGGTTTCCTGAACCGTTCAGTATTTCAATATTTATTTCATCATCAATTGGAGCGGGGCCCTCATCAACAAGGAACTTCTGAAGTTTTGCAATCCTCTCCCGGAGCCACTGTCCGTTTTCCACCGGAGTTATAAATGCTTCATCCTTTATAACCGTGTTTTTCCCGAACATTCTATAAAAGAGAAGTCGTGATGTGTTTATTTTTTCCATCTCGGAGGTCAGAACGAACAGGTCCTTCCTACTGAGATTTGTTTCTATATCCTTCAATAACCGCCCAAATACTCTTCGGTTTGCTAAAAGGATTTTGATATCATCAGATCGTTCAATAATGGATTCAACGAAAATTCTATGATTGCCCAGCGCAGTCTGGGAACCCAAATCCCCGTACTTATACATGAGAAACTCAATCGCTTTCGCCCCATCTAACAACATGGTACCTTTTCTCACCTTTATAAAAACCTTATTTTGCGCGTCCGTGTAACTCAGACTATTAGGATTTGTGATTTTCATTCCCTCAAGAAGATCCACAAGTCTCTCAATATTCTTTAAATCATATGCAAGATAAAACACGAACTGGGTGCCCGTAAGTTTTTCAATTGTATTTTTCACCACCCGCACACCACCACGAAAATACATATTTTCTATTGTGTCATAGGCAGGCTTGTCCTCATAGTCAACTCTGAGCCGTGTATTTTCAGGAATGACAATAGAAGCGAGCTTACCAGTACTCGGATTAAAGAAGCTCAAAAATACAGACTGCGTCTTGTTCCCGTTGTTCTCAATGACGATAGCTGATATTGTGGTATTTGATTCGACGAGTTGGGTAACCTTGCTCTCACGAAAATAAAAGATAAAGTATATTGCTCCCACAATAATCCCAATTGCCAGAAAAATGAGAAGCACAGAAACCCAATCGAAGTCTGATTTCCTGCTGCTATCAGGCTGGTATTTAATTTCAACGGTTTTTATGCCCATATATTAGCTATATCCCCCATACTCATTATGCAAAAGGGCGCATCATTTTTTAATTCTTAAGATGATCTCATTATAACCCAGCAGGGTATTTTTACAAATGAAAAGTTCCTTCTTTAAAAGGTGCTTTAGCATGAACTTGTAAATGTATAGAACTGTTTCATCGAGATTCACATGCGCTTGCTTGCGTGCCTTCTGAACCCCGTTGAACCTACGACTCGGCTCAATAAAATCTGCAACAAAAATCACCTTTTCAAGCACTCCCATGGACTGGCCCCCTGTTGTATGAAGCTCTATACTCCTCAAAATGGCTTCATCATCTATCCCAAACTCTTTGCGCGCTATAACGCTTCCTGCATAAGCGTGAAGGAGGAGAGGATTATCAGTAATCACGAAGTCTGTGCTGAACCAGGCGATGTTTTCCTCAACCAGCCTCCTCATGGTTTCCAGGGGAATATCTCTGGCAATATCATGAAGGAGCGCTGCAATAGCTGCTTTCTGCCTCCTACAGCCATATATCCGGGCAAGCTGTACGGCCGTATCCCTCACTCCGAGAGAATGTCTGTAACGAGATTCTGTAATATATACTCTTATCCTTTCTCTGATCCTGTCTTCGATTTTGCTCTCAAGCTCTTTCAAAGAGCCTACTCCATTAAAAAATGGCGGCCAGGTTTGAACATATCAATCATTGAGGCTGACCACTGTATAGATTGCTTTCTATAATATAACGAAGAACTCCTTCTGTGACCAGATACCTAATACTTTGTCCCTCCCTTCTTCTTTTTCTCACCTCTGAAGAGGTGATATCCAGTTTTCTTTTCTTAAAATATAAATAGTTTGACCTCTCTTCTTTAGGGGAAAGAATATTCTCATGCAGGGGCCAATTTTCCCTTAACAGTACAATAAAATGCACCTTCTCCTTGATACTCTCGACGTTTTTCCAAGTATGAATTTCGTAGAGGAGATCCGAACCAATTATGAAAAAAGGTTTATCTGTAAACTGATATTTCTCATAGATATAATTAATCGTGTCAATCGTATAGGAAACACCTCCCCTTTTGATCTCTACATCGTCACATTTAAAATGTTCGTTGCCTGTGATTGCATGACGGACCATAGCGAGCCTATGAGAAGAACCAGGATTTTCCTTTACCTTCTTATGGGGCGGCAGATTCGTAGGGATGAAAATCACTGTATCTAGATCGAACTCCTCTCTCACATCCTCAGCAAGCCTTAAGTGGCCTATGTGTATCGGATTAAATGTGCCACCAAACAATCCAAGCCTACCATTCATTGCATTTCTCCATTAAGAATACGATTTCATCCTTTAATTCATCAAGTCCTGTTCTTTGGACCGACGATATGCACAATTTCTTTTTATCAGTATTCATTTGTAGAAATTTTTCAGCCTCGAGTCTGGCTACAATGTCCCTCTTGCTCCCCACAAGAACTGAAGGCTTTTCAAGAAGACCTTGCGAATAGCTGTACAACTCATTTCGTAAGGTATCGTACTGCAGTGAATAATCATTTCGTGAGAGATCTATCAGAAAAAGGAGCACTTTTGTGCGCTCTATGTGCTTTAAAAATCGGATACCCAGACCGTGACCCTCGTGGGCGCCCTCAATGAGACCTGGTATATCGGCCAGTACGAGCTGACGCTTGTTTTTATAGATCATAACGCCTAGATTTGGGGTTAGAGTGGTAAAAGGATAATCTCCTATTCGTGGTCGGGCATCTGTAAGAACAGCGAGGAGGGTTGATTTTCCTGCATTTGGAAGACCCACGAGCCCTACATCTGCAATAATTTTTATCTGCAGGGTCAGCTCTATTTCCTGCCCTGGTATCCCCTTCTGTGCATACCTCGGGGTCCTGTTAACGGAAGTGGCAAAGTGAGCATTTCCATATCCACCTTTTCCACCCTTCAGAAGCACCTTCTTTTTACCTTCCTCGGTAAGGTCAAAAAGGACTTCTCCCGATTTCTTTACCATCACAACTGTTCCTGGAGGAACATGGATAGTGCAGTCTTTTCCCTTTGCGCCATTTTTGTTCTGGCTGCTACCAGATCGCCCGCTCTGCGCCTTAAAGATTCTCCTTAATTTAATATTATAGAGAGATCGCAGGTTCTTGTTTACCTCGAAGATGATATCGCCCCCATCACCACCATTTCCACCATCAGGCCCTCCTTTTGGAATAAACTTCTCTCTACGAAATGAGACAATTCCCTGACCACCATCACCGGACCTTACTATGATGTCGGCTTCATCAACGAATCTCTGCATGCCGTACGCCTCTTCTCTACAATATATAAACAACAATACTTTCAAGCAATCAGGTTTGGTGTATTGGTAAATAAGCTTGGATGAGGAAGGATAAAATAGTGTGAGATTATGGATATGTATCAACTATCCCGAATTATGATGCTTCGCTGTATACCGATACCCTCTTTTTTTTACCGGTAAACCTCTCGAAGCGCACAATTCCTTGGGTTTTTGCATAAAGTGTATCATCTTTGCCAATTCCAACATTCAGCCCGGGATGTATTCTTGTTCCTCTCTGTCTCACAAGAATCGTTCCGCCGTTGACTCTTTCACCGTCAAACCGCTTCACACCGAGACGTTTGGAATGGCTATCCTTACTGTTTTTTGTACTTCCACCGCCTTTTTTATGAGCCATATATCTACACTCCAATTAAACTTTTTCTATTAGAATTTTTGAATACTCCGGTCTTGAACCAATCGTTCGCCTGTAGTCTTTTCTTTTCTTGTATTTATAAACTCTTATTTTCTTTCCTTTTACGTTGTCGAGCACTTTTGCCTTCAGGGTGAAATCTTTTATGTAAGGAGTACCGACCTTCACATTGTCGTTATCATCCCTGAAAAGAAGCACTCTGTCAATCTCAATTTCATCTTTCCCTTCGGTATTGATTTTATCAACGAGAACAGGCTTTCCGAACTCTACTTTATACTGTTTGTTATTTAACTCGATAATAGAGTACATTATATTCACCATTAACCCTCAGTGGGTGAAAAGGTAGTATTATTTAATATGAAAGTCAATATATTCTACCTTCTTGCAAAAACAATCGCCATTAACACACACAGCTTGATGAATATCAAATAGAAAATTTCAAGAGGATTTATTTGAAAAGGGATTATGAAAACCAGTTTCTCAGATAAAAACCAATTGCTAAATCCAATAGGGAAAACAAACAAGCCAAATATTATAATCGGAATTACATACCCTCTTTTATGCTTCAGAAAAAGAATCACTGCAATAATATAAATACACATAGAAAGTGCAATATCAGACCAGTAGAAATAAAGGCTAGGATTATTAAAATAAGTGCTCATGCTACCCTTATCACAGGAAACCCGTGAATTATCAGTAGGTTTAATATGAAACTATGTATTTATTAATGCAGTAATTCAAAAAATGCAAGAATTAATTCTTTTCTAGTTGACTGTCTTGAGCCGAAGAAGCCATCATTGAAAGAGCTATCTGTTATTGACATGGAAATTTTCTTCGATTAAACTTAAAATAATATGAACTTCATAATAATAACCATTGCGATACTCTTTATTCTCTTTTTCGGCTCCCTCTACATAATCAGGATTCTCAATAAGGCAAAACTCCAAGCATCCCTAGATAAAACTATTAAATCAGGAGCCAAGCAGGATGCAATTACTACGCTTTTAACGATCCTCCAAAAAAATCCCCTTGATACCCAAAACAGAATGGCCCTTGTCAAGTTATATATGGAAGAAAAAAAATTCCCCGAAGCTATTAGCCATCTCGATATCATGCTGACCAAAAGCCAGCGACATCACTATTTCAACCCATTAGAGGCAAACAAACTACTCGGGGAATGTTATTTTGAGGTTAAAAACCTTGATGAATCATTTAAAGTTTTTAACCTTCTTAGAAAAAATAATCCGAATGACCCCTATCCATATATTCAACTCGGTAAAATAGAAAAAAAGAGAGATTCCATTGAGAAAGCGGTCCAATATTACAACAAAGCGCTCACCCTGGATCTGGACAATATAGATATACTTAAAACCCTGGGGGTATTACTCTTCGACTCAAGCAAGTATCCCGAAGCGCTAAATACTCTCCAAAATGCTCTGGATAAAAACCCGGATGATCCGGAGATACACTTCTATCTCGGCCAGATTAAAAGCATATATAAGCAACAAAAGGAGGCCCTTAATCACTACATCAAAGCGAAAAACGATCAGCGTTTTACAGCAGACAGCCTCTTGAATATCGGCAAGATACTGCGATCCTACAACAAGCTGGAGGATGCACGTAAAGTATTCGTTTCTTTTTTAAAATTAACAGGACTAAAAAGGGACGACCTGCTTGAAGGTATATATGAACTCGCAGAGATTTATTTGAGCGTCAAGGACACTCAGCGCGCGATTGAGCTATGGGAAAAAATACTTTCCATAACTCCTGAGTACAGGGACGTGAAATCCAAACTCGATCGATATGAGCAAACAAGAACAAACACGTTGCTCAAGGCATACATGATGTCGTCTCGGGGGGAATTTTTGGAGCTCTGTAAAAAAATCGCCCTTACTTACGCAAGAAATGTGGCCATTGTCAGAACCGATATTGGGCAGGACGCAAGTGTCGAGATATTGGTCCAGGCTGTCTACAAAGACGTAGGTACAACGATATTTTTCAAATTCTTCAGGGGCACATCCAACGTAGGGCAGCTCGTGGTAAGAGAATTCTACGAAAAAATGAAAGAAGTAAAGGCAAAACATGGGGTATGTATTACAACCTCCGAGTATTCATCAGATGCACTGGCCTTCAGCGAAGGAAGGGTCTTAGAGCTCCTTGGGAAGAAAGAGCTTGTAAGGCTTCTATCAAGGGTAAATCGAAAAATGTTTGACTAATTAAGCTCAGGTGCTAATACTTTTTTGCAATCTATCAAGAATGTTCAGAGCTTCAAGGGGAGTAATATTATTAATATCAACACCCTTTAATTCCTTTGCCATGATTTCATAGGGAGATGGAAACAGTCCAAGCTGAACAGACTTACTTTTCTGTTCATTCGCAATACCTGATTCACTGTCTGACCGTTCATTCTGCATAAACAGCGATACGTAACTGCCATATTTGTTTTCAAGGCCATGAAGGATGGTTTTTGCCCTTTCAATTATAGAATCAGGAATTCCAGCCATTTTTGCCACTTCAACCCCATAACTCCTTGATGCAGATCCAGGTACAATTTTACGCAGAAAGATCACGCTATTATTCCACTCCCTGACTGTTGCATTGTAGTTTATCACACCATATTTATCTTCAATAGCAGTCATTTCATGATAGTGGGTTGCAAAGAGAACCTTTGCGCCAACCAGCAATTCATTCAGCAAGTACTCGAGTACCGCCCATGCAATCGCCAGGCCGTCATAGGTTGATGTCCCTCTCCCTATTTCATCCATTATAATAAAACTCCTCTTTGTTGCATAATGGAGTATTCGAGATGTTTCGATCATCTCAACAAGGAATGTTGATTCTCCTTTTACCAGCCTGTCCATCATACCTATTCGCGAAAAAACCCTGTCGGTCAGTCCAATTCGAGCAGATTGTGCAGGAACGTAACTACCCATATGTGCCATGATAATAATAAGGGCACACTGTCTGAGATATGTGGATTTCCCTGCCATATTTGGTCCCGTGAGTATCATAATCCTTCTATCAGTATCATTGAGCTCAAGGTCGTTTTCTATGAATCGTTCTTCTCCAATTTTTTCAATTACCGGGTGTCTGCCACCTTTAATGTCAATAATATTTTCTTCCACTATCTCCGGTTTAACATAATTATTTTCAATTGCAACAAGTGCGAGAGAGCAGTATACATCCAATTTCGAAACGACTCTTGAGGCTCTGTACAGAACCTCCATTGAGTCAAGAACTTGGCTCCGAATATCCTCAAAAATTTCTATTTCAAGAGAATTGGAGTGATGCCGCGCCTCATTGAGAAGAACCTCATGCTCTGTGAGCTCCTCTGTAGTAAAGCGTTCGGCATTTACAAGTGTCTGTTTTTTCATATAGTTCGAAGGAATGAGGTGAAGATTCGGTTTGGTAACTTCAATGTAGTACCCAATTATCTTATTATAGCGGACCTTCAGAGATGGAATACCATGCAGTTTCTGCTCCTGGGCCTGATATTTATTAATCCATTCCCTGTTCTCAAGATTAATTTTTCGATATTCATCAAGCTGCTGATTATAACCCTGCTGTATCATTCCTCCGTCCTTTATTGAAAGGGGAGGGTCCTCAACTATTCCCGCCTCAATAGTTTCGATTATTTTGCTGAAGTCAGAAATACCCTTTCCTTCCTCTTCAAATACCTCTATCTCTTCGAGCTCGGTCTTAATCTTCGCCACCTCTTGCAGGGAATTCTTTAAACCGACGAGATCCCGGGCATTGCCCTTCCCAACGGAAATCTTCGAAATCAGTCTCTCAACATCAAGCATCCCTCCAAGGTATTTTCTTATGTTCTTAAGTACATTGGCGCTATTGAAAAAAGATTCTACCTTCTGTAATCTGTTGTTAATGAGTTGAATCTCTTGAGAAGGGTTATGAATGTACTTTTTCATCAACCTCCCACCCATTGCTGTCTGAGTACGATCCAGAATCTCAAGTAGGGTTCCATGCTCAGATCCATCGGACTGATTTTCGGTGAGCTCAAGATGCTTTTTTGTTGTATTATCAATAAACAGGATTCTTTCATTTCGCTTTTCCCTGATCCAGCGGATGTGAGAGAGCTCATGCTTCAGATTTTCCTCTACATACGCTAACACTGCACCGCATGCGATTATTTCAATCTCATCCTGAAACTCAAGAATATCTGCATGGGCAACGGAAAATTGTTTATTTATTTTCTCTTCAGCCTGTACAGGTTCAAACAGATAATCCGGAACCTCTCTCAGTACGAGGTCTGACCTTGTGCGCTGTATCTGAGTGAAAAACGTTGAAAAAGGTTCATTCTTCTTAAAGGATTCGGGATAGATAATCTCCCTGATTTTATTGTCCTCGATTTCATTTTGGACCATGTCGAGGATATCGTTACCGGTCATAAGATTGGAAAAAAACTCTCCCGTCGAGGCATCAAGGGAGGCACAGGCAATTCGCGTTTTGGTTCCACTCACGAAACCGTATATGGCAGCAATACAATTACTTGTTTTATTATTCAGTAGATTTGGATCAGTGATGATTCCCGGTGATATTATTTCAACCACATCCCTTTTAACGATACCTTGTGCGTATCTGGGATCTTCCGCCTGCTCACAAATTGCGATTTTTTTCCCGTTTTTAATTAACTTCGCGATGTATGTGTCAGCGGCATGGTATGGAAAACCACACATCGGGACATCGTTACGCTTTGTGAGGGTGATATTGAGTATGGAGGATGCAACGGTTGCATCATTCTCAAACATTTCATAGAAATCACCAAGTCTGAAAAGCAGAACGGAATCACTGTAGCGTTTTTTTATCCTGTGGTACTGCTTCATCATTGGTGTCTCTTTTTGCATTTTATCTCTCGTGTACGATAAAACCTTGATATCCAAGACCGCTCAGCTCCTGCAGAAGTCGTTCGGCTTCCAGGGAGGTGTGCCCGGCTCCAACCCTTACCCGAAAGACCTTTTTTCCATCGACCAGAGCTTCCACATAAAATACAATATAACCCTGCTCTATTAGCTTACGAGCCAGATTTTCAGCATTCTTTTCATCAGAAAAGGATCCAAGCTGGATGAAGTACTCCTCGGCATATGGTTTTAATATCTCCTCCTGTCCTATCTTGTAGTGCCCTGTGAGAAGGGACCCGTCGAAAACACCTATTTCTTGATCCGGGGCTGTTCCTTCCCCAGCCTCACTCAATCTGTCAGCACTTTCTTCAGCTTTGAGTGAAAAAATCGAAGAGGGGAACTGCTGTGATAATTGTGAATATGTCCAGAATGCATGTGCTTCCATCCCTGACAGTTCGTAAAACTTTGCGAGGAGGAGAAGTGCCTCCTGCTGGTGGACCTCTAAAAAGGCTGTTCCAAGTATCCTTGTCAGAAGATCATGCAGGTGTTCAAACTCTTCGAGCTCAATCATTGCTTTTGCTAATTCAAGATAATTCCGTATGGAAAGCTGTTCTTTTTGAAACACACCAACTCGGGTAATTACTTCGAGCGAGCTGCGAATATATTCAATGCTCTGATCAAAATCTCCCTGAGCAGAACTCACAATTCCAAGGAAGGTCCATACATAGGGTGAAAAAATCATGACCCCTGATTCCTCATGTTCTAAAATTTCCTGAAGAAACTCTGTTGCTCTGTCATAATCTTCATTCATATACAGACGTATTGCCAATTCATATCTTACCGCATCAATAAGTAAAAACGAAGGATAGAGCTCTATAATATCTCTTAAACCGGAGATGGTAGCCTGTGCATTTTCCAGTAAAACACTCTGTTTGAACAGAAGGTAAGGGGCTTTCTCAGTGCCCTTGGCTTTATTATAAGCCATCAGATAAAATTTCGAAGCCTGCCGGAAGTCATGTCTCTTCTCGTACAGAGCAGCTCTCTGGATAATAGTGGAATAAGATGGGTCATCAGGAATGAAATACATGGAGCTCTGCGGAAAGTAACTATCAATTATTTCTGCTGGGAGAAGGAAAAAGCTCGGTGGCGTGATTTCAGTTGTGTCACCAGTATATATGGTAAGTGGATTCAATAAAAAAAAACCCAGTAATAATAACCTTCGCATTTTTCACATTCCATTCGACAATTTTAGAGTTCAGCTCCCCGCAGCGTGTTTCCTGAAATATCATTTATCATTACATCGATAAACTTTCCAGCCCTGGCCTTCGTGCGTACCACAACCAGTTTACCGATTTCTGTTTTACAGAGAAACTCAGATGGATCTTTCTTGCTCATACGTTCTATAAGCACTCTTTTTCTTCTTCCGATCTCATTTTTATTCTTCTCGTATGAAATATTTCTCTGTATTTCTATCAGTTCCTCAAGCCTTCTCTTCGCGATTGTCGGGTGCACCTTTCCACCTATATCCGCGGCTCTTGTAAAGGGACGCTCGGAATACCTGTAAGTAAATGCATCATCAAACTGGAAGTTCTGCACAGCATCCAGAGTGAGATGAAAATCCCTCTCTGTCTCAGTTGGAAAGCCTACTATTATATCCGTTGTAATAGAAGCATGGGGCATATATTTACGAATGGCCTCTATAATGACGCTGTATTGATAAATGGTATATTTTCTGTTCATTAGGGATAATATCCTGTCTGAACCGCTTTGAAGAGGGAGATGAAAGTGCTTACATACTTTTGGTAATTCGGATATTCTTCTTACAATCTCCTCATCATAGTCCTTTGGATGAGAAGTGAGAAATCGGATCCATTCAATACCATCGATATCGTTGATTTTTCCAAGAAGGCGGTTGAAACTTATATCATTATTGTCCCTTCCATAGGCATTTACATTCTGACCTAGGAGTGTTATTTCGACCACCCCGTTCAGGGCAAGATCCCTTACCTCGCGAAGTATGTTTTCACTTTTTTTGCTTATTTCATGTCCACGGAGATAGGGAACTATGCAGTAGCTGCAGTAATTGCTGCACCCTTTGATTATATTGACCCATGCTTTGTATCCCTCTGCTCTGTCTCTCTTATACTCAGAAAACCTATAGATACTTTTATCGATCGCTACCTGAGTGCTTTTCTCCTCTTCAAACTTCTTTACATATGCTGGTATATCGAGCATATGGTAAGTACCGGCAATTATGTTTACCTCCGGAAACAAACGGGTAATTTCTTCACCCTTTTCCTGGGCCATACAGCCGGCTAAAACAATAAGCGGACGTTTCACCGAGCTTTTTCTCAATGCCCTATAATACCCAAGACGCCCAAAAATACGCTCTTCAGCGTTTTCACGTACCGCACATGTATTTAAAATAACCACGTCCGCATCCACACCGCTTTTCGCCTGCTCATACCCATTATCCTGAAGGCAAAGGGCGATATCGATGGAATCGGATTTGTTCATCTCGCATCCATAGGTCTCTATATAATACTTCTTCTCAGTTCCCATGGTTATACTTCAGTCTTTTAAACTATCTTTTTCTTTTATAATAATATTTTTTATAATAAACGACAGGCTTAAAGATAGCACTTCCTCGTTGAAATCAGAAGAAGATTCTCAAAGCATGAATTAATTGGATGTATATTGCAGGAAGGAAACATTTGAGGGCTTATCATATCCCATTCCAAAGGATATGATATATAGGCAAGACAGGAGAGTGTCAGTAGAATGAGACGTTCCTGGATCCGCACATAGGACACACATGGTCTTGACCCAATTCATCATCATAATCTGGATAGTCATTTCTCTCCGGATAGATGGTATCGGTCCAGCGGAAATCGCAATCTTCACACACGTAGGTTCTGTTTAAATAATTTTCAGTCCCATAATCCTCGGGATCATCTGGATCATTCAACTCATCATCATAATCGTCAGAAAAATACATCGTGTGTTCTCCAACCTTGTATAAATAATAGACTAATAAATGTCCATTATTTGTCAATACTTTTTATGAAAAAATTTATATGGTCACCTTTTTTCGGGTATTTATCAGTGTATCCATAGCCTCTTTTATTTCATCTCCATCAAGAAGATACACATCCCTTATCAGGTTATCGAGTCTTCTTAATATATGCTCGGTATCGGCACTGGTTCTCTCTATGTATATACCCTTGTACCCGCTTTCATATACATCAGCTTCCCTGTGAAAAAGTTCTTCACTGAACTTTTCACCGGCTCTTACACCTGTATAATCTATTTTAATATCAGTACCGGGGGCCAGACCCGAAAGAATTATTATACTTTCAGCCAGGTCTTTAATTTTGATTGGCTCTCCCATGTCAAGCACGTAGATATTTCCATCACCCCCCATGCTCCCTGCCTGAAGTACAAGGCTCGTTGCTTCATGGATAGTCATGAAATACCGCTGCATAAAAGGAGAGGTGATGGTTATTGGTCCGCCACGTCTTATCTGATCCTGAAAAACAGTGAGGACACTCCCGTTGCTTCCCAGCACATTTCCAAAACGAACGCTGCAGGATTCCAAGCCCATTTTGCTGTAGACATTGACTAGCAATTCACAAATTCTCTTCGTTTTCCCCATAACCGAGACCGGATACACTGCCTTGTCTGTTGAAATTCCAATGAACTTACGTACGCCGTGAGATAGAGAAGCATCAAGTATGTTCCGCGTTCCTATCACATTGTTCAAAAAAATTACCCTGCAATGATTCTCCATGAGAGGAACATGCTTATATGCAGCCGCATGAAATACAATTTCTGGTTGATATGTGCTGAACAGATCGTTTAGTATATGTGCATCCTTAATATCAGCAACACAGGGAATGATGTTGTTCAATGAAGTGTCCTGTACCAGATAAAAGAGACCATTTTCATTGATGTCCAGCGCCATTACCATGTGGGGACTGTACTGCATTACCTTACGGACAAGCTCACCCCCGATCGATCCTGCCGCTCCAGTAATCAATATACACCTGTCCTGGATATAGCTGCGTATATCCTCCGAATCAACCCTTACCTCCTCACGGTCAAAGAGATCTGCAAGATCGAGCTGCTTTATCTGGTCAAAACGCACTATCCCTTCTATTATCTCAAGAGTAGAAGGTACGATCAAAAGCTTTACCTTTTCATTCTTACAGATCTTCACAATTTCCTTGATAACATTTTTGGTAGTTGACGGCATTGCTATTATGACTTCATTTACATCAAGGCTACGAATATACCATTTTAACTCTGATTTCCCACCATGCACCATTACTCCCTGAATATAGCTTCCAATTTTTCTCCTATCATCATCAAAGAATCCGATAACTTCTATACCTTCCTCAGGATGTCGTTGAATTTCATTCAGCACCATTACTCCTGCCTCACCAGCACCATAAATAAACACTCTTCGCATGGGGTTCTCCATTCTTATGTTGTGTTTGATTAAAATATCGGCGAGTATTGAGGTGAGATGTACCAAAAAACTAGTGCAAAAATGCCCTCTTTCAACCTATCTTCTCCTCTTCGGGCGTATATAGCTTTGATTTTTATAGTCCTTCTTTCCAGGTTCAAAATAGGAGAAGAACTTACGCACTATCTTTGTATAGCGATCATGCCTAATATCAAGCTTTTCCTGATACTGAAGCTCTTCCTTGACCCTCCTGACCTTTACAGGACTCAGAAGAGAGAAGGCCATTTCCCGTTCACGCTCGTCCAAAGTCATCAGAGAAACCGCAATCTCTCTATCGGGTATCTTCATCAAGACATTCACGAGCTTAACTCTGTCTTCATATTTTAGTAGAGCGAGAATCTTTTCCTTTAAGGTCATAATATTTAACTCTACCGTCATATCCACTTCCAGTCTCTATCTGTTTGTCAAGAATATTTTTATCGTATTTTACTGCCCGGTCTAATTTCCTTATCCACGCTTACAATAGAAAGGTTTCCATTATCGGAAGCTGCAAGGAGCATACCGTTGGATTTTGTCCCCACGATTTTTACAGGTTTCAAGTTTACGAGCACTGCAATTTCCTTTCCAATCAACTGGTCCGAACGGTAATGCTCCGCAATACCAGCTACAATTTGCCTTTTTTCTTCTCCTAAATCTAAAATTATTTTCAATAACTTTTTGGATCCCTTGATTGGATCAACCTTCAATATTTTACCCACCCTTATATCGATCTTATTGAAGTACTCAATGTCGATCAGTTCCGGGTCCTTTATCTTCCGCATAATCTCCTCCTGCTGGCTTTCGCCCTCTTTGAAATCTATCCTGGGGAAAAGGCTCGTGGTTTCCATTACTTCTGTATTCGGCTTTAATCTACCCCAGAAGAGTAAAGAATCATCGGTGTTTGTTTTTACGGTATTTTCAAGGACTTTCTCCGAAAAAACCGACAGCGCCGTTTCTGCCTTATCCAGAATTATAGGAGCAATTAAAACAGTTGCAATGCGGAAACCTTCAGAAGCCGAATATAAGACGGTTTTTAATTCTTTTATTTTCCTGTTCTTATAAAGATTCCATGGTGCAGTTTCGTCAATATATTTGTTTATCATTCTGATAAATTTCAATACTGCATCGAGTGCACTGTTAAGCTCCATCTCATCTATTGATTTCTTGACCTTATCAGGAAGGGTCTTGCCATATTCAATTATTCTTTTGTCATGTTTATGTAGCACAGAGGGCTCAGGTATCTTTCCTTTGAAGTACTTCTGAATCATGCGTATGAGCCTGCTCAGCAGATTCCCATAATCATTTGCTAAATCCGAATTGATTGTGTTTATAAGAATCTCCTCGCTGAAGTTGGCATCAGCTCCAAGAATCATATTTTTTATCAGCACATAGCGGAATCCATGAACACCGTATTTGTCGACTAAATCAATCGGCTTAACCACATTCCCCAAGGATTTGCTCATCTTCGCATCCTGTGCCAACCACCATCCATGGGCAAAAATTGATTGAGGGAGCTCAAATCCCGCAGATTTCAACATTATAGGCCAGTAGACTGCATGTGTGGTTATAATATCCTTTCCCACAAGATGAATGTCACAGGGCCACCATTTCTGAAAGGAGTTGTTATTTCTGTACACCCCAATCGTGCTTACATAATTAATCAATGCATCAAACCATACATATGTGACATATTTTTTATCAAAGGGGATTTCAATTCCCCAGTCCAGTCTCGATTTGGGACGTGATATACAGAGATCTGACAATGGCTTTTTAAGAAATCCGAGGATCTCGTTACGCCGCGATTTTGGTTTAATAAAATCCGGGTGCTCTTTAATATATTCCAGCAACCAGTCTTTATACTTCGATAACTTAAAAAAGTAATTCTTTTCCTCAATATCTATGACTTCACGTCCGCAGGAGGGACATTTACCATCAACTAAATCCTTCTCTGTCCAGAATCTCTCTTCAGGAACGCAGTACTTGCCCACGTACGTATCAAAATATATATCCCCTCGTTCATACAGATAGGTGAGCAGGTTCTGTACAACAAATATATGCCTCTTTTCCGTCGTACGGACGAACCTCGAGTAGCTTATCCCCAACTTTTTCCACAGATCAATAAACCGACCCACCATCTCATCACAGTGCGACTTGGGCTTCACCCCCCTCTTTTTCGCCGCCTCCTGGACCTTTAACCCATGTTCATCGGTACCTGTAGAGAAAAACACCTCATCACCAAAAAGCCTGCGATATCGAACCAGCACATCGGCAAGGATTGTAGTATATGCATGCCCTATATGGGGCTCATCATTCACATAATAAATCGGGGTCGTGATATAGAATTTTCCCAAAATAATCTCTCCTCATTCACGTAACATTCATCATATAGTAGTAATTTAATCTATTTTGTCAAGGAGTTATTGGTAAGATATGGGTCAACCTTTCCCAGAATGTCGGACAGTGATCCTCTGAAAAGATTTCCTCCGGGGAGAGATCTCAAGAAAATCGTCCCGTATGTTCGGGCCAGAATCCTTCGGTCAAGAATTACAACTATACCTCTATCTGTTTTTTTTCTTATGAGCCTCCCTATTCCCTGTTTCATTTTAATGACTGCGAGTGGAAGACTGTATTCCAGAAATGGATTTCCCCCATCCATCTTTATCCTCTCCAACCTTGCTCTCGTCACCGGTTCGGTTGGTACTTTAAAGGGCAGTTTCGTTATAATGACACACTCCAGCGTCTGGCCGGGTGCATCGACTCCCTCCCAAAAACTCTCCGTTCCAAATAAGACAGAATGAATGTTTAGCTTGAAATCACTCAGCAGCCTATTTCTCGAATCATTCCCCTGTTTAAACAAAACAAGCCCAATATTTTCAATCTCTTCCTTTATCCTGTTGAAAACCTCATTTAACAGTTTGTATGAGGTAAAAAGGATAAATGCCTTACCCCTCGTCTTTTCCATGATCTTGAAAATAGTATTACTGATATTTTCCCCATATTCAGGATTTTCAGGCTCACGAACATCAGTGGGGATAAGCACAGCCATCTGTTTATCATACGAAAACGGTGAGGGAATTTGGGCTTCTAGCACGCTGTCTATCAGGGAAAGTCTATTCTTCATAAAGGTAAAGGCGCCCCCGACTGTGAGTGTGGCACTGGTAAGAATGCCACTTTTTAAACGTCTGAATATCAGCTCATTCAAGGTACTACCCACATCGATGAGGGATACAACACATGCTACTTCTTTCTTCTTTTCAATCCACCTCACATACCTTCTATCCTCCTCGTTTAAGAATATATCAATAGTCTGAATAATCTCTCCGACTCTTGAGATAAAACCTTCTATCTGTTTCCCTGTCCTTTCATCATTCTCCTCCTCAAGCTCTTCTCGCAACTGGAACAGCCTGTTAAGCACCGTGGTACTTTCTCTATGGAATACCCCAAGCTGCCTGCATACCACTGAGTCCCACCCGGGTAGATTTCTGGTTTGTTCATTTATCTCAAGCAAGGTATGGCCGTTGCTGGAGGAATCTGTATTCATCCTTAGTATGTCAGCCGAGGTCAAAAAATCCTTTACCGTATCGAATAGATTCATACTGATTGATTTTAAACTGGAAACCTCACCCATCAATTCATCGATTGTCTTGCTTTCACTCATCCCTCTTTTTGAGAGATACATCAGATATCCCTTTTTCTTCTTAGGTCCTGAGTACAATCGGTTTAACAGCCGCATTATCGATCCAAGAGATATTCTTTTGGTAAAAAAGGATGTTGCAGAATCCTCAAGGTTATGGGCCTCATCAAATACCACTCTCTCATAAGAAGGCAAGATGGAACCTCCGGATCCAGCAAGACACGCATCCGCGATTAAGTAATGGTGATTCGTGACAATTATATTTGCAGAAACAGCTTTACGCCTCACACCGTTCAAAAAACACCTGCTGTAATATCTACATGCTCCTCCTGAACAGGTATCCGATTGAGAGTTGATTTTTTCCCAGAGAGCAGTTTTTGGAATGAAGGTAAGGTCGGAGAGGCTACCGTCTTCAGTACGTTGTACCCAGTTAAAAATTGCCTCGAACTGCTGTAGCTCTTCATCTTCGATAAAGGAAAAAAGATCCTGTTGAGCTTCAAAAAGACGGTTCAGGCAGATGTAATTTCCACGCCCTTTCATCAGAAGATAAGAAAAATCAAGATCAAGTATGGTTTTGAGATCAGGAATGTCCTTGAAAAGTAGCTGCTCCTGAAGATTAATCGTATTCGTTGAAATTACCACCCTTTCTTTGTTCGCAATTGACCACTGAATCGCCGGAAGAAGGTAGGCAATAGACTTTCCTATGCCCGTGCCGGCCTCGATGAGGGCAACCTTGTTCTTATTAAAAGATTCACACACCCAATCGATCATCCTTAGCTGCCCTTCACGTTCCTCAAAATCGAGGAAGTGGAGGTGGAAAGGACCGTCCTTCGATAACAGCTGTCTCAGCTTTTTTTGATCCAGAGGAGCTATTCTCTCCTTCAGTACAGGCTCTACGACCGCATATACACGACTCACCTCATTGTTCACTATGAGGAATCCTACACCGCGGTTTGCTACATATGAGGCTATGCGCATATCCTGATCTGAAGGAGAAAGGTCTCCGCCCGGATGATTGTGTATCACCACATCGGGTAAAAAACTCTTCTCCAGGGGTATTGCCACACACTCTTCATTGCCCCGTGCAACCACCTCTACTCTCACAACTATGCATTGGTCATCTGTCCAACAAAAAAATAAAATTTCATTTCCACCTGCCTTATGAATTTCTTCCTTTATGCTTTGTGCTGCCTCATCACCTATATAGCGGTCTATCAATTTAACTTATTCCTATTCACTGGACTGCCTCTATATGTTTCTCATGACCTCTTTCAGCAGAAGAATCATCCGTTCACTTGTTTTACTCATTGTCTCCAATACTTCTTCATGAGTGAGTGCTCCGAGGGCAATTCCACAGGCCATATTCGTAATAACCGATATACCCAGAACTGTGAGACCCTCCTGAGCTGCAACGATCACCTCGGGAACTGTCGACATTCCCACTGCATCAGCACCGATTTTTTTAAAGAATGATATTTCAGCCTTAGTCTCATAGCTTGGGCCGGAGGTGGCAAGATACACCCCTTCTTTCAGCTCGCCTATACTGGAGTTCTGGTGTGCTATTTTTTTTGTTTTTTCCATGAGACCGGTGTCATAGGGTTCTGATAGGTCCACAAAGATGGGGCCAAAAGCCAGTGGGTCTTCACCAACAAGAGGGTTTACCCCCATATAGTTTATATGATCGCTGATGAGCATTATATCTCCTGGTTTAAAATCAGAGTTAATCCCGCCACTTGCATTGGTGATAATAAGATTTTCTACCCCCATCTGTTTAGCAACTCTAACAGGGAGCGTCACATCCTGGAGAGAAAAACCCTGATAGTAGTGAAACCGCCCGTTAAAAACTATAATCATTTTTTCACCCAATCTCCCGGCAACCAACTCGCCCTTGTGCCCCTGAACTGTGGGCCCTGGAAATCCGGGAATATCCCGATAATTAATTATAATTTTTTCCCCTATTTCTTCAGACACTCTTCCGAGCCCTGATCCGAGAATGATACCGACTTTAATTGGAATCTTTATTCTCTTCTGTATATAGTCAACTGCCCGTGTGAGCTTCTGCTTATATGATCGCATAAATAGTCTCCAGAAAGGTTTTTAAAAAACTCTCTTTTGCCAGTCAGAAGGATCAACATAAACACCATTTATAAATAAACCCCAGTGTAGGTGAGAACCTGCAGCGATACCAGTCGAACCAATAGTGCCAATCTTTTCTCCCTTTCTAACAGTCTCAGCAACCTTCACATCAATGGAATCCATATGAAAAAAAAGTGAGAAGATACCTTGTCCGTGATCTAAAACAAGGGTATTTCCTGTTGTTATTCTGCGATCTGCAAAGACTACTGCTCCCCGGTTTGGTGAGAATACCGGATCCCCTCTTTTACCTTTAAAGTCAATACCCCTATGAAAGCGTATGAAAGTAAATAAACCATCCACATAATAGATTCTTCTTTTTCCGAACCCTGAAATAACAACAGGATTACTCACAGGAGGTATAAAAGAGCTTTCCCAGAGTGCCTCTTGACTTGCTCTTGAGAGGATTTTCCACAGAGCTTTTGTTTCTTCTTCTTTCTGTTTAGAGGGTTTCAAGAGACCCTCTTTTTGTTTAGGTAAGAATACTTTTCCGCTCTTATAAACGGCTTTTTGAAGGTAAAAGGGGTATCTGATTTGTGTAACTCCAGCATTTACACCATCTGCAGTAATCTGCAAATAGTATTTTACCGGCTTGGCCTCTATGTCGAAACCGGTTAAGGCTCTGTAGGTGTTATTGCCCAGAGCATAGAATGTGAGTGTGTTTCTATACCCACTTTCGCTGTAAATTGTAGCACTGATTTTACTTATGTGCAAACCAGATCTTACAACAACCTTAACAGTTTTCCCCTGTACCCACTGGGGAGTAAAGAAAAATCGGAGATCTAGAAATTGACGGGCTTTGGATTGAGAAAGTTTTCCGTATATGAGAGATGGCTCACTTTGAATATACACCCTGCTGTATGCGTACAGTTTGTAATAGCTGCTGCGGGATTTTATCACAACCTCACTATCTCTACCGGTTTTTATATACGATCCCGAGCTGATTGTGGAGACTTTATTTATTCTCATCGCTGGCTTGTCCTGTTCCTTCAGCCACACACTCCCTTTGATCTGAATGATTGAAAGTTCTTCTGCTCTCACCCGCTGCAAAGTGAAGATCATAAGGAACAGGAAGATAAATGCATATCCTGTATGTAAACGTTTCAAATTACTACCTACCCCCATTTTTATGGATACAAACGGTTGATCAAGCGGGCAAAGGGGATTGCTTCTCTTACATGCGTAATGTTACATACCCATGCCAAAAGCCGCTCGATGCCGAGTCCGAATCCAGAATGGGGCACACTCCCATACCTGCGG
>Ga0209636_10002092_pt1 | contig 20225 bp, 25 predicted proteins | sample DeeMarSWOR152_54_FD_187464 | JGI IMG/M metagenome (GOLD analysis project Ga0209636, IMG submission 187464) | Marine sediment microbial communities from White Oak River estuary, North Carolina - WOR-1-52-54 (SPAdes) (version 2) | ecosystem: Environmental > Aquatic > Marine > Intertidal zone >...
AAGGAATAAGCAGACGCTTAGGCATTGACTGATATAGTGTTTGTATTTGAGGTTCACCAACCCCATAGACTGAGACGGAATTTCTTTTGGGAAAGCGAGATTTTAAAACGTGTGAAGAAGAAGAGGTTCTTCAACTATTATTTCGATCATGTGGTAAACAGAGAAATCTTTGAGAGAACAAGTAAAAAGTGCTATTTTCCATCAAACCAGATACTGCTTGACTTAATCGACAGGCACAAGAAGGAGGGGAAGAAGGTTAAGATTGCATTCAGTGTTTCTGGAATTTTCTTGGAACAGTGTGAGATGTTCAATAAGGATGTTTTGGAATCCTTCAAACAGCTTGCTGAAACTGGCTGTGTGGAATTTCTAAGCCAAACCTACTATCATTCGATGGCAAGCCTCTACCCTGAAAGAGAGGAATTCATTGAACAAGTAAAAATGCATCAGCAAATAGTGAAGGACTTGCTGGGTCATACACCTAGAGTTTTTGAGAACACAGAGTTGCTCTACAACAATGCCATAGCAAAAACCGTTGAGGAGTTGGGGTACAAAGGAATTTTCACGGAAGGCGTAGAAAGAATACTGCATGGAAAATCACCAAACTATTTTTACACGCCTAAGGGCTGTAAGAAAATCAAAGTTTTGTTGCGAAATTACAAGTTGACAGATGACATCGGCTTCAGATTTTCAGCAAGATGGTGGAGTGAATGGCCGCTGACAGCAGAGAAATATGCGAGTTGGCTGGCGGCAACACAGGGCCAATATATTACAGTCTTCCCGGACTACGAGACTTTCGGTGAACATCACTGGCCTGAAACTGGTATACATGAGTTTCTGAAACATTTGCCAGAGTATATTTTGAAATGGTGGCATCTCCACATGGCTACACCTTCTGAAGTTACAGAAAAGTATGCTCCGGTCGGAGAGATTGATGTTCCCGAGCTTGGCGGAACTGTTTCTTGGGCTGATTTGGAAAGAGATGCAAGCTGCTGGCTGGGAAATACGATGCAGTGGGCTTATTATACGTCTGTAAGGAGACTTGAGCCCGTTGTCAAAGAAACAGAGGATAAAGACTTTCTGAGAATATGGAGATATTTTCAAACGAGCGACCACCTTTATTACATGTTCACAGCAGGCGGCGGGCCAGGCGAAGTTCATTCCTACTTTAGCCATTTCAGAACCCCAATAGACGCCCATGTAACAGCCCAATCAGCAATATTGGACTTCGAAAACAGAATAAGACTCGCATCAATAGCCGCAAATGAACCGTTCCTATTCTACATGGGTATGGGAGAAAAACATTATACAGGAACAATGGCGTGGACCCTAAAAGGATTCACAAAAGTGCTCCGAAAGGTTAGCATAAAGTCCATAGAATTTCACAATCGCCGAGGGGACTTCGAGAAATGGGCGAAGGTTTCACTCCTTGACCATGCGTTGGCGAAGGGGTTGAAGAAAGTGAGACTTTCAAAGCTGAAAGGAGAGAAGCTGAGGAAATCAATAGTTAAAGTCGCCAAGGAAAGATTCAAAGAATTGAGCCAGCAAATGAGAGCAACCAAATACTTTTAGCGCGTGATACTGCTAACTGTGACCATTCAACTGAGCACTTTTTCCCAGATATATAAAACTGAACTACCCAATCTTATAACATTTGAGGAATCAAATGGAGGCGTATGGAAATTCAAGTTAACCAAACAACGTTTAGAAGCTATTTGTTCTTCTTTTCGGGACAATTAGTTTCGTTGCTAGGGTCATCTATTGCGCAATTTGTGATAATTTGGTGGATAACCTTGGAAACGGAAAGTGCTTTGTACTTATCAATTGCTTCTCTTCTTGGTCTTGTTCCTATGGTGCTTCTGTCTCCTTTTGTTGGTGTGCTTGTGGATCGATGGAGCCGTAAGAAATTAATTGGTATTGTAGACTTCTTACAAGCTTTAGCTACGGTAGTGCTTATCTTCCTCTTTTCGTCGAATGGTGTTTCAATTTGGCAAGTTTTGGCATTACTTACTCTAAGAGGTGTTTTTCAAGCTTTTCATACGCCTGCAGTATCAGCTATTGTTCCGTTAATGGTTCCTAAGGATAAATTAAGCCGTATCAATGGCTTAAATTACCTTCTTTCCGGCGCCGTCACTTTAATCGGCCCGGTCATAGCAGCTCTCTTATTAGAATTCTGGAAAATCAGTCAAATTCTTTGGATTGATGCTCTCACTTTTATAGTAGCGTTAATACCTCTTTTGGCAATTAAGATACCGTCTGTTAGAAAGGAACAAGACAAATCTTCTTTCAGGAAGGATTTTGTGGACGGTCTAGCCTTTATTAAGAATGGACGAGGTTTTCTACCCTTATTAATGCTGGCAACAGTGTTGAATTTCTTGCTTACACCCTTGTCTACTCTGCTTCCTTATTATGTAAATTTTGATCATTTGGGAGAGGCCCCCGACTTGGCACTTGTTATGGCGTTTTTTCAAGGAGGGATTCTTGCTGGGGGATTGTTAATGTCGGTGACAAAGGGTTTCAAAAAGAAAATGGTTGCAAGTACGTTTTCTATATACATCATTTTCTTAGGATATGCCCTTGTAGCTCTTACTCCTGCAAGATTGTTTTGGTTTATGGCATTAGGTGGATTAGTCATGGCTTTTTGTGTTCCAGTAGCTAACGTGTCAATTCAGACGATAATTCAAACTGTTGTTCCTATGAAAATGCAAGGTAGAGTAAATTCAGTTACTATGGCGTTGGCTTCTGCTGCAACTCCACTCGGCATGATTCTTTCAGGAGTAATAGTAGCATTTACAAAAACAGCCAATCTTTTTCTAGGGTGTGCCGGATTAGGAGTACTGGTATTAACACTTTCATGGTTGTCTACTGACATCAGACATGTAGAAAAAATCGGGGAAACTTCGATCAAATAGGCTTTCCTAAAATTCTCATTTTACCCAGTTAAGATGCTACACTTCTTAGAGACGTGATTCGCGCGAGCTTTTGTCAATTTCATGTTAATCTTCAAACATGCTAGAAAGCTAGGAGTTTGAACAACTACAGAAAAAAGAAGGGGGGTATTCAAGTTTCCTTCCAACGCCAAACAAGGAATGTTTGTATTAGCACCCAGATAAAATAGCCGTAGAGGACAATTGTTTGCAGAAAGGGCACATGAGGAGCAAGAGGGTCGATAAGAGTCACAAGGGAGATAGCAAATAAAACTAGGCCTACAAGTCCGAAGTAGTTAGGGTAATTTCGATTCAATATGGTGGCTATCGAATAGAGAAGAGCAGCTAAAACAAAGAGTGAAAAGAAGATTAGGGTCAAGAGAATATGAGTTTCCAATTGAGTGTCGATTGGGAATGAGGCGACTCCGATCAGGAAAGGGAAGCTTATCAGACCGAGGGCGGATCCCAGTATACTCAAGACCTTTTCAACTCTTGATTCTGTAAACAATGAATGTATGATTAGCCAAAATGGAATGAGGGCTAAAGCAACCACTATCAACGTTACGGGAAACAATGTTGATGAAATTGAATTCGGTTCTCCATTTTTAGCTACTACTGCTCCCAAATCGCTAAAATAATACCGGAAGTAATCAAAACCTCCAGGATAGACCAATGCAGCCAAAAACGTCAAAAGAAAGAATTGAATCACACCAAAGACAGTCACCATACATGCTAATCTACAACCATTCTTGATATTCAAGTTTCTCACCATCTTGAAGTTCTTCATCCTCAGTTTTATGACTGTTTGGAAATAGCTGTCTAGGTTTAGTGCGCGCGCTTGTCGGGAGTTATCTATAAATCTTGGCAAATACAAAAGGAATGCGGTGAATTATCATTGGTTATGAAGATACCCTATTGTAAAATTACCGTTCTTAAAAGGACGTTTCATCAAGATTTAGTTAATACTTACTTGGAAGAAGGCTGCAGACCTCAAGGGCCTTGTGAATGTTTCAAAGAAGGACAAGAATTCATCGTCGATCCTTCGAAAGCACCTAAGGAATTTTTCAACCGTTGTCCGTGGGCGTGGGCTGACATCTACAAAGCTGTTCTCAATGTTGCTTCGGGAGCGAATATGATTGGAGCAAAACAGCCAGGTATTGTTGTTGCAGGCTGCAATGATTGGTTTCGACCTGTCATATTCAAAATCGAGAGACTAGGTTAGCGTCGCATCAGTATATTGAAGACGAGGATGAACGATAGAGTTTAGAAGAAGAAACAAAGTATTCAAGAAACCAAGTAAAAACCGTCCGGGGTTCGTCCAGAACGGGTGGGGTGGGATTTGAACCCAACCAACCAACCAACCAAAACGTGGAGATGCAATAGAAAGACAGGAAGCAGACTGAGAGAATGCTTCTGATTATCACCCCTACCCTGAGACTGAAGTCTCAGACCTTCACCTCAAGGGGAAGGGCAACGATATGCTAGAGAGATTTTGAAGAAAAGACAGCCGCGCGCTAAGGAGTTTTTTCAGAGAGGAACAAACTTCTTCTGCAAAGGCTTATAAATTTAATCAACCGTCGTTCAATCAATGAGGGCATTCACCAAATTCCTAAACAAAGACGAATCCTTCTGGGCAAATATCAAGTTGATTTCAGAAACCATTGGATATTCAGACCGAATGACTAGGAAACTGAAGCGTTATAATACTCAAGACGTCATCACAGCCTTTCGGAAGCGTGGAATCAGTTACAGTCATGTGTATAATCAACAAAACTTGACGATTACTAGTCTTGGGAAAGATATTCTCTCTTATTTGAATAAAAGAAGCAAGGTTATTGAAGAAAGGGTACAACTTAATTTAATGGACAGAGCCGAAGCTAAGAAGGAATTTGATATAGTTCAGAAACGTGTCAAGCCCACTTGCTACTTGCCCATGAACAAGCAAAAGGGCGAAAAGAGGCATTATATGTACATGACTTGCATTGTGAACATGTTGACAGAAGAGACTCTTGGCGGGGTTCATTTCGATGACAATCCAAAAGGATTGATGATTGTCACAAGAAATAGAAGACCTTTGCGAACATTTTCAAGGTGGATGGATGGGGCTTACCCAACCCTCATTGACCCTATTGCAGTTTGGGAGACAAAGGAATATTACGGAACCACCACGTTTGGCAGTCGTGTGGCTGATGGAGTTTATGAAACAATGCTTGATGGACACGAACTACAAGAGCTTGAGAAACAAGAACGTAAAAAGATTAGGCACTATTTGATTGTTGACGACAGATTTACGTGGTGGATTAAGGGCAAGTCCTATCTCTGTCGCATAGTGGACATATTAAACAGGGGACTAGTTGATGAAGTGCTCTTCGGAAAAGAAGTTCTTTCAAGATGGCAAGAAATCGTCAAAAGTTGGAGGAAATAGGCTCTGACTATTCTGCTGTTGTTGACCAAGTTAGCAAGAGTCTATCGTGGACGACTTCCCCTACCATGTTAAGCCCCTTTTTCTGAAAACGCCTTAGCATAGAACTCCCACGGGCAATGAGTATTTCACGTTCGAACAAGCCTTCTGGGCAATGAAGTTTCAAGTCTATTTTCTCCGATTTCACCTTTCCATCAATTGAGAGCATTACTTTCGCTCCACGTTCTTTGCACTTCTTAATAGCCATCCAAAGGTCAGGTATTCTGAAATTTTGAGAACCATAAAGGATTTGTTGGGAATATTGGTAAGGCGGGTCACAATAAACCACGTCTCCGACAGTAGCAAAACTCACAGTTTCGCTGAAGTCGGCACAAATAAAACGTGTTCCCTCGATTCTCTTTCTCCATATCTTTACTCTCTTCTCGAAGGATTTAGGAGAGATTGGCTTGTGCGCTCCAATTGGTGTGCTTAGTTTACCTTCTTTTGTAAAACGAATAACGCCGCCATAGCAGGACCTAGATATAAATAGTAGGTCGTGTGGATTTGGATTCTTATGATAGGAATCCTTAACCTTTTCGTAGGTCTCTTTTGGCGTCCTAATGTATTCATTCCAAGTATCAGAGTAGTACTCCAGGAGAGATTCAGGGTCGTGCTGGACTAGTTGCCAGATTTCAATCAAGGGTCTCAAATTGTCTCCAGCTACGGCTTTCTTGGGAGCAATAGTCCCAAGAATTGCGCCACTTCCAAGGAACGGTTCAAAGTACGTGTTATACTTATGAGGAATATATTGAATGATTTTCTGTGCAACCCGGCGTTTGCTTCCAATCCACTTTAATAACGCAGGTGGAGGTTGCTTTTGCCTATCAAATCTCCGCAGTCCAAGATGACTTGCTTTTTCCACATTGTTTCCCCCGTTTCTCACTATCATAGAGCGCGCTTGTTCAAGACCTTTCTAGCATATTTATTAGCTTGTCTTTCTTCTTTTCTTTCACTTATACCCCAATCATTAACGTAAGATAGATGATGATATAGTTCATGTAATACGTTGAACCTATTAATCGCTTTCTTAGTGAAGTAAGCAGTATAATCCTCGTAACAAGCTTCATCTCCATTTCCCACTCTTCTACCGTTAACAACTATCTTCATCCTTCTAATTCCGTAGTATTTGGTCAGAAGGTTTACTGCCTTTTGACAGCCTTTCAACTCATAGGTAAGCAAGAACTCTTCAACAACTCTCTTTGAGGGTATCAGCTTCATTCTAACACCACAATTCTAGGATTCCATGTTTTCCTTTCATTCCTTAGATACATCGCAAACAATGAAGCCTCCTCAGAAATCAGCGTTTCAATACGCTGCTTATCTCCATGGGTTAGTCGAGGGATTCGAACTCTAGTTTTCAGGTATTTGTCCATTTCGTTGATTAAATTCCTAGTTTTTGCCTCATTAAGGTACTGCCTCTTTCCCCTCTTACTACTCGTGCAGTTCTCAGTTTTGAGCATAAAGTCGCTATTCTTCACATGCTTACAATATTGAATAACAAAATCGTCTACAAGATGTCGATAGAGTTCTTGGAAGTCGCATACTAAAGAAGGAAGACCAAACTCCATCGAGTGCAAGAATCCCAAATATGGTTCAAGTTTAGCTCTTATTAGAGCTATATGAACCTTCCATGAGAGAATTCTGTAAGTTAGGTTGAGGATGTTATTTAAGCCGTCATAAGCTCTGAACGTTCTCCTACGCTCAGGTCTAAACGACTCACCAAACAACTCGAAGATTTGAGAGAAATATTTCCTTGAGAACTTTCCCTCGTAGCCTGTTAGTCTTCTTCTAAGAACGCACATATCTTTCTCGTCTAGTGCTTTTATCTTTTCAACATACCAGTCCTCTAAAAGTTTGAGACCATACTTTCTAAGAAGCTCGTTCTGCCCTTTGTATTTGCTCAGGACAATTTGTTTAGCTATTTCTAATCCCTTGCCATCAGTCAGGGCTCGGTATTGGTATACCCTAGTTTCTACGTGGTCATCATTCGCTAGGCTCTTTAGCATAGCTATCGGATGTCCTCTCTGTGTAAGTATCAGGCAGTCAATTCCCCAAAATGCAGCCTTGCTTAAAGCTCCACCCGAGACGCAGTTGCCACTCCGAATCGTTATCTCCGAAATTAGATTCTCAACCATTGGATACTTCTTTTCATTACCATTCTTATCTCTTACTATAAAACAGCCTTTTTGTGCCCCTAGATAAGAACCGAACTCATCTAGGGCAATTTTAACGATTTTAGTCTTCATTCGACCTTCTCCTACTAAAATAAAGCGATTTAGAGGTATTTATAGTTCGAGGAATTAACTTATAGAAGATATTTATAGAGCGTAATTCTATCCACCAGAAGTTACGACCTTTAGCACCTCTATAATCCCATTACTCTTGAGGATTCGTATATCCCTTCTACGAAAAGGGTATACGAATTAGTAAAGCTTTAAATCTATCTGGAACCCATCAAATCCTAGTAAGGGCGGTCAAACCGCTCTGAATAAAACCACTAGAAAAGGAATGCGCTATGTGCGCCAATTAGAAACTAGGAAACGACTGGTCAACACAGAGCAACTGGAATACATCATAGAGCTTGTTTTACTAAGTGGATGGATAAAAAACGCTGACCAACTGAGTCTTATAATATCATCTAAAGTTGGAGCAGGTAAAACAGAGCTAGTCAAACAATACAGTGAAGTTAGAGGAGTGAAATTTTTATCAGAAGCTACAGCGTTCGGAATCAAGTCGCAATTTCTGCGGGACATTAAGTCTGGAAAAATTAGGCACATAATAATCGGAGATCTCCTTGTGCCTTTGAGCAAGCAAAAGAAGACACGTGAGGATTTCATCGCTTTCTTCAATACAATTGTTGAAGATGGAGTGGAATCGATTCATACATACGCCCAACATTGGGAGGGAAAAGGTGCAGTCAAATGTGGACTAATAACCACAATTGCCGAACCCGACTTCTTGAGCAGGTCCAGAAGATGGGTTGCAATGGGTTTCTTATCCAGAGCCATACCATTGACTTACGGATACTCGCCAGCTACCAAAGTTAGAATCTACCAAAACATAGCAACTGCCCAGAGTCTGACTGAACTTCCCAAGAAGCACATTTGGCTACCACTAAGACCAGTGACCATCAAACAAGACCCTCAATTGAACCTCAAGCTCATCGAGCTTTCTATGGATTTTGAGAAGATGGAGAAGGTCTATGGATTCAGGAGACAAGAACAACTCCAAACACTTCTAATGGCTAACGCTCTGAAAAACAAACGATTGCAAGTCACACGCAAAGACTACAACAAGATACTCACTCTGTCAGAGTACATCAATCTGAGATTCAAGGAGATATAGAGGATGACTGAATGGGTCGAGCGATATGGCGTAAATCTGACTGGAGAACCCCCTAGAAAGAGAGGTGAAGCCTATGGATAGTGTTCCAAGCTACGAGTTTCATAAGATATTTCGAAGAGTCAGCGTCAATGTAAATCTGAAAGGAGCATTCACACCTGAGGAAATTGATGAGAAACTTGAAAGAGCACAGAAAAAGTTCCAGATTAAAGCAAAGAGGGCTGCAACTGAAGCGAAGAAAAAGAGGCTCTACAAGAAAGCTAAAGCCATCGAGATTCTGCAAGACAAGAATTTTTCAGAGAAAACTATTGCAGAAGCGATAAGCAACCGATATGGAATCGTAAACCTGACATTGCATTATGGAAGAGAGAAAGCTGAGGAAATGAAGTTGGCTTTCGAAAGGGCTAGAATAAGGCGCAGAGGAATTCGAAGAAGGCGAAGAAAATGAGAATCAAACTGCAATTCAGCATACTCAACAGATACTGTCTACTTCAATTCCAATCAATGAAAGTCCCGAAGACACCTACCAAGGGCATGAGTGCTAGAATCCTACATACTACCAGTTTTGTGATTTTCTTAGATTACGACAATGTTACTGACGAGCGATTAGATGACGAACTAACGTATCTTCAAGAGCTCCATCTGCTAGGAGACTTTTATGTCTTCAAGACTAACGAATTCGGCAGACACGCAATATGTATTGACATATTACCTCTGAGAGAGGCTCTAGCTATTGTCTACAATTCCAACTGTGACCGCCTATTCAAGAGAGGAATAAGAATCAACGAATACCGAACTTGGATACTCAGAGGTTGGGAAAAAGGAGAAAGGGAGCGACCAAGATTTCTTAGGACACTCGAAAGCCCTTACAACGGAGAGAGACTTCAAAGCCAAGCCCATGCATCATTTCTGAAGACGTTCTACGGTGTGAGCGTAAGACTTGTGAATCCAGACGGAAATGACGAGATAGAAATTCAAGGATACAACACTAGCTCGAAGGTCACGGCAAAGGAGTTGCACAAAGCGATGAACAAACGTGGTTTGTAACACTCTCACGAGCACCGATTTGCGATAAACAACAGAAAAGGAGGTGATATTTTTGTTGTTCAAAGTGATAGAACTAGGTAACTCTCCAAAAGAGGCAGAAGAGACGCTGAACAAGACCTTAGACAGTCTGTCAAGTGCTTACGACGAAGGAATATGGCTCGATGGTGTCAAAATAGTACACGTGTCTGCGAATCTCTGGGCTTTCATTCATTATAGACCTGCAAAATCAGATGAGGAAATAGCGGAAGAAATGCGGGGAGAAATAGAAATCGGAAGGAAGAAAGGACTATGCTAAAGGAACCAACCACTAGGCTCCGCTTTTTTTCTCTCCAGTGCACGTACACACCATAAACGAAATAATAAAGTTATAATACTCTTCATTGCCAATGTAAGTTTGATTCATGGGGTATGACAATGTGTTCCGAGAAAAAAGGCATCATTAGGAAAGGAATGGCCGTAGAGCCTTTGGGTTTGAAGCGTATTCCAACTAATGAAATATCAAGAAACCCTCATAATCCCAGAATGTTTTTTCCAGAAGACACTTTAGCTGTTTTATGTGAATCAATAAACAAAGTAGGTATATTGGTCCCATTATTGGTCTACAAGGATGAAAAGGAAAGATTCGTTATCTTAGATGGAGAACGAAGGTGGAAATGCGCCAAAAAGCTTGGGCTTCTTGATGTACCAGCAAATATAATCGCAGAACCAGATACAATTACCAATCTCTTAACTATGTTTAATATTCATAACATAAGAGAGCCATGGCAGGTTATGCCCGCCGCTCTAAAACTTGAAGTAATTATGAGATTTCTTAAAACTAAAAACGAGCGGAAATTAGCAGAGCTTACCGGATTGAAAGTAGGCAATGTGAGACGCCTAAAACGTCTTCTTACATACCCTAAGAAGTATCAAGATATGATGTTAAAAGGTTCAGGCGAAGGAGATGTGACAGCTGATTTCTTCTCTGAGCTTTATCCTATTTTCAGTTTACTAAAGAGATATCTGCCTGAAACACATAACAAATTTACTCAGGATATTCTCATAGACAAATTACTCGCTAAATATAGGAAGGGTATAATCAGAGCAGCCAGAGAGTTTAGAATACTAGCCAGAATTATAAGAGCAATCGATAAAGGCGCTACGAAAAGCAACATTCAGAAAATAGTGGAAAGAGTAATTCGCGAACCTGAACTGAGTATTGCTGAAGCTTTTGAAATGACTGTTAGAGATACTTATGAGACAGAATCTCTGAAAAGATACTGTGACAATTTATTAAAGCTTCTATCATCAGAACACATTTTACTTGAAGACTCATCAACAATTCGTGTCCTGAGGGCTGTCCAACGGAGAATATCAGAAATACTATCTTCTACCAATTAAGTTGGTGCATTGGGAAATGCCCCAATTTCAGGAGTTTTTTGACAGGCATGAACCCGAGATTACTAATTTTGAGACAAGATTCAATTCGTATGTTTTTCCTATTGATAGGAGTAGAATAAGAAATTGGTTAAGACAATTCGGTGAAAATCATCTTGGATTGGGGCTGAAATTGTTAAATAATGTGGACTATTATAGTCCGTCTCGACTTTTAAATGAATCTAGAGAACTTCACCAACAACTGCTTGCATACAAACAGAAGAACAATGACGAGTTGGTGAACATTCCAACGTATTTCGTAGATTTCAGTCCTTCTTCTGGTAGGAGTCAGGATGAATTTATCCCGAAATTCCGATTAGGCTCGAGACTGAGATTTAATAGATACGATAAAAACTTCATTTACCTCCGAGATATTAACAAATTCGTTGCGAAAAAAGGCAAAGGCGTTTCCTTGGTCTTCTTAACTGATTTTATTGGTTCTGGAAAGCAAGTGCAAGATACTTGGTCAAATATTCTTTGGGCAATCTCTGATAAAAATGACCATATTCTACTAGCTATTTGCGGATATGATTCAGGTATCAGAAGAATAGAAGAATCTACAGAAGACAGGTTAACCATAATAACTAATAGAAGATACGGAGATGAGCATAGGGTGTTTTCATCTGCAAATACCATCTTTACCAACGAAGAAAAAACTATCCTTAGAGATTTATGCAATTCTGCAGGTGACTTTCCAACAGGGTTCAGAGATACGCAAGCCACTACAGTATTTTATTTTAGATGCCCAAATTCTTCAATATCCATTCTCAGAGCAGGTTTATTCAGACGGCATCTTAGTTAACAGCTTCCACCTCGCGCGTGCTGACGTTGGTTGGTTGGTTGGTTGGTTGGTTGGTTGGTTGGGTGGGATTTGAACCCCACTATAGGTGGTGATGTCTCCCGCAACTCCCCATTTTTTGCAGTCGGTTTAATATCTCGAATTAACACGCCCGAGAAGAAACGAAGATTTCATCTAGCCCAAGCACAAATCTATTAAAATCACTGCATCACTTAACAGAAAAATGAGGTGAATCGCAAATGGATGCTATAAGCGTGGAAAAGCTGACCAAGAAGTATGGAGATAATGAAGTCCTTAAAGGAGTGAATTTGAAGATTACAGAAGGAGAATTCTACGCACTTATGGGACCTAATGGATCTGGAAAGACCACACTTACTTCCATTATTGTTTCAGTAAGGTCTCCCACCAGCGGAAAAATAGAAATCTATGGAAAGAAACCTGAGAATTCAAAGGAATTAATTGGATATGTTCCTCAGGACAACTTCTCATCTCCCATTCTTACAGGTAAAGAGAATCTAATGTACTTCGCTGGGCTCTTGGGCTATTCAAAAAATGCGGGGGAAAAAATAGTCAGTGAGTTACTAAATAAGATTGGATTATCTGAGGATGCTGACAAGAGAGTTGCTGATTATTCTGGTGGTATGAGAAAAAGGTTGGAAGTTGCAGCCGCGCTTTTTCCAGGGACAAAAATCCTAATCTTGGATGAGCCAACTACAGGACTAGACCCATCAGCCCGAAGAAAGTTTCTTGCTTTGATTCAAGAATTGAGAAAAGAAAAGACAACAGTTCTATTAATCACTCACATCGGTGCGGATGCCGAGTTGGCTTCTAGAGTCGGCTTAATAGATGAAGGACAAATTATAGCTGAAGACGAACCAGAGAGGCTCAAAGATGCGAGCGGTCTCAAGGACGTGATAAATGTTGAGACTGCGATAAAAAGTGAAAACGTTGCCAAAATACTAAGTAAGTTCAGCGAAAAGAAGAAGGTTCTAGAAACCGATGTGGGATACAGGGTTTATTGTGAGGACGTTGAAAAGGCAACACCTGAAATAGTGAGGTCACTCGACGCAATTGGGTGCAAGGCAACGAAGATTGAAACCGAGAAGCCATCCCTTGAAGATGTCTTTTTCAAATTAACTGAAAAAACGGTTAGAGAGGTGAACTGATTGGGTCAGATAACCGCCACATTGGGCAAAACCACTAAAGAATTTCTGAGGCAAAAAACAATACTCTTCTGGACAATAGCATGGCCAATCCTATGGGTTCTCATAGGCAGTTTCTCGTTTGTAGAAAATGCTCCTAGTGAAGTAGTATCGTATATTAGGGGAGCAATTGCCATCTCGATGAGTGTATTTGCATTAATGACAGCTGGGATGGCTAACCTTCCAGGAAATATTGCTCAGGATAGGGAAAGAGGTCTACTCTCAAAGTTGATGTCCATGCCCATGAACCCATGGAGAGATTTCGTTGGTAGAATACTCGCGCTATTAGCTTTTTCTTCTCTAGCTGCAATTCTAGTAACGTTAGTTGGTTATGGCTGCGGAGCGAGATTTTCCTACTCACTAACTGGTCTCTTGCAGTCCATTGGCTTTCTTCTCCTCATCTCTCTGGCATCATCTGGGATTGGAATGCTCATTGGAACTTTCATCAAACACGTGCATGGAGCCATCATGACTGGAGTCGGAATTTCCGTAGTGACCGCGGCTATATCGGGTGTGATGGCACCCTACTCATCACTTCCTTGGCTGCTTCAACGTTTTGCCAGGATTTATCCAATTTCTTCTGCCAACTCTTCGATTACTTATCTCTTAGTGGGAGAAGATTATGCGGGTTATGATCCATTAAGTGCGAGTCAAACAACTTTCACGATAGTAACATCATTCTTACTCTTTGTTGCAGGTTTGATCGCTTATTCAAGATTTTGCTGGAGAAAAGAGTGAAAGTGTTTTTCTATGGTAACGTATAGAAGCTCTAACACGCGCGTTTATCTTGTTTATGCAGGGAAAAAATCGTAAAGGATTGCTCCGGCAAGAAATCCAAGTCTTCCTTTAATCGATATCCAGCCTCATCCATTTCTTCTATAATGATTTCTCGAGGGACATAATGCCCAAACATTCTATGAAAACTGAAACGCCCATTACGTTTATACTCGATGATGGCAATTCTTCCTTCTGGTTTCAACAGGCGGCTCAATTTTCTGAAATATTCCACTCGATTTGGTAAATGATGACACACATTACGCATGAAAACTAAATCTAGACTTATCTCAGGCAGAGTCAGGTTATCTTCCGTGACAAGGACCGTTTCAACATTGTGCAGTCCTTTTTCCTTAACACTATTCCTGATAAATTCTAAAAATTCTGAATTTGTATCAACCGCAAACACTTGCCCTTCTCTTCCTACTGCTTCGGCAAACCTTAGAGAAAAATAACCGCCTCCAGCTCCAATATCAGCAACTTTTTGTCCTTGTTGCAATGCTAAGGTTTCCAATATCTGACTAGGTTTGTTCCTTGGATTAGAAGCTTCCTGTTAAACATCTCTGCTTTAAGATTTATCATTTTTTCACCCATTTCATCAACAATTTAGAACGTCACTCGAACTTATAAGTAAGGTCCATACGTGAGTCCATAAAAGAGGAGCATGCGGTAGATATCTCCAGACACATCGGTAAACGCCTATTTGAGATGGATAAAATGACAAGAGTCCTAGATGTTTTGGAAACGTTATAACCATTTGCTCATTTTGATGAAGTTGACGTTCCACCATTCTTTGTGTAAATAAGCTTCTGGGACGAAACCGTATTTCAAGTATAGGTTTATTGCTGGAATCAAAACTGGCAAAGTGTAAAGTGTAATCTTGTGGCAGCCTTCTGCTCTGCAATGCTTAACCACATGTTCCAGTAATGCTTTTCCTATGCCGTTATTTTGGCGAGTTGGGTGGACACCTATCCAGCCCAGTCTTGCCAAACCGGATTCGCCCACGAGTCTTCCGTTGACTATTGCAACAATTTTGTTGTTTTCTTCGGCAACAAACGTGAAGTTCGTTTTCTCTTTGAGAGCGTCTCGGTAGTATTTTGGCGAGTGCCAGGATATGTCGAAGTTTAACGCCTTTTTTGGATAGTAATCCTTTTCATATTTATCCCAGCAATCCAGCATAATTTCTTTAGTCATCTTGGAAGCTTGTTTAGCGTCGCTGGATTGCATTTTCCTAATAGATACCATTTCTTTCAATCTCATAGGACCCTATTATTCGTAACGTTGAAAGACTTAAAGCTATTGGCTGATTTAGTCCGGAATTTTTTCGATTTGAATGTGAAAATTCGTAGAGTTTCCATGCAAACAGAAAACGATAGGCCCCCCTATAGAGGGCATACACTATTATTGTTGAAAAACTATACTGTTCAATATGCTAACATAGGGGTTACTAGCGTTAAGCTACGAACAAGACGCAATAGCCAAAAAAACCAAACTCCAAAACTATTTGCCACCCTACCCCTCAAAATTTCCCCGAAACTCTCCGTAGTCACCCCCAATTACTTGCTTCCTTTCTTGGAGTGGTTATTTACGTCCACCATTTCTCCTTAAGCAAGGTATCTATCATTCCCTGTAATTCTTCTTCTCTCATTATGCATTCAAAGGAATAATCTGTCCACCTTTCATACGAGCCATTTTCTATTTGTAAATATCCGTAGCCACTTTTTGATTTTCTGTAATCTTCTGCTACATCTCTAAGTCGTTTTGCTTCATACTCTTGTCCTTTAATAGCCCTGTAAACTTTGGCTAGTTTTGTCACTTGCTCTGAATTAAGTAATCTCACTTGACCACTAGATACTGCAGAATTCCAAATGTCTGGGAAAAGTAGATTACCTTTTCCTGTGAGTTTCTTTCTGATCTCTTTTAACTCGGTGTGAAGGGCGTTCAATTATCTCTTTTTGTTTCTGTAGTTTTTGTATCTCTCAATGACTCTATCCATCATAAACGCAGCTAATACTCCAAGAAATGTTACTAGAAGTCGTTCCCACATGGGTATCTGCTCACCAAGCTACTCCACTTGGTTTAATTCTGTTTCTTGAATATAAGACAATTTGAAGTCTTTAGGGTGCAATGAGTGTGCGTTCAATTAGAGAAGGAATATTTTGTTTTGAAGAATACTTTCGGTATTAAGAGTATCTTCAATAATAGGTGTGCCAAGTCTAAATTCATAGGTATGTATGAGTTCATGAATGAAGAATGCTAACAGACGGCAATCAACGCTGAAATAGAACGCTTTTCCAAAATAGCGAAGTTGTGCCTCATCTGCTTCTCTGAATGTTTTTTCCGTCTTCTCTGCACTCATAACAATGACGTTATCAAATTCTATTACGCCAATTTCTCTAAGAAAGCTCTCAGTTTCAGGAAATTGTTTCAATGTTTCTTTAATAAATAAGATTGTGCGAATTTCCGCTCTCTGCCAATTCTTGTTCCGTTTCGTTTGCGTGTTCAATCGGATTAGCATCTCGTAAATCTATTAGAGAGAGATAGTTTTGCCATTCTTCTCTTTCTAAAAGAAGCCATCTCATTCCGGGTTCTTCTACAGTTGCCGATATAAGAACATCTTCATTTATGTAACCCATCGTAAGTAATTCTTTTCCAACGAAAAGCCATAAATCCTCTAGAATGCAAATTTCTTTTACCATAATCCTTTCACTCTAATTTATTCTTTCTTATTCCGTCGTTTCTTGTTTTAGATTAGTCTTTTTCCCTTCTTTCGTATTCAAGGTTGCGTGCTATTTCTATCGTTTCGATTCTGTCTTCTAAATCCCGAATTGAGAGCGTTACCCATATTACCGCGCGCGAAAGTAATGCTCCATTTAACATATTAAACATGAACTGGGAAATTGCATGCGTGTATTATAAGTTCAGCGACTCTCTCAACGTGGAACCGAGAATTGCGCCGAGTAGGCACACGCCGACGCCGAAGGGAAACAAGATTCTGAACACATTTAGAATAGCTGCAAAACAGCCGTATTCCCAACCAAAAGGAATTGATGCAAGAATGCGCCCAAACAACGACCAGTTGTAAAGAAAGATGTAGGTGACCCCTATCGCAAAAGACAAAAAGATCGAACCTACGTAACAGACTATCAGAGGTTTTGGTTCAAACAAAAGCATACCAATCACCGCGCTCACGATCAGAAGGAGAAATAGTTCTAACTCTCCAAACATAGGGGCGCCACCACACCAAAACATTCCAGCGCGCGCAGGTCGTGTAACAAAAAGCCAGAAAGTTTCAATAACAATCAAGGATATGGAAGCGGTCCACACGCAAAACAGAAAAATTGTCCTGTGACGAGAAGCAAATTCCATAAGATTTGCCACTTTCCCTCCACCAATCTTCTTAAGGTTTTTCTATTATTTAAGGTCTAGCTTAAAGTCAAGTTAATTCCGTTGCATGAACTAAACGTGCTCTAAGTGTATCCTTTCCGAGCGAAACTCCTAAAAAAAGGAAAGGAAAAATTTGGCTTAGCGCGCTCAAGTTGGTGATTCCTAAGATTATGCTAATTACCTCTATGATATTCGACATTTTTTACACCTGTCTATTGTATTATACTTTTAATAAATAAGCATGAGCTGTTGCGTTGAGATAGAAATTATATCTGTGACCCGCCAGAAGCGGTATGTCCACCGTGTCCAAACGCCACTCGCCAGCAACATAGCCACGTGCTTCTAAAAGTTCTTGTGTGAAAGTGATTTTGTCAGTTTTATCAAATAATACGAAGTCAATAGTTATGTACGCATCATGCGGACCCACACCTGTACTGACAACGTGTGCTTTGATAAACCATTTTATAGTAGCAGTAACCCATCCTGTTGACGTTGCTTTAGCACACACATACATATAGCCCGTCGCCGTCGCAGAAGCATATATCACACATCTTACCCCAAGCCTCAATTCGTATGCACCAGCATCGTAGTAAGCAATCAAATCTTGAGGAATACCATAATGAGTGATGGTTTCGGTGTGTCCTCCGTAGGGAACGCTAAACTTATGTGCATAAGCGTTATCCACGAAGAAAGAAAGAGTCAACAAAGAAGAAATCGCAAAAGCGACTATGATTTTACAGATTCTCACGTTTTCCACTCCTCAACATTACTGAATCCTTTTCCCTAGCTTCTGACAGAATGAGAATTCCTCCGATAAAGCTTAAGATAGGCCAAGGCGCCAACGTGCAAGTCAGCATAGTCGTTATAAAACACAACCATCCCCGATGGAAAACAAACAACAATGGGTAATTTACCACCCAGATAAGCGATGTAAGAAACATTACATATCCGCCGACTGTAACGCTTTTCCGAGCCAAAACGACTCCAGCGATGATTAAAATTACAATTCCCAAATCCAACGACAAGACAATGTAATCTCCCCAGAATGCAATCTTAGAGATGTACACAATTAAATTTAGAATACAGAGAACACCGCCAGCGATGCCTAACCAAACTCCAACATCATGCTTAATCATCTTCACTCACTCCTTTTCTTTTTAGGTTGTCTTTCTGCCCTTCAATTAGGGCTAGGCGGTGACACGCCTCCAGAGTAGTTAACTCTGGCTTAAACTTTTTAAGCATTTCTACTGACGGTTACCTTCTCTATTTTTGCAGCCCAGGGAATCTTAGCCTCAGCGTGTCCTTGATAGACAGTGGCATGGACTTGAGGGATCAGAAGCATAGCCATCAAACTTGTCAATAGAACAGTCAATAACATTTTTCTCTTCAAACTTCTCTCTTCCTATAAAATGATTTCTTTCTTGCTTGTTTTACGCAATCTGTGAATTTCCCAAGCCCAAACGCCAATGATTAGCCATACGCCTATCCATGCTAGGAAGAAGAGTTGAGGGATCGTGGCCCCAACATAGATTAGGAAGAAACCCAAGACACTAAAGGCGACACTAACTCTTTTTGTTCTCATTCTTCATCCCCTTCCATTGACGATATGCTGTGATGCTATCCCCTGTGGTTGAACAAGCGAAGACTATCCCTAAGAGCGACAAAACTACAATCGTCATTAAATCGAATCTATGAAACATTTGTAGCCACATGGCAAATAAAAGCCAAATGGCGACTGATAAGGCGGTTGCTGAGATCAACGGCAAGATTTACTTCAAATCCTTTTTATTTTTCTCATCTTTCGGCTCGTCTACTTGGTAGTCCATGTGAAAAAAGCTCAACACCGCTACTTTGATTGCCTTTCCAATTTTCTTTAGATACTTATTCACCTTCTTCCTCTCCTAGTCTAGGTATAGGCTTACCACCCTGTCTATGACTCTTCGTTTGTAACCATGCTTGCTGAGTATTCCGTAAAGGTAGGTCGCCCAAACAACCTTATTTATTATCTTCACTTTAACCCACCTATAAGATTCTATAGTAACTGTTCCTAGTAAAGATTTCTAAACCTAAACATTCATATATATAGAAATATCTTATAGAACTATGTTACGTGATCAAAATGGTGTATTACAAAAAGGTTTTATCTCCCAAAGAGAAACTTGGCGAAACCGTTCAGAAATTAGCCACCGCCTACAACAGAATCAACATTTACCTAGCAGGCTCCCATAAACACGTAGAACACCAGCTAAAAGAAGACGTAGCCCTAATCATAGCTCATAAGCAATAATTTTTCAAAAAAATATCAACAATAATCTAGCAATATTCCAAATATTGATAATTTTATGTTCCATTAACTGTGATTAATGGCAGACACTACGTAAAGTCAATGTAAGATTAACTTTTCCTCAAGAGGATTAAAATAATATGGATATATGGACTATACCTTATGTTAGTCTTCAATATAGAAACTTTATTTGGGATTCTAAAATCTGAAGCACACACTTGGATAAGGAATAGCGGTTGTTTATCGCTTTGATACTTATCAACTTTGATGTAGTTTTCTCTTATAACATTCAGCGTTCTGATTTGCTTAAACCGTATTCTAGAAAATGTTTAATTAATGGCTTTGTTGTATTGCTGTGCAGATGGAAGGTAAAATAAGTGAGTGATGAGATCTCGAAACTTCCGCCCCACATTCAAGAACGTTTACTGAGACTTCAACAGCTCCAACAAACTCTCCAAACAGTCTTAGCGCAAAAACAGCAAGTAGAACTCGAACTAACAGAAATCGAACAAGCCCAAAGCGAATTACAAAACCTGTCAGACGATGCAGTTATCTACAAAGCAATAGGCTCACTGCTAGTAAAAGACGA
>Ga0209636_10002094_pt1 | contig 20215 bp, 18 predicted proteins | sample DeeMarSWOR152_54_FD_187464 | JGI IMG/M metagenome (GOLD analysis project Ga0209636, IMG submission 187464) | Marine sediment microbial communities from White Oak River estuary, North Carolina - WOR-1-52-54 (SPAdes) (version 2) | ecosystem: Environmental > Aquatic > Marine > Intertidal zone >...
GCCGTGAGCATGTCGAACGGCAGTTGGACTTTTTACGAAGCCGTCAAGAATGGTTACCAAGAATTCTTTCATGTTCGCTCCAGGGATATGGGCAACAGCCTGTTAAGAAATAAGTAATATGAGGGGGGGAGCCTTAATGCTGGAAGCCAGCGATCTTAGCTATTTCAGACGTTCCCAAACAAGGGGCGCCAGGATCGGCGCCTGGATTCTGGCCCTGGCGGCCTGTGTCATTATGGTTGGTGCTATTCTCAATATTCGTTTGGCAGCAAGGCTTGCAACAATGCAAGGGATTGGCTTTGGGGAACTGCTCTATCAATGGTTTCAGGGAGTTAAAGTTGACGCACAGTATTCAGGCCTTTTTCTCTTCGCGATGAATAGATTACAGATGGGCATCTTTGGGCTTGCATACGGGATAATCGTGGGGATAATTTTTTGCGGCTACAGTAAGTCCAGACAGAGAAACAAGAGAATCCTGGGGTTTATCGAGGGATGCTCTCAGAGATCTTCATGACACTTCATCACAAATGGTTTTCATTCAAGCCAATTAGCCACGTTGGAATTGTTCTCATGCTTATCGGTATACTCGGTCCCCTTTTTCTGGGTCTTCAGGAACATCTCGACGACTTGATTGGTTAATTTTTGCTTATTATTGGATTGTACCTCGCAAATCAGGGGCGGAAAGAACACGGATTATAAAGCATATGCCATTCACACCCGTTCACCTTGGTCCCGGGGCAGCGTTCAAGATCTTCGGCGGCCGATATTTCAGCTTCACCGTCTTCGGTTTCTCTCAGGTTGCCATAGATGTAGAGGTTCTGATCCGGATGTGTCGGGGGGATTCCATATTTCATGGATTCACCCACACGTACCTCGGTGCGACCCTGATTGGGATAGCCAGTATCCTGATTGGGAAACCGGTGTGTGAGTCCTGTCTGTGGATTTGGAACGAGGTGGTGAGCCCTGAAGGGCATAATCGGTCTTACATTTCACCGCGGATCTCATGGCTTGCTGCTTTAATGGGTGCGATGATTGGCGTTTACAGCCATGTATTTATCGATAGCATCATGCATGTGCATATGCATCCCTTGGCGCCGTTTTCGGACGCGAATCCGCTCTTCGGCGTTATCGCCGTTGGTAGCCTGCGCCTCCTTTGCATAGGTCTTGGTGCCTTCGCCGCGGTGTCGTTGCTAATCATGGCCGTTTGGCGGAAGGCTAACCGCTCGAAATAGAATGCCCTCGGGTAGAGGCAGGACTTGAAAATCGACGGGCTCAAATGCCCTTGGGGGTCCCTCCTTTTTTCCCTACCTTCCGAAGATATTCCGGAGACTCAAAGACTTCCGGGTTAACGACGTGGATTGGCCTTTTCCCCCTCAAAAGGGTTACTGCATTCTTCGCAGCCGCGACCGCCATCTGCACCCGCGTATCCCTTGTGGCGCTGCCGATATGGGGCAGAAGGACCACATTGTCCAGTTTCAAAAGATCCGGGCTGATACGAGGTTCCTTTTCATAGACATCCAGTCCCGCCCCTTTGATCGTTCCCTTCTTAAGGGCCGAAACCAGCGCCCCCTCATCTATCACTGGTCCCCGGGAGGTGTTGATGAGGATTGCGGTGGGCTTCATGAGGTCGAGTTCCCTTCTTCCGATGAGATGGTGCGTCTGGTCAGTCAAGGGACAGTGGAGGGTAACGAAATCGCTCTCCCTCAGGAGGTGCTCGAGTTCCCTGTATGCCACCCCTTTCATTCCCTCAATGGTCCCCCTCAAAAATGGGTCATAGGCAACGACCTTCATCTTAAAGCCCCGGCTTCTTCGCATTACCGCTTGGCCGATTCTGCCAAAACCGATAATTCCCAGAACTTTTGGCCTGTTGGAGCCTCCAGGTCCTATGTCCATTCCCATAAGGGTTTCTCCGACGGGGCCTTTCCATTGACCTGAGATGGTGAAGTGGTGCGCCTGGGGGACCTTCCTTGCCGTTGCCATAAGCAGTGCCCAGGCCATATCCGCTGTGGTTTCTGTCAGGACTTCCGGGGTATTCGTCACGGGAATACCGAGTTCCGTGGCACAGGCGACATCAATATTGTCATACCCCACTCCATAATTGGAAATACCGAGAAGATTTGGATTTGCCGTGATCACTTCCCCCGGAACGGGCTGTAACGCCCTCGAGATCAGGACATGCACATCTCTCACCGTCTCGATCAACTCTTCCAGGGCCGGAAGCTGGCCTTTTGGGCCATGGAGCGGCACCATCTCGACCCTTGCCTTGGACAGCACTTCTTTTCCCAACTCGGGCATTGCCCATGGAACGAGGGCTTTTTGAGACATGTTCACTCCTCCGATAATCCCTTTATTAACTCGCTTTCTAATCCTCAATGAGCGCGCGGCACTATCGTACCCTTATTAGGATTTGTTGTCGAGGTTTTTGTCTTCCATTTTCTCGTATCATTTGGGAAGTTCGTAAAGCGAGGCATTCTCCGCTTTCTCGCCCTGTCTCAAATGTGGTAGAATTAAAGGGCAAAGCCGTGAGGGTATGCGGATGGACCGGAGTTTCTGAACTTTCAGACCATGTGTTTTCGTAATCCCTTGATGATCTTTACTTTTTCTGCCTTTGCAGGAGAACACCACCGTCCCTTCGCTCCGACGCTCCCGCAGTGACCCTTTCGGGGTTCGCAGGCGGGGAATACTTACCCCTTCCGGCCTCTAAAGGGCCGGCTTTCCCCTTCCTGTTCACCCTCGAAGGGTGCCCCACTGCTCCCGCGAGTCGCTCATGAACGCTGGTGTTCTCCTTAGACTCCGGAAACTCCGCAATTCTTTTGAGCGACCAAGAAGGATACGGTGAGCATGGTTTCATAATGGGCAAAATGGGGGGACGACGGTGAGTGACCGTGATTCAATAAAGCAGCGTTGGTACAAGGCATTATGGAAGGCATATCAGGAAGTGAAACCGATTGACTCCCTCACTTCTACGATGGGAAAGCTATCCGTTGACGAGGCCTATGATGTGCAAGCCATGTTGGTGGAGAATAAGATACGGAATGGGGAACGGGTAATAGGCTGGAAGGTTGGCTGTACCAGTCAGGCGACAATGGAGCAGGTGAAAATAGACGAGCCAATTATCGGCTGTATGACCAGTGGTTCCCATTATTTCCCTTTGATAGACTTGAAGATCTCCGACTTCTGTAAATTGGGTGTTGAGGGGGAAATAGCCTTTGTTATGGATAAACCCCTAAAGGGCCCGGGCATAACGAACTCCGATGTTATCATGGCTACGTCCGGAATTATGGGAGCAGTAGAACTCGTTGATTCCCGAACAAGGGATTGGAAGGTGAACATTTCGGAGGCTATTGCGGACAACTCCCTTCACGCAGGTGTCATCCTGGGACCGTTCATGAGGCCTGTCTCTGGCTTTGACATGAGACATGAGGGTGTTGTCATATGCAAAAACGGCCATTTGTTGGCAAGCGGTTGCGGGGTTGAAGCGCTTGGTAACCCCGTCAACGTCGTGACATGGTTGGCCAACAGATTGTCAGCATTTGACCGGGAGATAAAGGCGGGGCAAATCATCCTGACCGGTTCCCTAACGAAATTCTTCTTTGTTGAGCCGGGCGATGTGGTGGATGTTTCTTTTTCAAACCTGGGCGGCATTCAATTCTCCATCTTGGATTGACGGTTGAATATTTTTCGCCGCATTAGTCAGATTTATCCGCATTTTATCCGAATTAATAGCAAGTGTGTCGTTTTTATAGGTTATCCCCTCCGTTGCCTTTAAGGGCGGTTTACTTGACAAACCTAAAAAGCCCGCCAGAATGAATCATTGAAGGACCAACTCATTCGTGTTTTTGATCCCGAATGGGGGGATTACGGAAAAGGAGTACGAATATGGAACTGAAATCCTTACCACCAGAGCTCGATGAATTGAGAAATGTCATTATTGCTTCCAGCCTGACGAGCTGTTATCTGATTCTGAATGAACTGGCCTTGAGCGAAGGCGAGACCGCCCACTACGAGAAATTCAGGGCCGGCTGGATAGAGACATATAAGGATGTCTACAAACTGGTCTCTAAGATGAAGGCAAGAAAGTCTGGAAGAGTATAAACAAGGGTAATCGCATGTCAGGGAGGTTCCGTGGAATCCCTGGTCAGAGAATGGGATGGCGAAAGCGTCGTCATTCGCTTGGATAGGGCCACTGGCGCCTGGATCATCATTGCCATCCATTCGACCCGTCTCGGCCCTGCTGAGGGCGGCGCACCCTGAAAGCCCGAGGCGATCCCGCTCATCTGTTCCTTCCTTCGAAGATCGCTGATTAGTTCTAACGCTCACCCCTATGTAACTCAGCAATCTCGCCGTGAGCCTACCTCAAAGAAATTTTTTGAAATTGGGAGAAAATAAGAGATATTTCAAGAGAATTTAAGATTTGGCGAGATATTGATAAATGAAATTCATATAACATATTTTTGAATTCTAAGTATATGATCTTATTGAAAAAAATAATCCATAATTTGTGTTTAAATATAATCTCTGATAATTGACCGAAATAAAGTTTTTATTTTTTTCAAATTTATGATATTGTAGATTTTGGTTAAGCAAAAACCCCCCGGTGTAGCGGTTACTCTGGAGCTCCAAATCAAAATGACGAAAGGAGGTAATTTATGTTTAACAGGTATATGCAGTATGTAATATCGGCAGCTGTCATGCTCGCTTTGCTGAATGGGTGTGCAACCACACCGGCTCCGACACCAAGTGTCAAGGTTGCGGTTAAGAGCTTCAAGGATTACCCTGATCATGCATTCGACCCTAAAGAGTATGTCCAGGGCATGGAAAAAGGAGGTCATAATGTTTTGATTTGGCAAGATCCGTCGGTAGATCTGAGAAAGTATGCTTCTGTAAATGTAGCTGATTTTAGAGAACGATTGTTGCCAGAACAGACTGCTTTTTCCTATGATCCTTATATCAAGTCCTTTAATTCGCGGTTTCGAAGCTTCCTAACACTTTCCCAGGAAGAGTCTGCGAATGCCCTACTCATTGAGGGTGAAATGGTTGAATGCAATCCCGGTAGCCGAGCAACCCGGTATTTGGTGGGATTTGGGGCGGGCAAGGCTTCTGGTGCTGTAGCGTGTGAAGTTTATGAGCCTGGAAAATCACGCCCCAGTATGCGCATTTACGTCAGGGACAGAGCCTCAATGGGAATGTTCGGTGGCGATTCAATAGCTATGATCAATCACATTTTCGAGCAGATCGCCATGCGTTTGGGTACTGTCTTAGATGAGAGGATTGGGCGCTAACGAGCCCAGCGAGGAGGATTCGAACGATATAATATGGACATCTTAGCATGACCGGCTTGAAAATGATCGAATGATCACTGCAGGGTTTGATGGGCGGTTTTTAACTTTTCCGGAATAGGCACTCCGTAGGGACAGTGCTCCAGGCACTGCTCGCATTCGGAACAAGCGCTCGCCTTCACCACAAGGGATTGATATTGTTGTCTCGCCCATTCCTTTAGGTCATATCGATCATAGTAGCTTTCAAACCGGAATATGTCGGGGATGGGTATTCCCTCCGGGCAGGGGAGGCAATAGCCACAGTTTCTACAAAATCCCTTTCCCGCCTCCCCCACGAATTCCATCAGGACTTTAATCTCTTCTGCAGTTATCTTCCTCGGATGCCTTCCAACCTCAAGGTTCTCATGCAACTCTCGCATCCGCATCATTCCAGGGATGGCGCAGGTGATATTGGGATTCGAGAGAACGTAGCGCAGGGAAACCTGGGCGAGGGATTCTCCCTGGATGGATTTCTTAGTCCTGAAAAATGAAGGGCGTTCACCCAATTTCCCCCCTGCGAGGGGCTTCATGGCGATTAATCCCACGCCCGCTCTATGGGCCATGGGAAGGAGGTCGGCAGCCAGGCGATCCTCGTCAAAGGCGCTGTACGCTACCATGAGAACCGCAAATGCCCCGGATTTGGCGGCCTTCCTCATCATGGGTACGGAATTATGTATGCTGATCCCGATTTCCCGAATTTTTCCCTCCCTCTTGGCCCTCTCCAGGGTCTCCAAGCCACCGCTATCGAATATCCGATCGTATTCAGAACCTCGAACATCGTGGAAGAAGGCTAGGTCGATCCAGTCAGTCCTGAGGCGGCGAAGGCAGCGTTCCAGTTTGTTGCGAACTCCAATGGCATCGCGCTCATCGATCTTCGTGGAGAGATAGAGTTCTCTGCGCCTTTTCTTCAGTGCAAGGCCGATCTTCTCCTCGCTGTCGCCGTAGCAATCGGCGGTATCCACGAAGTTGATTCCCGCATCGATGGCCTTGTTGAGGAGGATGTCGCACTCTTTCTGAGAGATGCGAGGGAGCTTGATAGCCCCGAAGCCAATCACGGAAAGTTCCCAGCCTGTCTTCCCTAAGGTTCTCTTTTGCATACCTTTTTCTATTGTAGACCAAAATGTTGTTCTTTCCCAGGTTGGAGCCGAAAAAGTAAATCCTGAGACATTATCTAAATGCTTCTCTATATCTATTGTCCCGCTTCTTCCTTTCCCTCGAATGTGTTAGAATCAGAAGGCAAGAGCAGTCCGGCATCTACGGACCGTCGTCCAAGTGGTCCTTCGGGTCCCCAACGTTGAGTTCGCGGAGCACTACGAGTAAGCCAACCGTGAGGTGCTCTACGTCTCCTTGAGGGGCATTTATGGATCGTGAAAGAAGATTAACAGGAGAGCCAAGTCATGGGTGTTATCGATAATCTCAAGGAAATTGCTCATCTCGTCAAGAAGTTCAACGACGCTGAACTCAATCAGAAGATCGATGCCTTTGAACGGGAAATCGTTGAGCTAACCCTGCAGATAGGGTCCTTGGAGGAGGAAAACGAGGAGCTCAAAAAAACACTGTCGCTGATACAGAAAATGAGATTCAAGAAACCCTTTTACTACCAGGAGGATGATCCAGTTCCCTTCTGCCCCCGTTGTTGGGAAAAGGAGAAAAAGCCCGTGCATCTCTACGGGCCTGTGAAAGTGACGGCCGGACTGAGATATGGCTGCCCCCAGTGTAGGGAATTCTTCGTGGAGGAGGGGAGGGGGCAAGGCCCTAAAATATAATGCATTCACGGGTGTAAGATAGATTGCTCAAACCGGTTCAAAGGTAAAACAAATTAAGAAAGGATATGCTCACTCCAACAAGAAAAGGAGAGCAGATTAGAGGTAGTCTCACGAGTTGGTGATGCTACCGTGATTTTGCCCACCTTCTGAGCCGACGAATCGCCTCCTCGAGGGTCTCATCCTTTTTACAGAAGCAGAAACGCACAAGCTCGCGGCCGTGCCACCGATCCTTCCAAAAATAGGAACTCGGGATAGCGGCAACTCCCGCCTGTTCTGGAAGCATACGGCAAAACGCCAGATCGTCATCAAAACCGAGCGACGTGATGTCAACCAAGAGGTAATAGGTTCCCTCCGTCGGCAAGACGTGGAATCCAATGTCCCGCAGGGCATTGCAGAGCCAGTCACGCCTCCGGGTATAGTCGCCGAGCAGTTCGGTATAGTAGTAGCTATCGGGGAAATCCATGGCAAAGGCCATGGCCTCCTGCAATGCCGACTGCCCACAAAAAGTAATGAACTGATGGCTCATGGCCACCGCGCGGGAAAGCTCCGGGCTTGCTATCACGTAGCCCACCTTCCAGCCGGTCATGGAAAAGGTCTTGGCCGTGGAGGAAACGACAAAGGCCCGGTCCTTGAGTTGGGGCACGCTGAGGAGAGTAACATGCTCGCGCCCGTCATAGACCAGGTGCTCATATACCTCATCCGCGATGGCGTACACGTCGTGTTCCGCGCATAGGGATCCGATGAAGGCAATTTCCTCCTCGCTGTAAACCTTGCCGCAAGGATTTTGTGGATTGTTGATCACGATGGCCTTGGTCCTGGGGCCAAAGGCATTAGCCAGTTCCTCTCTGGGGAGGCTGAAATCGGGACCTCGGAGGGATACGTAACGAATATCAGCGCGTGTCAGAGCAGCCACGGGCGGGTAACTATCATAAAAGGGCTCAAGCAAGATTACCTCATCACCCGGTTCCAGGATGCCCAGCATTGTGGCGCACAGTCCCTCCGTTGCCCCGGAGGTGACCGTAATCTCCTTGTCCGGATCTACCTCCACTCCATAGAACCGCTTCATCTTGCGGGCCACTGCCTGGCGTAGTTCGGGAATACCGTTGGAAGGGGCGTACTGATTCGGTCCGCGCATAATGGCCTCGGTGGCCTTTGCCCTGATCTCCGCAGGCCCGTCAAAGTCCGGAAACCCCTGCGAGAGATTTACCGCGCCGTAAGCATTGGCGAGAACCGTCATCTCGGTGAAGATCGAAGTGCCAAAAGGGCGAAGGGCCCCGACGAGAACCTCCTTGCTCCGCTGATTCTTCTCTGTGCGCACAGTAAGAACCTCCTGATCTGGTACTGGAAACGCGCCTCCGTCCACGGGGGATGCATTTCCTATCCCTGAGACTGTCCAAGCAAATTCACTATCTCGTCCCTTGTAGGGAGCGAGTCCTGAGCCCCTCTCCGCGTGGCCGCAATCGCACCGGCGGCGCTGCCGAAGCGGATGGCCGCCTCCATGGGACACCCCTCGGCTACCGCACAGGCCAGCGCCCCGTTGAAGGCATCCCCCGCGGCTGTCGAATCAACTGCTTCCACGGGGAAAGAGGGAAACGTCTGTGAACGATCCCTTCGAACCCAGCAGCAGCCTTCTTTGCCAAGGGTCACGATTACCTGCTTGGCACCCGATTCGAGGAGCTTTTCCGCTGCCCGAGTGGCCTCGTCGGCACTCTGGACGTCAATTCCGGTGAGGGCCGCGGCTTCCACCTCATTGGGGGTAAGGATGTCAGCAAGCGAGAGCATTTCCCCCGGCAAGGGGTGAGCAGGCGCGGGGTTCAAAATGGTCACAAGGCCATGGGTCCTGGCCAACCGTAAAGCTTCCCTGACGGAGGGCAAGGGCGTTTCCAATTGGGCCAAGAGGACTTGTCCCCATGAGATGTGGGATTCGGCCATGAGGACGTCCTCTTGGGTCAAGTTCCGGTTACTCCCGGGGGCCACGGCAATGGCATTGTTTCCCATTCCATCCACCATGATGATGGCAACACCTGAATGGCGGGATTCGTCCCTCAGAATCCCCTCGGAGCTGAGCCCTAGGCCCTCAAGGTTCTCTATAATGGCATCCCCGTTCTGATCACAGCCAACCTTTGCCAAGAATCTCATGTCAGCGCCTGCCTTGTAGGCAGCCACGGCCTGATTGGCTCCCTTCCCCCCAAAGGCCGTGTAGAACTCCCCTCCGGACACCGTTTCCCCCAAATGGGGCAGTCGCTCAACCCTCACGGTAATATCCATATTGGCGGAGCCGATTACGACGACCCTGGGCATAGGCGCTCCTTGAAAAGCCGCAGGAACTCTTGGGCATCCACCTCCAGAGCCACATGGGCATTTGACGGTTGCTTTAGGTCATCCCGGATGGCGCGGAGATCGGCGAGGGTCATTCCCTGCGTGATGCCGCTGCGGGTCTCCACATCGACATGGAGCGGTGTGGTCTTGACCATGGAAGGGCGAATGGCCACCCCGACGGCAAGGGGGTCATGGAGGTAAATTCCCGCGATCCCCCTTATCTGGTGCAGGTGCGCCAAGGCCTTCGATGTTGAGTCGGAGAGAAACGTGCCCAAGGGCGTTCCCATTTCCCGGGCGAGCGCTTGGATTTCTCCGGACTGCAGGCAGACCTTTTCCGTTACGTCGAGGGGAACCAGTTTGATGGGAAGGCCCGATGTAAAAACACGGCGTGCAGCGTAGGGATCCACGAATATGTTGAACTCAGCAGCGGGGGTGATGTTTCCTGGGACCCTGATTCCCCCGCCCATGATAATCACCTCCCGGAGCCTTTTTACGTGCTTTTCATCTGTAGCAATCGCCTCTGCCAGGTTCGTCAGTGGCCCCAGAGTGATAAGGGTCAGTTCATCGGGGTAGCGTTTCAGGAGATCGAGGATGAGCTCCGCAGCACCGGGGATATGCTCGGGCAGCTGCGCATCAGCATATCGACGGCTTCCGTCCGGGTTCCTGAAGCGATCCAAATCCCCCAGGCCGTCGGAGCCATGAACCGACTGGGCCCGAAATGGCCTCCTCTTCAGGGGGCGGGCCGCCCCTCTGGCCAGAATCGGCCGGGGTTCCGGATTCATGAGATCGAGGACCAGCGCGGCATTCTTTGTCGCCTGTTCCAGGGGGACATTGCCGTTCACCGTGGTAATGGCCTCAACCTTGAGCTCAGGCGAACGGAGGGCCAACGCAATGGCCAGGGCATCGTCCACCCCGGGGTCAGTGTCGATTATGACGCGCTTTTGCATGGCGCCCAACCTTACCAAGAAGGCATTTCAGGATCTTTTGGTTAACACCTCCTGGAGCCGTTGTCAACTGAGATGGTTCCGAAGTTTCCTGATTTTTTGGGGAAGGCCGTTGTGCGAGGTCCACCTTCAGAGCCCTGGGAATTCGGAAAAGGAGCTCTGAGCGCGAATGATATTTTTTCGACAACCAGTCCTTGGGGACCCGAGCAGCTGCAAACCCAGTTCTGGGCTGAAGATGGCTTAATCGCGGGAATCGTCGAAAAAATATGGTTGAGCAGAGAAGAGCGACTTTTCCGGAGATGTGGGGTCACTTCGCTACCATAGGAAGGAAGAAGGGGACCATGAGCGACCGTCTTCCTTGACATTGCACCATGTTTTAGGTAGGAGTGGAGTAGCATGAAAGGAGGGAGGAACAATGAGAAAGATAAGGCTCGCGGAAATACTCGTATTCTGTGTATGCCTTGTCGCCCTCTGTTTCTCCCCTGCAGATGCGGGGGCTCCGATAATGCTGGCAGTGGGCGATAGCATCGCCGAGGGGGTTCAGTCGGCGGACGCAAATGTGAGAACCCAGCGGTTCAGCTACTTGAAATTACTCGCCGGGCAGATAGGAACTCGTTTCCCCTTGCCCTTGATTGCAAGCAGCCCACTTGGGGTCATCGGAGACACAACATTCCGGTCCCGGCTGAGGCCTTACGTTGCGGCTTCAAATCTCAGTGTGTCAGGCGCGGACGTACATTCACTGCTTTTTGATCGAGCTGACGCCTTAAGCGAAGACGAAATAGATTCGGAAACGGATCTCGTGCTCTTTCCCAGGGTCGGGAGCCAGATGGAGATCGTTGAAGCCATTGGACCGCGTTTCGTTGTTTGCTGGATTGGCAATAACGACGTCCTTTCCGCAGCCCTTTCCTTTGATCAGCTTGATGCCACGCAGATGACCCCCATCGAGGATTTCAGGATCGATTTTAAGGAGATAGTCCTCAGGCTCGACGCATTGGGAATCAGCGTCGTTTTTGCCAACATCCCGGATGTGACCAAGATTGGCTTTCTCGTTGATCATCAGGACTTAATGAAGTTCCTGGGTTCGGACTTCGATTTGCCGGAAGGGCATTTTACTAGTATTGTGGTCATGCTCCTCATCAGGCTTGGCCTGGATGATGGCAGTTTGCTCGAGGATCCCGATTTTGTCCTCGATTCAGATGAGGTAGCGCTCATCCAGAAGAGAATAGAGCTCTTCAATGGAATAATCAACGATGCCGCGGAGAGCATCGACATGCCGGTCGTGGACATTAACGCGCTGTTTGATGAGATCGATGAAGACCCTCCCACGTTCTTCGGCATCCCCGTTACGCCTCGGTTCCTCGGAGGAATCTTCAGCCTGGACGGTGTGCACCCATCCAATATCGGGCACGCCCTGGCGGCCAACGCATTCATCGAAACGATAAATTCCCGTTTCCACACGGACATCCCGCTCCTCAGCGACAGGGAGCTTCATCGGATCTTCCTGATGGATCCATTTCAGGATAAGGACGGTGACGGCAGGGTGAGAGGGCGATTGGTGCAGGATTATTGGGAGACGTTGGGGCCGGGATTAGGGATATCCGGTGATCAGAATGACTTTGTTCCGGATGGATTTTCCCTCCCCATCGATCCCGCCCTGGGAAGACAGTTCATTCAACGATTTCTAACCCTTCAGGGAAGGGATTCACAAATGGCTTCTGAATGGAACACATGGGATGCCATTGAAGCGTTTCGGCATATTTTTGGGCTGGAGGTTTTTACAGGTCCGTAAAGCGGCAAACGGAAGGGAAAAGGGTTCATCAAGAAAAAGTCGGATCAGGTCACTGAACAGGAGGCGAATGCCATGGCTACATGGGAAACCTATCTCACCGAACACAAGGACCAATTCATCGACGAATTGCTGGAGTTCCTGCGCATCCCCAGCATTTCCAGCCTGCCCGATCATGCGCCCGATGTCCAGAGGGCGGCCGAATGGATCGAGAACAGGATGAAAACGGCCGGTATCGAATCAGTTCGAATCATTCCTACTGGCGGCCACCCGGTGGTCTATGGCGACTGGCTCCATGCCTCTGGCAGGCCCACCGTAATGATTTACGGCCACTTCGATACGCAACCGGTGGATCCCCTGGATCTGTGGGAAAACCCGCCGTTTGAGCCCTCTATCAGGGATGGTCGCATCTACGGGCGGGGAGCCAGTGATGACAAGGGCAACGTCTTTATCCCGGTCATCGTCGCCGAGTCCATGCTCAAAACCGATGGAGCTTTGCCAGTGAACCTCAAGTTCCTCATTGAGGGTCAGGAAGAGATCGGCAGCCCGCAGATGTCAGGTTTTATGGAGAAAAACAAGGATCTGTTATCGTGCGACCTGGTCTTGAGCGCCGACGGAGGTCAGTGGGACGAGAATCAGCCAGGCCTGACCCTGGGTACGCGGGGACTTTCAGCTCTCTACATTGACGTCCAGGGGCCGGATCACGACCTTCACTCCGGGACTTACGGCGGGACCATCGTTAACCCGATCCACGCCCTGGTCCAGATTTTGGACTCCATGCACGATCAGGACGGGCGGGTAGCCGTAAAGGGATTCTACGACGACGTCCGCGTGCTTACCGATGAAGAGCGGGTCCAACTGGCTCGGGTGCCCTTTAACGAGGCCGAATACCTGAAGGAGATCGGTTCGAGCTCCGTCTTTGGCGAGCCGGGGTTCACCACCTATGAGCGAGCCTGGGCTCGGCCAACCCTCGAGGTAAATGGCATATACGGGGGCTTCCAGGGGGAGGGTTTGAAGACGGTCCTTCCAAGCACGGCTCATGCCAAGATCTCGTGCCGATTGGTGGCCGATCAGGATCCCTCGAAAATCGCCGATCTCGTCTTGGCCCACGTGGAAAAAGCGAGACCGCCCGGGTCCAGGGTGAAAGCCACCAAGGCCCAGAGCGGGGCGACCCCGTATCTTATTCCTGCCGATCATCCCGGCATGCGTATTGCGGCTTCCGTGCTTCGGGATCTCTACGGGAAGGACCCCTATCACATCCGGTCGGGTGGGACCATCCCGGTAAATGCCCTTTTCCTGCAGCACCTCGGTGCCTATACCATCGTTTTCGCCTTTGGGCTAACCGATGAACGCCAGCACTCGCCCAACGAGTTCTTCCGGCTATCGAGCTACGAACGTGGGCAGAAGGCCTATGGAATGCTCCTGAAGAGCTTAGGAGAGGAATATAGGAGAGAGGAGAAGAACAAAGGGAGGACCCATCGATGACCAAAGCTTACAAACACCTCGAGACCAAACTCATCCATGCCGGTGAGCCAGAGCCGCTCATCGGCGGCGCGGTCAGCATGCCGATCTTCCAGTCCTCCACCTTTGAATACGCCGGGCAGACCAGCTACCACGATCTCAAATACATTCGCCTGAACAATACGCCGAATCACCTTGCCCTCCATGAGAAGTTGGCATCGTTGGAAAATGCCGAGGCCGCGCTTGTGATGGCCAGCGGTATGGCCGCGATTACAACGACCCTGTTAACGCTGCTCTCCTCAGGCGACCACTTGCTCTCACAGGATTGTCTCTACGGCGGCACGCATGATTTCATCACCAAGGATTTTGCGAGCTTCGGGATCTCATTTGATTTCATCGATGGCGACGATCCGAATTCCTGGAAAGACTACCTACGGCCCAATACCAAGGCGATCTATGTTGAAAGCATTACGAATCCGCTGCTGCAAGTCGCCGATCTGAAAGCCGTGGTTGAATTCGCCAAATCACATGGCCTCGTTTCGTTGATCGATAACACCTTTTCGAGCCCCGTCAATTTTCGCCCCCCTGAATGGGGGTTTGACCTGTCGCTGCATAGCTGCACGAAATACCTCAACGGTCATTCGGATATCGTGGCGGGGGCGGTGATCGGCCGTTCTGAGTTGATCGAAAGAATTCGGCACAGGCTCAACCACCTCGGCGGATCGCTCGATCCTCACGCCTGTTTTCTGCTTCACCGCGGCATGAAAACACTGGCGGTGAGGGTGAGATACCAGAATGAGAGCGCGCTCAACATTGCACGATTTCTGGAGGGTCACCCCGCAGTTAAGAAGGTCAACTATCCGGGCCTTGAGAGCCATCTCGGGCACGGACGAGCCCGGGAATTGTTTGACGGGTTCGGGGGCATGGTGAGTTTCGAATTAAAAAACGGTATGGAGGCGGCTGAACGTTTTATCCAAAACACGACCTTGCCAATCATTGCGCCGAGCCTCGGCGGCGTCGAAACGCTCGTTACGCGACCGGCCACCACTTCGCATGCGGGTCTCTCCCCTGAGGACCGGCAGAGGCTGGGAATCTCCGAGGGCCTTATCCGACTATCAGTGGGGATAGAGGCAACAGAGGATATTGTCGAGGATTTCGAGCAGGCGTTGAAGGCATAGCATTCCATTCACGCCCACTTCTCCAGCAGATTACCCTCATGATCCCACGGCGTTCTTGGAGAAACTCCGCTTTTTTAACCCCTGACTTCGCTATAACCCGCCCTCGTTCAGCTACGGCCGCACTGAATGAAAAGTCCTTGTGAAAGCGGATTCCGAGATGTATCATGAAAATGGGTTTTTTCCTCCCTAGGGTGCCATTAAGCAGCCCCGACACCCGTTACGGGGCAATTGAGGATGGTATCGGTGAAATCCTTTTCAACGAGAGGACACCAGTCATGAGGACATCGGCAAAGGAACGTCTCTTGGATGAACTTCAAATCGGATGTGGGAAGGCCCGGCCGGTACGGGCCCCACGTGGGGGGGGACTGCACTGCAAGGGGTGGCATCAGGAAGCCGCCCTGAGGATGCTCTGTAATAACCTGGATCCCGAGAACGGTGAAAAACCCGATGAGCTCATCGTCTATGGCGGCACCGGGAAGGCTGCCCGGAGCTGGGAGTGTTTCGATGCCCTTGTTCGGTCTCTTTTGGAATTGGAAAACGATGAGACGCTCCTCGTCCAGTCGGGAAAGCCCGTGGGGATACTCAAAACCCACGCCATGTCCCCCAGGGTGCTCATCGCGAATTCCAATATCGTGCCTCATTGGGCCAACTGGGATCACTTTCACGAGTTGGAGAAGAAAGGGCTGACCATGTACGGCCAGATGACCGCGGGCTCGTGGATTTACATCGGGACTCAGGGCATCCTTCAGGGAACATACGAGACCTTTGCCGCCCTTGCCGCAGAGCATTTCGGCGGCTCCTTAAAGGGGAGGATCGGGGTGAGCGCTGGGCTTGGAGGCATGGGAGGGGCACAGCCATTGGCCGTCACTATGAACGAGGGCGTTCTCGTCTGTGTGGAGGTGGACCGAAACCGAATCCAACGCCGCATGGACACCGGATATCTCGACACCATGACTGAAGACTTGGACGAAGCGATTCAGATGAGCCGGAAAGCCGTGGCCGAGAAAAGGCCGCTGTCCATCGGTCTCCTGGGAAATGCTGCCCACATTCTTCCTCGGATGGTCGAGATGGGCTTCATCCCCGACGTGGTGACGGACCAGACAAGTGCTCACGATGAACTGGGTGGGTACGTACCGGCGGGGATTCCCTACGAAGAAGCCCTGGCGCTTCGAAAGTCGGCCCCCAAACGCTACAGCGAAATGGCCCTGGATTCAATGGCGGCGCATTGCCGGTCGATTCTTGATATGAAAGCCATGGGAGCAGTGGCCTTTGACTACGGGAATAACTTGCGAGGGCAGGCCTTGAAACGGGGTGTGAAGAATGCCTTCGACTATCCGGGGTTCGTTCCCGCCTACATCCGACCGCTCTTTTGTGACGGGGAGGGGCCTTTCCGATGGGTTGCCCTCTCGGGTGATCCCCAGGACATCACGGTGACTGATGAAGCCATCATGGAAGCATTTCCGGAAAAGGAACGGGTAGTGCGGTGGCTCAAAATGGCCGGCAAAAGGGTATCTCACATGGGACTTCCTGCCCGTATCTGCTGGCTAGGCTATGGAGAGCGAGATAGAGCCGGAAAAATCTTTAACGATCTCGTAAGAAAAGGCGCCGTGAAAGCACCCATCGTCATCGGCCGAGATCATCTGGATTGCGGCTCCGTGGCGTCCCCCAACCGGGAAACGGAGTCCATGATGGACGGGTCGGATGCCGTGGCTGACTGGGCCCTGCTGAATGCCATGGTGAACGTGGCTTCAGGGGCAAGCTGGGTTTCCTTCCATGACGGAGGGGGTGTGGGGATCGGGTATTCCCTTCATGCAGGGCATGTGACCGTTGCAGACGGAACCTCTGAGGGTGAGCTCCGCATCGCAACGGTCCTCCGTAACGATCCCGCGACGGGCATTATTCGGCACGCCGATGCGGGGTACCAGCGGGCCATTGAAGTGGCGGAAGAACGGGGAGTTAAGATCCCTATGGTCAACATGTTTCGATAGTCCATTGCCCGCTTACCGACTGGAGAGGATAAGGACGTCATGGCAAAACAGTTATTGGAATGTGTTCCCAACTTCAGCGAGGGACGAAGGCCCGACGTCATCGAGGCCATTGCGGGGCCGTTCCGGAAGAGGAAGGGATGTTCTCTTCTCGACCATCGGGCGGACAGGGATCACAACCGGCTGGTGGTAAGCCTTGCGGGGGAACCCGGCCCAATCCAGGAGGCGCTTCTTGAAGCCGCCAGAGTAGCCATCTCCCATATCGACATGGAGCGCCACCGGGGAGGTCATCCCCGTATAGGGGCGGTGGACGTTATCCCATTTGTTCCCCTCCAAAACATGACCATGGAGGAGTGTGTGGAGTTGGCGCACAGTTTTGGACGCCGCTACTGCGAGGAAACGGGAGTCCCCGTTTATTTCTATGAAGAAGCGGCCCTGAGGCCCGAACGGAAACGGCTTGAGGCCATCCGAAAGGGTCAGTATGAGGCCCTGAAGGCGGAGATAACCAGGCCTGAGAGAAACCCGGATGTGGGGGAACCGAAACTCCACCCCACCGCAGGCGCTACCGTCATCGGGGCACGGAAATTTCTCATAGCCTTCAATGTGAACCTGGGAACCGATGATGTGCAGGTTGCCAAGGAAATCGCTAAGGCGGTTCGATCTTCCAGCGGCGGCCTCTCCCATGTTAAAGGGATCGGGCTTGCCCTGGAGAGCCGAGGGCTCGTCCAGGTGAGCATGAACATTGTGGATTTTGGGAGGAATGGCCTCTACCAGGTCCTTGAACTAGTCCGGATGGAAGCCGGGAGGTGTGGCGTACCAGTGGTTGAAACGGAGATCTATGGGATGGTCCCCGCCGCGGCCCTCCTGGAGACCGCATCTTACTACATGCACATCGCCGGCTTTGACGCCAGTCAGGTGATTGAACTCCGCCTGCTCCAAATGCTCGGGGATGAGGCGACATGAGCGGGAAGCTCTTCAGAAATGCCTCCATCACGACGCCCTCCGACCCGGGGACTCCCCTGGGCGGAGATCGGCAGGGGGGAGTGCTGCACTTCGAGCACGGAGCCCTCTATTGTCGAGATGGGGTGATCGAAGCCCTTGGCGTAGAAGAGGAGGTTTTGAGGGGGCTCTTGGCGGGTGATGTGGACGCGGAGGTTGACTGCGAAGGCCTCCCCCTCATTCCTGGTTTCGTGGACCCTCATACGCACATGTGCTTTGCCAGGAGAAGGGAGGGGGAGTTTAGCCTCCGGATGGAGGGAGCCGACTACCTCGATATCCTCCGGAGGGGAGGGGGGATTCTCGCATCGGTGCGCGCCGTTAGGGCCGCATCCGAGGATGAGCTCTTTTCCACAACCCTCCAGCACGCCATTTCAGCTCAGCGCTTGGGTACCACTACCATTGAGATCAAGAGCGGATACGGCCTGGAAACGGAGGCGGAACTGAAAATGCTCCGTGTTATCCACCGCATCGGCCGTGAGACTCCCCTCGATGTGGTTCCGACCTTTCTTGGAGCACATGCGGTTCCAGAGGAGTATGCCGGAAAGCCCGAGGGTTACGTGGATCTCCTCATCCACGAGATGATCCCGGCCGTCTCAAAACAGGGTATCGCTCGATTTTGCGACGTCTTTTGCGAGAAGAATGTCTTTACCGTGGATCAGGGCCGCCGCATTTTACATGCTGCCGGAAAGGCCGGCCTTGGGCTTAAGATTCACGCAGACGAGGTGTACGATCTTGGGGGGGCGGGCCTTGCGGCGGAGCTTCGGGCCACATCCGCTGAGCACCTCCTTGCGGCGAGCGAGGGGAACCTCCGGGCCATGGCGAAACGTGATGTCATAGGGGTGCTTCTCCCCGGAACCGCTTATAGCCTTCGGAAAGCATGCGCCCCTGCTCGGAAAATGGTAGAATTCGGCCTTCCCGTTGCCATTGCCACCGATTGCAATCCCGGTTCATGCTACACTGAGTCCATGCCTTTTGTCTTCGGCCTCGCCGTCCTCAATATGAACCTCTCCGTTTCAGAAGCCCTGGTGGCGGCGACCTTGAACGCCGCTTACGCCATCGGAATGGCCAAACAGGTGGGAAGCCTCGACGTGGGGAAGTCGGCGGACTTCCTCCTTTTGGATGGGGAGGGTCCTGCGATCCTTGCATATCATGCAGGGGTTTCCCCGGTGGTGAAGGTATATAAGCGCGGAGAGATTGTCTCCGCTCGCTAAAACCCGAGGTTGGGGAAAGCCAGGGCATCGATGGAAGAAGGAGGAATTCGCCTTGAAGCTCGATCAGTTGTCGCTTCGCACTTTTATGAGGGAGCTTAGCTCGGGTTCTGCGACGCCGGGTGGCGGAAGCGTTGCAGCTCTCTGTGGGGCCATGGGAGCAAGCCTGTCGGCCATGGTGGCAAGGCTCACATTGGGAAGGGAGGAATTCAGGAATGCCTGGGAAGGGATGAAGCAGGTCCAAGAGGAGGCGGACGAGCTGGCCGAGCGTTTTCTCTTGTTGGCTCAGCAAGATACCGATGCTTACCAGGAAGTCATAGCGGCCCTCAAGCTCCCACGGGAGACCGAGGGGGAAAAGTCGTACCGGGAGGAGTCCCTCCAGAAGGCCATGAAAAAAGCCGCAAGCGTTCCTCTGGAGACCCTGCGCCTTTCTGAAAGGCTCATCGGGATAGCTCAGGAGGCAGTTGAACACGGAAACCCTGTTACCCTTACGGATGCTGGCGCGGCCGTCCATCTTGCTCATGCGGCAGCAAGGGTCGCAGGCTACAATGTTCGCATAAACCTTGCCACGCTTAAAGACAATTCCTTTGTCGAAGGTTGTAAGAGGGAGGTCGAGGAGGTTCTCGGACGGATGGAGCCTCTTCTGTCCGAAGCGGACGGGTATGTGCGTGCCCAACTGCGGTGAGGCAACAAGGCCCCAAACACGGGTGCTGCAGCGAGAGAGAGCTCTGAAAAACTCGCTCTTCGCTGCTCAGAAAATGTTCTTATGAGAGAAAAACCATTGTCCCTTCGCTTCAGTGCTTTCTGGTCTGTTGACCGAATTCCCCTTCGCTCACTGAAAATAATTTTGGACCATTCTAAAGCTCGCTTCACTGCAAATCCAAAACTCGCCCTCCGGGCTCAGACATTAGATTTGCGACCGTTTCGCTTCGCTAAAAATGGTTACCCAAAATTCTTTAATGTTCGCTCCGGGGAACCCGGTCAACAACCGGTTCCGAAATGGCACCTCGATGGGGACCGCACTCCTCCAGCAGATTTCGTTCAGGGACAACGCTTTTCCTCCAGGAAGCAATGAAACTCAAGTACACAAAAATCTTCATTCGCGCTCAGAGCTCGTTTTTCCATTATTTCAGGAGCATCAAAGAGTGCACCGCACAACCGCAAGACTGCAGCATCGCACCACTGCAATACTGCATAATATGAGAGGTGATTTTTATGGGGGAGATTCTGCTCGGTGTCGATGGGATGACCCTG